>Ga0208222_1000391_pt1 | contig 12579 bp, 10 predicted proteins | sample LakMenEpi13Sep09_FD_150694 | JGI IMG/M metagenome (GOLD analysis project Ga0208222, IMG submission 150694) | Freshwater microbial communities from Lake Mendota, WI - 13SEP2009 deep hole epilimnion (SPAdes) | ecosystem: Environmental > Aquatic > Freshwater > Lentic | place: Lake Mendota, Madison...
AACAATCACGGTATTATTAAAAGCACCGCTAAAGACTTTCTGAGCAGTCTCATGTTGGTTAAACAAGGCTACCCCAGAAGGCAAATTAGTCTCTGGATCAATATTAGATCGATTGGCTAATCGTTTAAAACCTGTTAATACTTTTGCTGCTTGAACAATATCTGCTTCAGTATAATTCGTATAATTTCCTGGCCCAATTTGCTCACCTTTTCCTATGGTAAATAGTTCCAAAAATTCTCTGGCGTAATTTTCATTGGGTACATTTTTGTTGTTGTCAGTATTGTCCAAATATCGCAACATGGCATTGTCTAATGTCATTTTTTTGGCCAAGGATTTATAACTGCCATAGGCATAAAATAAGAGAAGTCTTACGTGGTCATAAAATTCTGTGGAGGTGCCTGAACCACCATTTTTCTGAATGGTAAAACAAGTAGATAAAAAATGACTTAATTTGTATTGTAAATTTGGGCTATTTATCGCATTGTACCACCACCAGCCAGAAACGATTATAGCTTTCCGTTGTTGATTCTGAAAGGTGTTTGGCAGAGCGGTTGATTCTGTCCAAAAACCATCAGGGGATGCAACTGGTGATGGATCATAAGGCAAGGCTATGGTATAAGGCGTAGTTTGCGTTAAAAAAGTTAACGCCTGATCAGCTGTTAAGACCGACAATTGATCAACGAGCGCTTTAGTATATGAAAAAGTACTTCTTCGCAATAGATGTCTCGCATTTTTAACGCCAAGTATACTTGTAAACGGTGATAAAGAAGCCATGTCTTAATTGTTTTATAAAGATTAAGATAACAAATGTAGGAAATAGTTTAATTTAAATAATTATTTTTGTGAAAATTTAGAAAATGTACATTCAAAACAACTTGAAAAAGATACAATCGCAACTATCTGAAACCGTAACGCTAGTTGCTGTTTCTAAAACAAAACCTGTAGCCGACTTGATGCAAGCCTATGACGCTGGTCAACGAATTTTTGGAGAAAACTACGTCCAAGAATTGGTTGAAAAACATAAGCAGATGCCTAAAGATGTAAGTTGGCATTTCATTGGTCATTTACAATCTAGAAAAGTTAAACTCATAGCACCATTTATTGATCTGATTCATGGCGTTGATAGCATAAAATTATTGACAGAAATTAATAAGCAGGCTAAAACACACAACCGCATAATTAATTGCCTGCTGCAGGTTGATATAGCTAATGAAGAAACCAAATTTGGATTAAATGAAGAAGAATTAGATGGGCTTTTAAATTATATTGAAACTAATAATAGTGACTATCAAAATATTCAAATTGTTGGCTTAATGGGTATGGCCTCATTCACAAGTGACCAAAATCAAATTGAAGAAGAATTCATCTATCTAAAAACGTTATTTGACAAATTTCAAAGTCACAATCATAACCTAAAAATTCTTTCCATGGGCATGAGTGGCGATTATGAATTAGCCATTGCATGCGGCAGCAATATGGTTAGGATTGGGAGTAGTATTTTTGGTTCGAGATAATCAATGGCAATGACAAAGATAATGGCAATGGCAATCGCAATGGCAATGACAATGACAATGATAATGACAATGATAATGACAATGGCAATGATAATGACAATGGCAATGACAATGGCAATGGCAATGGCAATGACAATGATAATGACAATGATAATGACAATGATAATGACAATGATAATGACAATGGCAATGACAAAGATAATGGAATGACAATGGCAATGGCAAAGACAATGGCACTGATAATGACAATGGCAAAGACAATGACAATAATAATGGCAATCAACACGAAATGACCATTATATATTTATAACAACAATTTAATTGTAAAACGCCAGCATAAAAAATGGAAAAATATATGTTTAGTGAGAAAATATTCAGTTTTGAGGATAGATTGGTTAGATTTGCAGGAGAATGTATTTTCTTTACAAGAAATTTGAATAAAACTTTCGAAAATGAATACTATAAAAATCAACTTATTAGATCTTCTGGCAGTTCCTCATTAAATTTTGGTGAAGCTCAAGGCACAATAAGCGCAAAGGATTCTGTTTTTAAGGTTAGTTTGGTTGTTAAAGAATTAAAGGAATCTCGAAACGCATTGAAAATTTTAAACTACATAAAAGAAGGCGACGAAACTATGAGATTTATACTTTTAAATGAAGTTGAAGAATTAATAGCCATAGCCTCAAAAATGATAATTAACAAAAAGTAATTTAACTTCAATATCACAATGCTAAACGCTACTGCCTTTTGACATTGAATTTTGATATTGAATTTTGATATTGATATAGAAAATGTATTGCATTATAGATATTGAAACCACAGGTGGCAAATTTGATGAAGAAGGCATCACTGAAATTGCTATCTATAAATATGATGGCCATGAAATTGTTGATCAATTCATAAGTCTTGTCAATCCAGAACGTCCAATTGACGCCTATGTTGTTAAACTAACTGGCATTAACAATGCCATGCTTAGGCAAGCGCCCAAATTTTATGAAATTGCCAAAAGAGTAATAGAAATTACAGAAAACACAACAATTGTTGCGCATAATAGTGCTTTTGATTACAGAATTTTAAAAACAGAATTTAAGCGTTTGGGTTTTGGTTTTGTAAAGGAAACGCTATGCACCGTTGAGTTATCAAAAAAATTAATACCAGACATGGCTTCTTATAGCTTAGGTAAATTGGTGCGTGCGCTTGGCATTCCAATTGCTGATAGGCATCGCGCTAGCGGGGATGCGCTGGCTACTTTAAAATTATTTAAACTTCTACTTGAAAAGGATGTAGATAAAGATATTTTGACTTTAAATATTAAGCAGGATGCGATCAAAGGTTTACCACCTAAACTTTTAGACATACTTGAAGGCTTGCCGTCTGAAACAGGTATTTATTATATACACAACAATGACGGAAAAATTATTTACATTGGAAAAAGTAAAAATATCAGAAAAAGAGTTAATCAGCATTTCACAAGTTCATCAAGCAAATCGAAAAAAATTCAAGCTGAAGTATTTGCCGTTACCTTTGAGAAAACGGGTAGTGAACTTTTGGCATTAATTAAGGAAAGTGAAGAAATAAAAATACATAAACCCATTTATAACCGCGCCTTAAGAAATACTTTTTTTGAATACGCGATTTATTTAGATGAAAATGAACACGGGTATCAAACCATACTTATACAAAAAATTGATCTCAGACGTAATGAAATCATTTCATTTAAATCATTTGGTGATGCTAAAAACTTTTTAATTCAAAAAACAGAAGAGTTTAGACTTTGTCAGAAATTAAATGGTCTTTATAAAACTGAAACCTCTTGTTTTCAATATAAAATTAAACAGTGTGAGGGCGCTTGCCTTAATTTAGAAAACAAAGCAGACTATAATGCGCGCGTTTCTCGCTTTGTTGAATCTCATCAATTTAATTTAAAAAACAAAATAATTATTGATCGCGGCAGACAAAATGGCGAAAAAGTAGCCATCTTAATTCAAAATAATGTGGTAAAAGGTTATACTTTCTTTGACTTAAATTTTCAACTCAATAATATAGAAATTCTTGAAAATTTGATTACACCATTGTCGCATAATCGAGATGCTAAACGTATTGTTTGGTCATATTTACATAAAAACAATAAGCGTTTAAAAATCATTGATCTTTAAACGCTTTTGATTAACGATAAAAATAACGATTGTTTAAAATCTATAACCCAAGGTTAAACCTGTTCTTAAACCCGCCCATGGTCCGTCAAAATTCATAGTAACGGTATTTGCGGTAACATTTGATTCCAACTTAACGATAGGTATGTCAATATTATTTAAAAAGTCCCTTACAGATTCTTGTTCATTTGCAGACAGAGGTCTAATACTTGTTCCAAGTGCACTACCAGAAGAAACACCATAATGCGCGCCTATTATCCACCAATCTAAGACAATATGCTTACCTAAATTAAAACTTGCGCCGATAAGTAATCCTGCTGAATGAGATGTAATATCTCCTTGTAAATCTACTAGGTCAAGTAATCCATTATCAGATTCATATTGAAGTGGGGCTTTTTGAACGTTAATTTTTGCAAAACGATAATAGGGTGCTAAATAAAATCCTTTGCCATAACCCTTTCCTAGATACCATCTAAATTCAGGTGTAATTGAAAAATGACCAATTTGGAAATTGTCATAAAGAAAACTAGTACCGTCTTCACTTTTAACATACTCAGCAAACTGATCTCTAAAAGGCAAATCTCTTGAGGGCATAAAGGAAATACCAAGCGCTATAGAAGTTTTTTTAGACAAAACCCTTTCATATTGAAGAGAAAAGTTCTTAATCGCTAAGGGTGCCAAATTAATTTTCACAATGTTTCTTCCTAGTTCTGTGTTTGTAGAATCGGGTACTATTTCTTCTTGTGAAAAATTAAAAAAAGAAATAAATAAACCTACTAATAAAGCTGTTCTTTTCATGGTTTTGGTTTTAAGTTTGGACAAATTTAAAAAAAAATTGACTTTTCAATTAACTATAAAATATTTATTCGGTAATTACACGAAATAAACCAAGGAAGTGATTTAATTTCTGAAAGTCTAGTCTCTGAATCCAAACAAGGGACAAAATTTATTTTTTACCTACATAAAATACATTTTGGATTTGTGCTTGTCCATTACTCTTTGAATAATTAGACAAATTTTGATCCTCATGATTAAATAAAATGAAAATAATCGCCTACTAATACATTTAGTATGTCTGTTTTTAAGCTTTTGATTTTAATTACACAAATAATATAAAAAGGGTATCAACCCCAAAAAAATTAAAACACATCTATTTCTAATGAAACACTTTCCCAATTTGATAGATATTGGTCCAACAGTTGTTTTTTCTGATTATACTGTTTTAAGTAATCTGTTAACTGGTTTTGATCAATATTAAGCATTTTTTCTTCTAAATTTTTTATGTCTTTTTCTAAAGATTGGATGTCTCTTTCAACTTTTCCTAATTGATTATTTAACATTTTTAATTTTTTCTGGCTTTCAAAAGATAAGTCCTTTTTAGGAAGCTCTTCTTTTTGAATAACCGAGTCAATATTTTCCTTTTTTAATTCAAAATCTCGCATGCTCGAAGCCACTTTTGTTTCAAGAAAGAAATTAATATCGCCCAAATATTCTTTAATATTTTTATTTTGAAACTCATAAGTTGTATCTGCTAAACCGTCCAAAAAATCTCTATCGTGAGAAACAATGATTAAGGTACCTTCAAAATTATTTAAAGCCGCTTTAAGCACATTTTTTGATTTAATATCTAAGTGATTAGTTGGTTCATCAAGCAACATCACGTTGATGGGTTGCAAAAGTAACTTGCATAACGCTAATCGATTACGTTCGCCACCAGAAAGCACTTTCACTTTCTTTTCTACATCATCTCCTCTAAAAAGAAAAGCGCCTAGCATGTCTCGAACTTTTGATCTGTTGCGATCGGTAGCCGCATCTTCCATCGTTTGCAATAGCGTTTTCTCTCCATCTAAATACTCTGATTGATTTTGCGCAAAATAGCCCAAATCCACGTGATGCCCCAAATTGATTGAGCCTTGATAATCAATTTCTTTAGCAATAGCTTTAGCTAGAGTTGATTTACCTTGCCCATTTTGACCTACAAATGCAATTTTTTTGCCTCTTTCTACAGATAAATTAATGTCTTTAAAAACCGTGTGGTGGCCATATGTTTTCGTGCAATTTTCAATATCAATTACTACTTTACCAGGCTGTCTTGACAAGGGGAATTTAATATTCATCACTGCTGTATCTTCCTCATCAACTTCAAGCACTTCAAATTTATCTAGTTTTTTAATTAAAGATTGTGCCATCGAAGCCTTTGAAGCTTTCGCTCTAAATTTTTCAATAAGTTTTTCTGTTTCCTCAACTTTCTTTTGCTGATTTTTTTGCGTAGCTAATTGTTTTTCTCTTATTTCACCTCTTAACTCTAAAAATTTTGAGTACGGTTGATTATAATCATAAATCTTACCTAATGAAATTTCTATGGTGCGGTTGCTGACATTGTCTAAAAACATTTTATCATGCGATACCAAAATTACAACCCCTGGAAAAGACTTTAGAAAATCCTCAAACCAAATGATACTCTCAATATCTAAGTGATTGGTTGGCTCATCTAATAAAAGAATATCATTTTTTTGAAGTAAAAGTTTAGCGAGTTCAATGCGCATGCGCCAACCCCCAGAAAAAGTTTCAGTTAGCTTTTCGAAGTCTTGGGGTTTAAACCCTAATCCCACCAAAATTCTTTCTGCATCACCTTTATAAGAATAACCCCCAATGATATCAAAATGATGACTTAAATCTGAAACCTGTTGAATTAGTTCTAAATAAGAATCACTTTCATAGTCAGTTCGCTCAATTAATTCAGCATTAGATTTTTCTAATAGATTTTCTGTGGCTTTAATTTCATTGAATGCTAAATAAACTTCGTCTAAAACGGTTCGGCCATGTTCAAAATCTATATCTTGTCTTAAAAAACCAATTTTTACATCTTTATCGTAAGCAATAGTGCCTGAATCTGCTTCTAATCGGCGACTTAAAATGTTAAGCATCGTTGATTTGCCTGCACCATTTTTACCAATTAAACCAACCCTATCGCCAGCATTAAGTTTAAATGTGGCTTCCTGAAATAAATAGGTTGCATTAAAGGAAACAGATAAATTATGTATATTAATCATTTTTAAAAAAAAAGGTTTTGTAATAAAAGTTGCAAAAATAAGCTAAAAAAAGTTATACTTTTGTCAAATAAAATTTAAACCTCATGTTTGGTAAAGGCACAAAGATAAATAGTATAATAAAAGGAACATGCCCAAGTTGTCAAAAGGAAAGCATGTATGTGGACGCAAACCCTTATGTTTTTAAAAATGTAATCAAAATGCATGAAAAATGCTCACATTGTGGTTTAAAATATCAAATGGAACCCTCGTTTTTCTATGGTGCGATGTATGTTAGTTATGCTTTAAGCGTAGCAGTCGGCGTTGCCGCTTTCGTCATATTTAAGATGCTTATAGGCTTGTCATTAGTCCAAACATTCATTGCCATGGTTTTGGGTTTGGTTATTCTATACCCTTTTATTTTAAGAATTTCTAGAAATATTTGGATTAATATGTTTGTTGATTACCAAGAAAAAAACTAAATCCAAGCTATTTTTTTTAACCGTTTGATGTCAATTTCCTTTGGTAATTCGATTTTAAATTCAATAAAATTGTATAAAGCCAAAGCTAAATCTGGTGCCTGAACAACACCTCTGGTGCCTAGCCCATTTAATATAAACAAATTTCTTCGCAATGGGTGTTGCCCCACAAAGGGTTGTCTATCTTTGGTTGTTGGTCTAATTTCAGCTTCATGTTTGATAATGGTATAAGGGCAATTAATCATCTGATCTAAATCTTTAATGATTTCAGATTTTCCTGCCAAAGTTGGTTGTGGTGATTTGTCATCCCAATGATAGGTAGCGCCAACTTTATACAGATCATTTCCTAATGGAATAATAAATAAATTGGATTTGATAAATTGTTCTAGTTTAAGTTCTTTTGATTCAATGGTGATCAACTCCCCTTTTGTACCAACCATGGGTAAAACATTGAAAAATAAATTATTTATGACGCCAAAGCCTTCACAAAAGACTATTTTTTCTGCGTGAAACGATTTATAAACAACCTGTTCCTCATTGTGAACTAAGGCCTTATAATCAAATGACTCATTTATTAAAAGTCCTTGGCTTAACAAAAAACCACGAATATCACTTAATGATTGCTTGACATCGACCCAACCGGAATGATTGACCTTACCAAAACCAAAAGCAGCTGGTACATGCACATTATTAATTTGTTTCAAATCTGGGTCTAAAAAATGACTTAAAACAGGATGATCACCAGCCGCAAACCAATTATTTTGCTCTTCAATGGAAGAAAATTTTCTTAATAAAGGGGTGTCATAAATATACTTACCTTTGAATTGATCTTCCAAGTCATTATAATACACACGCATTAATTTGGTTTGATGCCAGGCGTTATATGAAGCAGTAAACCGTTTTAAAATGACTGGATTATATAGTCCGCCGGCTACCATTGAAGATTGATATGAATCATCTGAAATAACGATAAAGGATCTATTCTGCTTGCGCAACTGCTGTATAAAAGCAGTAGCCGCTAATCCAGCACCAACAATGATATAATTTAACATAAAAAAACGCTTATTGCAAAGGTACAATAAGCGTTTTAAATATCGAATATTTTAAATTAGTAGCTCCACATATCGTGTTCAAAGTTTCTCACTTTTTCTTTCACACGATCAGATTCTAATAATTGATTTAATGAATTTTCAGACATATACTGAGATATCTCTCTATCTTTCATCACGTTTTGCTCTTTGTAGATTTTGGCATTAAAACGTCTTGAGTTTAACATGTGATCAAAGTTTAATGAGGCAAAAGGATTTTTGTCATTAAAAGCTGTATACTCATGTAAAATATCTCTTGCATCAGGATAAAACACCCAAAACAATTCAATAAGATCAGGATTGTCAGTATTATCTTTTAAAGAAAAGACATCTGGCGTTACAGGACAAATACCTAAAATACGGTATTTCATTTCACTTTGACGTTTGTCAAAATACCACATGCCTTTAATTTTATAATCACTAACGTCAATGGCCTCAATTCTTGTTGTTACAATAAATTCAGCATCTACTTTTCCGGTTTCAAAAAGTTGCGTACGGCCAACATTTGTAGTATCAACATATACACGTGCATTTTTGATTTCCGTTAGCGACTTTTTAGCTGTAAAATAACTGTCAGAATAAACTTCTGTAATTAAACCATCTTCCATTGCTCTAGTCAACACTTCGAATAAAGACAAACGTTCAGAACCTAAATCTTCCTCAACAGGAAAATAATATGGAAAATTCACACGTTCATCTAGGTCAATTTTCTCCCAAACTATTTTACCCCACAAAATGTCTCTCTCATGCACATAGCCATATTCAAGTGGTCTATCGTTGTCTTTTTCTAGCTGCGCTTCAGTTTTTAAACCAATTTCATCAACTATCTTAGCATTGAGAATGTTTGATTGTGCTTGTAAACCCATTGAGCCCACAAAACAAGTCAAACCAAAAATGAACGCTTTAATTTTCATGTTATTTTCAATTAAAATTACTATTGTACTTCATAAACAACTGGTGCAGCTTTTAATTTAACACCACCAGTTCCTGTTGCAATAATTTCTGATATAGTTACTTGATCACCACGAGTCGCTTTCTTAATAGCGGCTTGCGCTGCGCCATTCATAGAACCACCTGTTACTCTAACTGTAGCTTGTCCTGGCACTTTTATAACAAAACTATTAACTGTCCAAGTCATATCAAAGTCGAAGTCCAAAGACTTAGCCGTTACTGTAGATACAGACAAACTTTGCGCAGGTCCTCTCACCACATCATATTCGCCTCTCAAGTGACCTGTTGGTGGTGGTGGTGATTTGATTCTGAATTTTTTAGAATCACTTACCGTCTTTCCATCAGGTAACTTTGCATTTACATTGATTACAACCTCTGTACCAGCGCCTGGTCTCATCATATATTTACCATTACCAGTTTTAGTTAAACCAGCTGCAGATGCATTTACATTATTGTCACCAACACCTGCAAATGATATGGACATTGGGTTCTCTAAACCTCTGTAAACTACATTCATTTTATCAGCAGAAATTGTGGCTTGATTTGGACGAGGCACTACAACATAAGTACCTTTCCAAGGTAGGTTTATTGTTTTTCCATCTTCAAGAAAAGAAAAAGAACCTCCAATATTTTGCTCGCCAACACCGCCAGCAGTGGTTGAAATAATCGCCTGACCATTTTCTAAACGACCTGGGCCACTAAAACCAGCAAATTTAATTTGGTCATCATATTTACCTAAAACAACCTTTCCCGTAACAGTTTCGCCAGAGAAATATGCGTTTTTATCTAAAGCTAATATGGCTTGAAATTTAGTCATAGACGCAGCCTCTACAGCAGCCTTACCTAAAGCAGCACTGTAAACATCAGTTTCTAATTTTTTAATATCATTTTGATACGCTGATAATTTGGCTAAAGAAGCTACTGCAGGGAAACCTTTAAAATGGTAATCTAAAAACTTAACTTTCTGACCATCTTTGTTAGTAACATCCTCAGTACTAAATTTTGAAATAATTTCATTGAGAATAGCTTTATACTTATTTTCATTACCCAAAATTTTACTAACATCATTTTTAAAACCCTCAAATTTAGCAACTACTTCTTGACCTTTAGGGCTGTATCCTTTAGGGCTGAACCACAAGTTATCAAGATTATCACCTTTATCCATTTGTTCATATGGAAGCTTGCCCATCTCATCTGTTTCAGTTCCTTTTAAAACTTCACCCTTAATGCCATCTAAATAAGAATAAAAATCTTTAGTAATTTTTTGCAATTCATTAGCTTTAGCTGCAGCACCTCCAAATTCTGCACCAGCTTCTTTAGCTTTTGCATTTAATAAACCTAACATCTGCTCATTTGTTGTATTTGCAGCTAAATTTACGCTGTCAAATTTCTCATTCATCAAACCGAATGCTGATAATACCTCTTTAGACATATTTAAGGCCAACATGGCGATAAACACGAGGTACATCAGATTAATCATCTTCTGCCTAGGACTTAATTTTCCTCCTGCCATAATAGTTTATATTTAATTATTAATGATTAATTGTGCTGATTAACGGTTGCTCATAGCAGTTAACATACCACCATAAACCTGGTTTAATGATGAAATGTTTGCTGTCATAGATTGCATTTGCTCTTTTAATTTAGATGCATTGTCTGCAATTTCTTTATTAGCTTCAGCATTGCGATTAGCACTTTCTAATTGTAATTTATATAAACTATTTAAAGATTCCATTTGAGCTGCTGCCAAAGATAATTCTTCTGAATATTTCTTTTGACCAGCCATGGCATCAACTGTAGGTGCAATACCTTTTGCTGCCGATTCAAAGTTTCTGATGCTATTGCCCAAACTTGCCATCAAATCACCATCCACCTTAGCAGATTTCAACATTTCATCTAATTTTTGAGACAATAAACCTTGTGCATCTTGTGGTTTTTCTTCTTTTTTAGATCTTGGTTTAGCTTCACCATCAGCTAATTCTGGATATACAAGCGCCCAATTCAATTCTTTTTCTGGCGTTTCAAAAGCTGAAAGCGCGAAGATAATTGCTTCAACAACTAGACCTATAGTTAACATCACGTTACCAGTAAGTGGTCCAATTTCGAAGTGAGTAATTTTGAATAATGCGCCAATAATTACAACTGCCGCTCCCATTCCATAAGCAAAGTTCATCAATTTAGGTGATAATAGTCCCATAATAAAAAAAAAATTTAGTTAGTTAATTAATTTAGTTAAAAAAATATTTATTGTTTTTGAAAGTTATTTTCTTTTGCCAGTACCTGTAATCTGAGTTCCCATGTAATCTTGCACTGTTCTGAAGCCGATATAACTTCTAGAAGAATCGGCATATTCGAAGTCTCTTACACCACACTTAAGAAAATAAGCGACATCTTTCCATGAGCCTCCTCTTACAACTTTTCTAAAGTTTCTCAAATCTGCAACATTCGGGTTCATTGACGAAACAAATTCATAAGATGACGCATCATATGATGAATCTACCCATTCAGAGACGTTTCCAGCCATATTGTACAACTTGTATCCATTTGGCTCAAAAGACTTAGCTTCAACAGTATACAGAAAACCGTCAGCTGCATAATCACCACGACTAGGCTTAAAGTTTGCCATGAAACAACCTCTATCATCCATAGGATATAAACTACCCCAAGGATAAGTGGCAGATTCTAAACCGCCTCTAGCAGCATATTCCCATTCTGCCTCAGTTGGCAAACGGAAAGAATTTATTAAGTCTCTTTTATTTTTTAAAGATTTAATATAAGCATTTTTAAACAATGTACGCCACGCACAAAAAGCTTTGGCTTGCTTCCAGCTTACACCCACCACAGGATAATCACCATAGGCACTATGCCAAAAATAGTCATTATGCATAGGCTCATTATATGAATAAGCAAAATCCTTGATCCAAGTGGTTGTATCTGGATACACTTTTATATTTTCGGTTTTAACAAACTGAGAACGCTTGCCTTTTTTTGCTTTGGCAGCCGCTTGGATATCCATCCAAGTGTATCTAAAAATCAATTTATCAACATCCATAATTCTCAAACCATTATATGATTCTGCGGGCGGTAAATAGAGCGAATCCATCATTTCAACATAATATTCATCAGGATATTTACTTGTTTCCTTATGAAGTGCAATGCCTTTGTTTAATTTTCTGCCAGCATATTCATCTTCTTCTGTACCTACACTGTAATAATTTTCTTGCATGTACTTTTCGTAAGGCGTCATGTTATCTGGATTGGCATCATTAAATGCATAATCTCCAATTGATGTCCCCCCTTTTTTATTAACGGTAGCTTTACCTTTTCTACCTGCTGGTTGGGTGCTAGTCATGCCGAGCTCATCT
>Ga0208222_1000393_pt1 | contig 12555 bp, 9 predicted proteins | sample LakMenEpi13Sep09_FD_150694 | JGI IMG/M metagenome (GOLD analysis project Ga0208222, IMG submission 150694) | Freshwater microbial communities from Lake Mendota, WI - 13SEP2009 deep hole epilimnion (SPAdes) | ecosystem: Environmental > Aquatic > Freshwater > Lentic | place: Lake Mendota, Madison...
GAGTGCCATTCAGTTAAGGATTATTCCCCATCAAACCCAGTCAGGTTTAGCCTATCAACATTTGCAGGTTGAGATTACCAATGAAAATGAGATTATTACTCCGGCTGATTTGAAGGGGTTGAAGTTACCGAAAGGCATCGATTTTACTCAAGGCTTTGTCATAGAAGGAAAAGCCCCGATTTGGTTGTATGGGTATTTAGTCCATGAGTGTCATCCGGCGGCTTGGGTGGGTTGTTATGACCCGCGTTTAGGGGCAGTTGTGGTGGCGACCCATACCCCAGATGTTTCGATTTCTCAGGTGTTTAAAGTTGATTTACCTAGGGTGTGAAGGATAGCGATCCCACTTTCTGAAGTTGAGTTATGTTTGCCAGTTAACCTAAATTTGGAGGACGTTATGACCAGTACAAATCCGTTAGATTGGAAATACCATCAAGTCGATCACCTGTTCTTGTTGGTGGGTGAGAATCCTTTACCGAATTATGTTTCAGCAAAGACGTTACTCAAAGACGGTGGTAAGGTCTATCTTGTAGATACTACTGGCACGAACCCAACAAAACCAGGCGAAGAAGGGCCATCACAACGACTGCGAGCAATCTTAAATATTAGCGAAAAAGACAGAGTTCCCCTGGAAGACTATGAATCAGATGCAGATGAAATTAAGAGAATAATCAAAAGAAAGGTTGAGGAAATTCAAGAGCAAGATAAAAAAGATTATCCTGGCAAAGTAAAATGTTTTGGACTCAATTACACAGGCGGAACAAAAGCAATGGCAGTTCATGCTTATCAAGCATTGCTCGAACTTAACCTTTCACCTAAACCTGTGTTTAGCTACCTCGACCCACGCAGCTTGACAATGCGTATAGACTCTCAGAAACCAACACTTGATCTTCTAGAAGATCAAGTCAAAACCAGATTGGACATATCTTTTGAAAAACTGTTTGCTTTGCATAACTTACGATGGAAGCCTGATGATAAGCCGATTAAAACTCCATGCTTAACTGACGCAGCACAAGACTTAGTTGATTTATATATTAACCAAAGAAACTCAGTTGCTGAAGGATACCGCAAATGGTGTGATGACATACTCGCAAGAGAAGCCAAGTACAACAATAAACACTGGCTATATGAGAAGCAACTAAAATCGGTCTCACTTGATTTGAGTAATTTGCCATCACCAATTCAAGACCTTTTGAAAGCAAAACTAAACCTAAGTGACAATCAACTAGAATTAAAAGTTGCTAAAAACTATGGATTTAAGAAATTTAGTCAATTTTGTGAGTGGTTGAACTGTGGATGGCTAGAGCATTATGTACTCTGGCAAGTTCAACAAATCAAAAATGTTGAACTTGATGAAAGTGCAATGTCATTCCATATCGAAGATTCTGATAATCCGACTGAAAAATGGGATAAGTTTGAGTTTGATGTGGCTTTTCGACGTAGCCATCAATTATTTGCTTTATCTTGTACCACTGCGGTTTATGACAATACTTGTAAAGAGAAACTTTTTGAGGCTTATATTCGAGCAAGGCAACTTGGTGGTGCGGAGGCAAGAGTAGCTTTAGTTTGTCCCCATAACGATCCAGCACGCCTGGAAAAACATCTTAAGATTTTGATGCAAGACAAAAAAATTGCTGTTTTTGGGCAAAAGCATCTTAAGAAATTGTCAGAAAATATTTCTAAATGGATTGAAGGTAAGCTTTAGTAAATTAGGATCTGCTATGAGTGAATACACAGCAACAGTGATTGATACAACAGGAATTCAAAAATATATCTTTGGCAGCAACCGACTTAAGGAAAATATCGGGGCTTCCCATTTAGTAAAATTAGCAACAAATCAATGGGTAAAAAAATGTTTGGAGGAGCTTTTTCCTAGCAGGGTTTATATTCCTGATGAAACCAAAGAAGAAGTCAAACCCATAATCAATATCGATGAAAAGATAAATGCTGAATTAGTTTATGCAGGTGGCGGCAATACAGTCTTGCTATTTAGAAGTGAGAAATATGCCAGAGAGTTTACCCAAAAACTAACTCTAAAAATTCTCAAAGAAGCACCAGGATTGAATATTGTTATTGCTCACCACCCTTTTGATTGGGATCAGCAATTATTACAAGATATAATGGAAAATCACCTAATAAAATGCCAGCTAGATGCTCAAAAGAGGCAACCTAGACCCTCTGTTCCTTTACTAAGTTTGAGTGTAACAGCTAACTGTAGATCAACGGGGTTAGTAGCAGTAGAGGACACTGATGGGAAATATGGAATTAAAGGGGAGGGATATCTTGCTTCAAGAGAGATTATTGCCAAACTCATAGCAGCAGATGAGGCTAATACGGAATTAAAAGAAATGCTGTTTGGAGACAAACCGAGTAAGTACAAAGTAGCTCGTGATGTTGATGATATGGGTCGGACTGAACAGGAAAGTAGCTATATTGCTATCATTCATGCTGATGGGAATAGAATGGGCAAGCGATTTGAAAATTATATAAAAGAGGAGTGCGATCGCGGTCATTCAATAGCAGAAAAGAATGAAAAATGTATTATGGCGATGCGTAAACTATCTTGGGCTGTGAATCAAGCTGCTAGTAAAGCAATAACAGAAGTTGGCAAGTTAGTTATCGATGCAATTGAAACAGGAAAGTTTACGCCAAAGGAAAATTTTTTACCATTTCGTCCTATTGTTTATGGAGGTGATGATATTACATTTGTCTGTGATGGTCGGATAGGCTTACCTCTAGCAGTTAAGTTTATGAAAGAATTTGAGAAACACACTCAAGATTTACCTGATGGAAAAGGTAAAGCTACAAAAGCTACAGTTTGTGCAGGGATAGCTATTGTTAAAACTCACTATCCTTTCTCCAGAGCTTACGAATTTTGTGAAGCATTATGTGCAAATGCCAAAAATTTGGTTAGGGAACAAACTCAAAATTATTCAGAAAGGAAACCAATATTTTCGGCTCTTGATTGGCATATTGCTGCTAGTGGTTTAATCGGTTCAATTGGGGAGATTCGAGAAGGCGAGTATCAAGGTGGTAAACTAACTATACGACCGATGCGATTGCATGAATTAGAAGGCAATGACTGGTGGATGAGTTGGACTGATTTTGCAGAAGTTGTTAAAGCCTTTAATGAGCAAGAACCCTGGAAAGATAAGCATAATAAAGTCATTGCTTTGCGAGAAGTGTTAAGAGAAGGTGAAAAAGCAACAGAGCAGTTTCTTAATGCTTATGGGATTCAGGAATTACCAGAATTTTCTAATAAAGCTAATTCTTTACTTAAAAGGCAGGGATGGTTGGATAAATTTTGTTACTACTTCGATGCGATCGAAGCAATGGAATTTTACATCCCATTAGGAGAATAAATTATGTACGCAATCAAAATTAAACTCTTAAGCGATACAACTTTTGGACGAGGGGATGGAGTTGCAGGTTTAATTGACTCAGAAGTGGAACATGATCGCTATGGTTTCCCCTATTTAAGAGGACGCACCCTCAAAGGTTTACTCAGTGAGGAATGCGATAACTTTGTTCTTTTACTTCCACAAACTCAGCGTCAAGAATGGCTGAAAGTTAGAAATACTTTATTTGGCGAACCTGGTAGCACCGATGAAACAATGGCAAAAATGCACGTTGGTGATGCTTATTTACCTCAAGATTTACGCAATGCTGTGGCATATCAACAACAAGAAGATGAATTTCCAACTCGTGAGGATGTCCTTGCTTCCTTGACAACTATCCGTCAACAAACTGCGATCAATCCTGAAGACGGCGCACCAACTGAACATAGCTTGCGGTCATTTCGAGTGATCATACGCGATCCTGTTGATGCAGCACCCAGTTTTGAGGCGTCTTTATTCTTTGATGAAAATCCTACACCAGAAATGCTGGCACTTTTAGGAGTCGGTACGTTGGCACTTCGGCGCATAGGAAGCGGGCGCAACCGAGGCAGAGGTCATGTAAAATGCACCTTGCATTACACAGACAAAGCCAAGAATATTAATGAGGAGATTACTAAAAATTTTATTAACTATTTTGAGGGGGTTAAATGAAAGCCGTTACTTTTTTGCTCCATACACAGCAACCAATTCTTGCTACATCATTACAAGGTGATCCAAATAGTGATGTCTCTCATTCTTACATTCCTGGCAGCATGATTCGAGGAATGTTGATTAGTCGGTATTTAAGAGAACATACAATCTCAGAAGCCAACATTTTAGATAACACCGACGTAACGCGATTATTTTTTGACAGTACAACTCGCTATTTGAATGCTTATCCTTATATAGCGAGTAATTTTGATAGTGATGACAAGAAACGCTGTTTGCCTGTTCCACGTTCTGTGTATAAAAATAAAGGGATAGAATTTTCTGATGGTGAAGAGCAAGATGTATATGATTTGAGTCAAGATCAACCTAATATTCACGATTTCCAACCAAAATCGCTAGGAGAGGATATTTTTTGTAGAGTTGAATACAGGGATATACAACTCTATAAGGTTAAGCGTAGAATTAACATTCATAATCAGCGCGATCGCAGACGTGGTAAAGGGACTGATGGTAATGGCGCAGTATTTCGCTATGATGCTATTGATGCAGGACAAACTTTTCAGGCTGTAGTTTTATGTAACTCTGACCAAGACGCTGAAGTCATTAAATCTTTATTGCAACCAGAAAAAGAAATAAAAAAAGAAACAGGAAAAATTAACATTTGGCTAGGTGGTTCTCAAAGTGCAGGTTACGGTCATGTAACGATTGAATTATTACCAGATGATAATAACTGGAATGAGGTTAATCAATATTGGGAAGCCAGGAAAGAACGCGAGAACAATTTAACTGTTACCCTGCTGAGTGATACAATTTTACGGGATGATTTTGGTCAAAATACAACCGATCCGATGGAATTTGTTAAGGTAATATCTAAAGCTTTAGGAGTAGAATTAACGCATATAGATACTTATGCAAGCAGTACAATCGTAGGCGGATTTAACCGTAAATGGGGTTTGCCTTTACCTCAAGTTTCAGCAATCCTAGCAGGGAGCGTTTTTGTATTTAAAATTCTGAAATTTAACGAGGAATCACAGCAAGAGAGTTTTAATGAAAAAGTAATAATTTTAGAAGCACAAGGAATAGGTGAAAGGCGAGTAGATGGTTTTGGTCGTATAGTCTTGAACTGGTTAACGGAAGAAAGCATTTTTTCTGCTAGTAAATCTGTAGACTCGACAGCCAGTAATCAAGAAGAAGAAAAATCTTTAAGTTCAGAATCAGAGAAAATTGCTGAAAGAATGGCAGAAAGACTACTGAGGCAAAAACTAGATGAGTTACTACTAGGAAGGTTAGAAGCTAGTACACCAAAAGATTCTAGTAAAATCAAAAATAGTCAACTTTCACGGTTGATGATTGTAACCAAAAAAGCGTTAAATGAAGGTAAGCCAGATCCACTTTACGAATTACTGGGTAGAGAGGAAAATTCAGATAATTTGACTAAATCTGCTCGCACTCAGTTTAGACAAACTGAGATGAGTAACGGTAAAAAATTAGATGAACAAATTAGAGATTGGTTAAACAATCCTGAAAGTTTCATTTTATCCTGGGGGTCAAAACATATAGTTGGAAATAAGCTAGGAGTTACTATTGCTACTCAATCTAAAACTCTGGATAACCAGTTATCACTAGAATACACCCTCCGTTTAATTATTGCAGTTACTAAAAAAATGATGAAGGATAAAAACAATGACTGAACTTTATAGAAAAGACCATCGACTAATTACTAAACGCATTATTGTATGCGGTACATTAGTGCTTGATACTCCCACTTGTTTAGGTACTGGAGATGCAGATAGTCCCACCGATTTACCATTGCTGCGAGATAGCCTTGATGACAAATATGCTTTACTGACGGGTTCATCAATTGCTGGTGCTTTACGGAACTATTTACGCGAACGAAAGAAAGGATATGGAGAAAGCGACCTACGCGATGAAATAGCAACAAAACTGTTTGGTGATTTGTTTTCTTATAAGAATGAACAGAATAAACCTGAAAAGGAAAAAATAAAATTAAGAGAACAAGACACACAAAGTTCTCTAATTATTAATGATTCTATCAGCACTAAACCTATTCAATCTGAACTCAGAGATGGAGTGAAAATCAATAGTATCACTCGGACTGCTGCTGATAAAGCTAAATATGACTTAGAGTTACTGCAAGCGGGAACTGAGTTTCATTTGTGTTTTGAATTGTTGATTGAGAAAGATAGTAATGAAACTGAGTTAAGCAATGGATTAGCGATCGCACTTTCTGGCTTAGAACCTAAAAATGATACAAAAAGTGGAGAAATCAACCTTGGCATGAAAAAACGTCGAGGTTTTGGTTGCTGTCATGTCAAAGAATGGCAGGTTTGGAACTTTAATCTGGAAGATGCAAATGACAGAATTTTATGGCTAAATTTTGAGCATTGGCGTACAGGTTTTATACCTATCTTTAACGTATACACATCAATTAAAGAGGGACTAACTCAAGCCGGCCTTCAGGTAACAGAAGACTGGGAAGATCAGCGCGATCACTTCACCATCCAAGCTACCTTTAAACTAGCTAGTCCCTTACTAATTCGTTCAGGTCAAGCTAAAACTGGACGCGCACCGGATGTCGTACATCTGAAATCTCATCGACCTGGGGAAACAGATCCAAAACCTGTTTTATCTGGTACGAGTTTAGCAGGAGTATTACGCCATCGAGCCGAACGAATTGTTAATACTTTGGAAAAACCCACAACCATTATAGACGAAATATTTGGGCCAGATTTTAGTGTGGACAAAACTAAGGAAGCTAAAGCAAGTCGTCTAATTGTCCATGAAAGTGTTATCAAAGATACGATTGACTTAGTACAAACTAGGATTGCGATTGATCGCTTTACAGGAGGTGCATATCATGGTGCTTTATTTCAGGAACAACCTATTTTTGGCAAGGGTAATGAAAACCTCAAGTTAAAAATAGAATTGCGTCAACCTGAAGATTATGAAATTGGACTCCTTTTACTATTACTGAAAGACTTATGGACGGAAGATTTACCTGTGGGCGGTACAAGCAGTATCGGACGAGGAAGGTTAGAAGGAAGACAAGCAACTTTAACTCTCCATCAATCTCAGAATCAGCAATCATGGACAATTTTTCAATCGGGTAAAGATCAACCTGTTCAACCTAGTGATCCTCAAAAATTAGAAACATTTGTTCGAGCTTTAGTCTATTATCCTAAACAGGAAGTTAAACAACATGAATAAACCCTATTGTCAACATATTAATGATTTTAAGGCAATTGTAGATGGCGATCGCACTCTGCATGAGTGGTTACAGGAACAAGCTAAACAGTATCAGCTAAAATACCTGTTAGCTCACGCTGATGATGGCGTAATTTGGGGAGAATTTAGAGGAGAAAACTATAATTTAGTCACATCAGGTGATGTATTTCCTGAACTAACTAATTTGCGTTATGAAACTCTCCAACAATGCCGCGCTTTCGGTAGAGATGCAGAAGTGATGCTTTGGAAAGTCGATCAATACCCAAAAGCACGTTTAATAAAAGATGATGCTCAGACAGAATATATTCCTGAATCTCAAATACTTTGGGGTACGCAAGTAGAAAAAACAGAAAATAATTTTTCTTTAGTTTCAGACGGTCAACAAGGATTGAGACATGGTGTACCTTTGCCTAAAAGTTCTATCAATTTCGATAGTAACAGAATATTAGACCGTCCATTACGTTTAAGTGTACGCCATTACATTGATTGTGATGAAGAAACAGGTTTAGCTCGTATTTATCTCAGTCGTCTTGTAAATCTAACCACATTTAAGGAGATTAAATTATGAATCCGAAACACATTAAAGAAATTTCACAAACAGATCGTATAGCCAGAGCACCTTACAACTTTGTAGAATTACCTGAAAAAGTAGTTGAAGCGCAAGAATTACTAACTGGCGATCGCTATCATCTAAATCGACATACCGGAAGAATTGAATGTATTTTAACCACAGAATCTCCTCTGTATACTCGTTGTGGTTGGAGTCCAGAAGATTTTGCTGAATACGGAGAAACTCCATTTAAAGATTTGTATGATAAGGATTTGTATGATAAGATTCAAAAACTGAGAGCAAATTTTTTTATTAATCCTGCAACTAATCAACCAGTCATTCCTGGTAGTAGCATTCGGGGAATGTTGCGAACTTTAGTTGAAATTGTTAGTTTTAGTAAGATTGATAGAGTTTCTGGACATCAACGGTTATTTTTTCGGGCGGTGGGTTCAAATTCTAACAAGGAATCTTGGGGTCAAAAGTATAAACAATATGTTAAACCTGAAATTCTTAAAGCTGGTTATCTAATAAAAAATGGTGAAACATGGCTAATTCAACCTACTATTGAAGATAAAGGTGTAACTTTTGCTTGGGTTGAAGAAAGTGATCTTGCTAATTTTCCCGATTTTAAATACTTAAATGATCGTGACTATAAACCTCAGTATTTGAATGCTAATTATGATTCCCAGTTTTTGGCTCAAAGGCAAATTAAAAGAAAGGGTAAAATTGTTGCTGAACCTTGGTTTGCATCAAATATCGAGTTCACAGATAGTGATTCAAGTAGTAAACTTGTTACCAGTGGAAATATGAAACAGACAGATGATGGCAATTCACCTCGCTGTAATCACTGCATAGTTTTTCCTCAAGATCACAAAGCCACTCCATTACCCATAGATGATACAGCGATTGAACATTACCGTAATGCTTTGACTGAGTTTCAGAAAGCATTACCGTTTGATAAAGACTGGGGAGTATTAAAAGAAGGTCATCCAGTGTTTTACTATCACGATGGTCATAGCAAAACAGTTGGGTTTTTTGGTCAAAGTCCTAATTTTCGTATACCGTATTCTCCAGAAGGTAATGGTCATGCTACTACTGTATTAGATTTTATTCCTACAGCAGTAAATAATCCTTATATTATTAATTGGAACAATGCTCCAATGGGGTTTTCACTAATGCTTTTAAATATTAATTTATTAGTGGGTATTTTATTTGTAGCTATTCCTTTAATCGATATGACTGATGCAATCTTTGGTTGGGTAAAGCAAGAATCTAAAGAGAAAAAATTGCCTAAAATTTTTGATAAACAAAGAGCAGGTCGAATTTTTGTAACAGATGCTTTATATCAAAATAATCAATATGGTATCTGGTACAGCAAAACTCCTGTAACTCCTCAAATATTATCTGAACCAAAACCAAGCGACTTTCCACACTATCTAGTTCAACCAAAAGCAGATAAATCAGAGCTTAAACACTATGCTAGTAAACCTCTTGAAGAAACTGTAATTCGCGGTCATAAGCTGTATTGGCATAAGGGAAGCAATCCCAGTTTTACACATCCTAATCCTGATGATCCAAAAATACAATCTCAAATCACGAAAATAACACCAATTAATAAAGGAGTGACTTTCAAATTTGAAATTCATTTTGAAAATTTGAGTGATGTTGAATTAGGTGCGCTGCTGTGGATACTTAGTCTCAGTAGCGATAAATCGCAACAACTGGAAACTGGTAAAACAGATGAAAAATACTGTTTTTCTTTGGGGATGGGTAAACCATTGGGAATGGGTGCAGTTAAGATTAATTATAATTTTCATCTGAGCGATCGCACCGCACGCTACAGTCAATTATTTGATAGTAATGGATGGTCACAAGATGAAAAAGAACAAGATGAAGTCACTCAAGCAGAAATAAACTGTATCAGTGAATTTGAAAAGTATGTCCTTGATCGTATTAGTGAAAATGACTATCCAGATAACCAAAACAGACAACAGCTTGAGCATCTGAGACAAATACCACGAATAGAGATGCTCTTAGCAATGTTGCAATGCGATCCCCTTAAAGAAGCAGCTTATATGGAACTTGAGACATTTAAGGATAGAAAAGTGCTACCTACACCCTTAGATATCAGGAAAATTGAGGATAAGCGTCGCTTTCCTACGAATAGCACTCCATCTTCAAAAACAGCATCAAAACCAAAACCTCAAAAAAAAAGCGATCACCCTAAACAAGAACCTGAAAACAAAGTTAACTTAGCCACACAACGAGCAGCTAGACCACCCAAACCAAAGTCTTGAAATGCGATCGCACCCACTCCCATGAACCTTAAAGACTACTTCCAGACCCTCACCAACTTTCCCCCCGTCAATTCCAACAGCAAACGATCGCCCATCTCCTCAATCGTCAGGACGTACTTCTACGCGCTCCTACCGGGTCAGGAAAAACAGAAACGGCGATCGCCCCTTTTCTCTTCGCCAAACCCCTAAAACTCGATTTTCCCAATAAACTCATCTACGTTGTTCCCTTAAGAACCCTAGCTAACAGTTTACGCCAACGCACAGAAACCCTAATTAACAATTGGTCAACCCATTATCCCTTATCTCGACCTTTAACCGTTACCTTGCAAACCGGAGAAAACCCAGAAGACCCTCGTTTTGAAGGAGATATTATCTTCTGTACCATTGACCAGATGTTGAGTAGCTTTCTCAATATTCCCTACTCCGTTGGTCGTGGGTCTGCGAACGTGAATGCTGGGGCTATTTTTGCCTCTTATTTAGTTCCAACTCCCTACGCGATTAAAATGGCGCTGTTGAAAGTGTTATTAGAAGGGGAAGGTAAGACAAATTTAACGAATTTTGACCGTTGGATTAAAGGGGAATTTAGTTGGATTCGAGACTTACAAATCTTTATCCAACCGCCAGAACGTTTAGTGGTTAATCGCAATGGTTATAAACTGCGGTATTATGACCAAACTGCCGATAAAGCCGATAAAACTAGACCCACTGTACCCATGCAAGATGGTTTTGTTTTTCGGGAATGGTTATATTTAGAAGGGAAGTTACAGATTTGTTGTGGCCCCACTTCTCGCTGTTTAGAACTAAAGAAATTATTAGCTCAAATTAACTATTTTGGCAAACGAGGGTGTTTTTTTCAATATTTACCGGAAGAAACCCAAGAAACAGTTATCCCTCAATTTCAACCCCGTCCTGAACAAAGTTTTGTAATACAGCCAATGGATGACTTAGGATCTAAAACAACCTTTAACAAAATCAATCCCTACTCTAATGATAAAGCTCAATTAGACAAAGACCGAGTAATTTCCCCTGGACTATTACCCTTACAACTAATTGCCAGTAGTGCTAAATATGACATTTACCGACGAAATTAATTCTACCATTGCCGGATTGAATATTGTGTTACAACCTAGTAACAAAACCAATACGACACCATTAACCACTTGGTTATCTGATTTAGAATTTTCTCCGACTTGGATACCTTTAGCAAAACATAATGGTGTTCATAAAGTTTTAGCGGCTTTACCTGATTGTAGAAAATATCCTGAGCTTTTACAGCAGATTTTCCAACAAATTAGTTTAGGGACAGTGCTGGAATGGCAGGGAAAATCGTTTGAATTAACGGGAGTCGAGATTGATAATCATGACTTACACGTTTTAGAAATTGCTGTTTTTGCCTCAGAAATTTTACCCTATACTTTAGGACGGGCGATTCATGCTCAATGCTTTCAATGGTTAACGAATACCAGTCCTGATTTAGCAGAAAAACTGCATTTTCAAGATCCTCTCCCCCTGACTTTAGCAACGAAACCCAGTCCCTCTCGAAACCAAATTTATATCAGAATTGGGATATTGCAACGGCAATTATTTGCCCCTCTATTATTGGGGATGAGTCGAGATATTGGCAATGATATTACCTTAACAAAAATTCCTTGCCGTTTAGGAAAATGGATTGATATTAAACATTCTGTTAGTTATGAAAGTTTAATTCAAGTCCCTGCTAAAAATATCATTGAATTGGAATTTTTATCGCCTACTAGCTTTAAACAAGGAGAAAGAGTTCAACCCTTTCCATTACCGGAATTAGTGTTTTCTAATCTGCTGCGCCGTTGGAATAGTTTAGCACCCGAAGCTTATCGATTACCTACGGTGGAATGGCAAGGATTTATTTGTGCGTATGACTTAAAAACGGTGGCTTTGAAAATGAAATCTGACCCCGAAATTGGGGCTAAAGGATGGATACGTTATCAATTTCTAGATCCTCAACAAGCTCAAATTGCCACAACTTTATCTCATTTCGCTGGTTTTGCTGGGGTAGGACGTAAAACTTCGATGGGAATGGGTCAGACAAAAATCAATCAGTAATTAAGAAATCGGATTTCTTTTAGGTGAAGATTTGTGTAGAAACCCGGTTTCTTGGATCTCTGAAGCGAACGATTACTTATGGTTCTGAACAACCCCGTCAAGATAATGCCATTGTTATGAGAAAATCGCTATTGACAAGGGATTGCCTTTGGTTTACTATAAATTTCGGGAATCAAAGCGGGAGCCAAAACCTGGGGGGATTCCCGAAAAATGCTAGAACCTTGAAAATTCAATAGTTTTTACTTTTGAGTTCGGTTATTTATTGCTAATTTATTGCAATAACAAAGGCTGAAATGAGGCAAAAAATGAGGTTCCCGAAAAGTGGCTTCAGAATGCC
>Ga0208222_1000396_pt1 | contig 12470 bp, 14 predicted proteins | sample LakMenEpi13Sep09_FD_150694 | JGI IMG/M metagenome (GOLD analysis project Ga0208222, IMG submission 150694) | Freshwater microbial communities from Lake Mendota, WI - 13SEP2009 deep hole epilimnion (SPAdes) | ecosystem: Environmental > Aquatic > Freshwater > Lentic | place: Lake Mendota, Madison...
GCTTTATAATCGTTCCATTCAGAATAGCATGGATAAGACTGAGACGGGCTAAGATACCATTGACTAATATCATTTAAACCCGTAAAAACGTTAATTAAAATGAAAATATCAACTAAAATAATTACAATCAAACTCACTTTATTTAGTGGTTCGTTGTTGACTGTGCGAGAATTATTGAAAAATCTACTTAAAAGACTACGTATTCTATTAAACATATAACTATCCTGTATCTATTTAAGTTGATGGACTATCAAGAAACACAGCCTGATCATCCGTGTTACTGAAATTAATTTACCATTTTTCTATGACTTTAGTAGTTTTTTTTGTTAAGTTTTATATACTTATTAACTAGTTAGTTTGTGAGTCAGTTAAATTCATTTAATTTCAGTATATTTGTGGTTGATTATTCCTTCTCTTCTGCTGGCTGAATAATAGCTTGACAATATCTAATTAAAGTATCAATGCGTTCTTCAATATTCTTTAATCTAGCCTGTAGCGTTGTTGAATGCTTTGCCCCTTGGAGAAACATTATATCCACTTCCAAGAGTCGCAACTGTTTACTTATTTCCGTTTTATAGGACAGTTGCTGGGAATTTTCATCAACTAAGGGAACAATTTGCTGTAAAAAAAATGTTTGTAAATGGGTAAAATTTAACCGTAATTGACTAGTATTGAGTTTATCGGCTGTTATATGAGTTCGTAACTCGTCTATAAATGTTGCCAATTCTTGATATTTATCACAATTTAAAGACATTTGTTGCCAGTTAGGATAATATTAATGTCAAGAAAATTTTCTCATACAACTCAACTTTCTTTTGTTTTTGCTGAAAATCACCAGCCTTGAATTTTACTTTTGGGGCTTGGTTTATCGTCAATAGGTTTTTCGACCATATTTGCAAGCAACCTGTAATGGATGATAACTACAAACAATACAATTAGAACATTATCTTTCTCACCTTATCTCTAAGCCTCCAGGCAACAGCATCTATTTTATGGCGGTGCTGTCAATTTTAACTATCTTCCAACCTATCCACAAATTACCTTTTTGATTTTATGAGTAGTATAGCTATCAAACCTCCTACTGATGTCGTTCTCCCAGACTGGCTTAACAGATGTTTAATTGAACCTCCAGCACCCATACTTACGGAGGAAGAGGAGCGAACGTATAACGGTAACGCTCTGATTTGTCGAGCATTTCAGTTTGCTTATGAATTACATGGGGGTCAAACCCGAAAATCTGGAGAACCTTATATTGCTCACCCTGTCGCTGTGGCAGAAATACTCCGTGAATTAGGTGGTAGTCCTGTTATGATAGCAGCGGGCTTACTTCATGATGTAGTTGAAGATACAGAAGTTACAGGTGAAGACATAGAAGCACGCTTTGGAGCAGAGGTGCGGCGATTGGTAGAAGGTGTTACTAAGCTGTCGAAAATTAATTTTACCAGCAAAACCGAAAGTCAAGCGGAAAATTTCCGGCGAATGTTTCTGGCTATGGCGCAAGATATTCGGGTAATTGTGGTCAAACTGGCGGACCGTTTGCATAATATGCGGACTCTTCAATATATGCCAGAATCTAGTCGTCAACGTAGCGCCCAGGAAACACGAGATATTTTCGCACCTTTGGCGAATCGTTTAGGAATTTGGCAGATTAAATGGGAATTAGAAGACCTAGCATTCAAATATTTAGAACCGGAGGCCTATCGAGAAACTCAGCAATGTGTGGCTGAAAAACGCACGGATAGGGAAGAAAAGTTACTTAAAGCTACGGAGACTCTGCGCCGTCGGTTACTGAAAGCGCGTATTAATTGTTTGGAAATTAGCGGTCGTCCTAAACACCTTTATAGCATTTATCAAAAAATGCGGCGGCAGCAAAAGGAATTTCATGAAATTTATGATTTGGCGGCGCTGCGAATTATTGTCCAAACTAATGAAGAATGTTATCGAGCTTTAGCGGTGGTTCATGATACTTTTCGTCCCATTCCTGGTAGATTTAAGGATTATATAGGTCTGCCTAAACCAAACAATTATCAATCTCTACATACTGGGGTAATTGGTTTGACAGGGCGACCCTTAGAAGTGCAAATTCGCACTCTGGAAATGCACCATATCGCAGAATACGGAATTGCTGCTCATTGGAAGTATAAAGAAACGGGTGGTTCTGAGAATACTAACTTAACAAGTTCTGATGAGAAATTTACTTGGTTACGCCAATTGTTAGATTGGCAAAGTGACTTAAAAGATGCTCAGGAATACTTAGATAGTGTGAAAGATAATCTGTTTGAAGATGGTGTTTATGTCTTCACTCCCAAGGGGGATGTTATTCCTTTAAGTCCTGGTTCTACAAGTATAGATTTTGCCTATCGCATTCATACAGAAATCGGAAACCACTGTGCAGGGGCGCGGATAAATGGGCGCATTGTTCCCTTATCAACGCGATTGCATAATGGTGATATTGTTGACATTATTACTCAAAAAAATTGTCATCCCAGTTTAGATTGGTTAAATTTTGTTGGTACTTCGGCGGCGAAGTATCGTATTAAACAATGGTATAAGCGATCGCGCCGAGAAGAAAATATCGCCAGGGGACGGGATTTATTAGAAAAAGAATTGGGGAAAACTGGTTTTGAGAACTTACTCAAATCAGAGGCTATGCAGACTGTGGCGGAAAAGTGTAATTATCACAGTGTAGAAGATTTACTGGCTAGTTTAGGTTATGGGGAAGTTACCTTAAATCTAGTCCTGAACCGTTGGCGGGAAGTTGTTAAAGGTAAACAACCTGTTACTGATATGATCCCATTTCTCGCCAAGGAATTAACAGCAAAAACTTCGCGCCCAGAAAAAACGGATTTATTATCTACATACCGTGCTAGTGATTCCCCTATTATTGGGGTGGAGGGGTTAGTTTATCATATCGCCGGTTGTTGTACCCCCATTCCTGGAGAAGCAATTGTGGGCGCTGTGACAAGGGGAAGAGGAATTTCTATACACCGCCAAGGTTGTCATAATCTAGATCATGTTGAATATGAGCGTTTAGTACCAGTGCGTTGGAATTCAGTTACAGAGAGCCAAAATCGTCCTTATACATATCCCGTTAATATGCAAATTGAGGCATTGGATAGAGTTGGAGTATTAAAAGATGTATTGTCTCGACTAAGCGATCAGGGTATCAATGTCCGTCACGCTCAAGTTAAAACTTCCTTGGGAGAACCAGCTTTAATTGATTTAGGAATTGATGTGCGCGATTGTTCTCAATTGGAACGTTTATTTGTTCAACTGAGAAAAATGAGCGATATTATTAATATACGTCGTGTCTGTGAAGCTGATGACTGTGGATGAATTATAAATTAACAAAGGGTATTGGGCGACTAGAAGTCTCTACTACACAAGCAAAGTCCACCTCCGTGGACTAATTAGGGTTTAATGAGACTAAGTAGGTAAACGGAAAAAAAGCGACATAAGTAACGAAAAGTAAAATTGCTCAAAACCTGTCACCTGTTCCCTGTTCCCTGTTCCCTGTTCCCCGTTCCCTCTTAAACAATTTCATTTAGGGTTTGTAATAGTTGATCTATTTCTTCAACTGTGTTATAATGGGCTAGTCCTATCCGCAATAATCCACCAGATGTTTCTACATCTAATTTTTCTGTGAGGTTAATTGCATAAAAATTTCCGTACCAAACAAATATTCCTTTTTCTCCTAATATTTGGGCTATGGCTGCGGGCGTTTTTCCTGCTATGCGAATAGATACTGTTGGTGTCCGCCATTTAAATTGGCTGGGTTCTGTAATACCATATAAGCTTAAACCAGGGATTTTTAATAAACCTGAAATTAGCTTTTTACTTAATTCTCTTTCATATTCTTGAATGGCTGACATTGCTGCTATTAAAGCTGCTCGCCGACTATGATAAGCTGATACTAATTCATGATTTTTTTGTTCTGGTGCGGTCAAAAATCGAGGACAATGGAAGGTAGTTAAACCTTCTCTGTCAGCTTCTATTAAGGAGGAAAGTAATTCATTATCTAAGTTTGGGGAAACATGACAACCTAATTTGGCTAAATAATTAATCGCTGCTACTAACCCCGCTAAACCTTCATGATTTAAAGTTCCTGTTTCCCATTTTGAGGGAATTTCTTCTGTTGCTGGTTTAACTTTATAAGGAGAAAATCTGGTTAAATGTTCTCTTTTTCCGTAGACAATTCCTACATGGGGCGCGAAGAATTTGTAAGCAGAACAGGCTAGAAAATCACAATCTAAATGATGAACATTAATCAGTCCATGGGGCGCGTAATGGACAGCATCAACATATACTAAAGCCCCGACATTGTGGGCTATTTTGACTATTTTACTAATATCATTAATTGTCCCCACGGCGTTAGAAGCATAGGTAACTGCTACTAATTTGGTGCGGGAATTTATCTTTTTTTCTAAATCATGCCAATCTAAAGTACAGTCAGAAGTATTAATATCAACAGCACGAATAATTACACCTTTCTCTGCTAAAGCATACCAAGGAGAAATATTCGCAGCATGATCTAAGTCTGTAACGATAATTTCATCACCAGCTTGTAATTCTCTACCAATAGCGCGACTCACAGAGAAGGTGAGAGTGGTCATATTTGCGCCAAATACTATTTCATCATTATCGCATCCTAAGAAGTCAGCGATCGCTGCTCTGGCCGAAGTAATTAAAGCATCTGTTCGCAAACTAGTAGCAAAAGTACCATGAACATTCGCATTTGATCTAACTAAATAATCACTAATTGCGTCTAAAACCCCACCAGGAACTTGTGTTCCCCCTGGTCCATCAAAGAAAATTGCTGGCTTTTTGTTGATTGTTTGTGTCAGTGCGGGAAACTGAGAACGAATCCATTTTATATCTAGAGATTCCATAATTTTTTCCCTTTTTATGATTTTTGTTCCGCGTAAAGCTACAAGATGTGAGTATAGCAATTCTCGGTGGGTTGTGAATGGATTTTTTTTGAACGAACCACAGAGGACACAGAGGACACAGAGGTAGAGAAAAAAGAGGTATTCACGTCTGATTTAGGATTGCTATATATTAGCTTATATTTTACTCTAATATTTTACTCTAATATTTAATTTTTTTCTATGGGAAAAGCAACATTGGTTAAAATATTAATTGGGTTGATGTTTTTGAGTAGTTCCATTTGTTGTTGATTTTTGACTAATAATGCACCTGCAAAACCTAGAGAATTTATGGAAATTTCTGCAAATTCTTCTTGTTTTCGCGGCACAATTAACATCCATTTTCGTGTAATTAAAAGATTATATGCTCCCGATTGTAGATAATTTTCTAGAGGTTTAATTCCCGTTTTATGTAGTAACTTATGATATTTTTCTAAGGTTACTTCTGCACTTTCTCCCATTTTAAGAGTAGTGAAAGCGTGTAAAAAGGGAAATTCTTGGATAGTTCCCAGATCATTTTCTAATTTTGCTGTTTTTAAAAGTGGGGAAATAGGAATATCTGTTTCTGAAAAAGGGACAATTTGTAAATGTTTATGTCGTTGACTCGCACCAGCTAGTTTACCACCATTGTAAAATACTAAACCTTCAAATTCTCCTAAACAAGTCCACATTGCTGTAAAATCTTCTAGGGTGAGTAAGGTTTCTTGTTCTTCAAAAATGCGGGTGATAATTAACAAATGATTATCCACAACATTGAACTTATTTAAAATACAAACATGAGTAGAAGAAATATCCGTGACAAATAAATCTTCTTCATAAGGTAAAAAAGGATTAAATTCTTTACCAGTTTTAGCAGCTTTTTGATCTTGTTTTTCTTTATCGGCTTTTTTGCGGTTGAGATTTGCTAAAATTCTGACTATAAATTGTACTCCATCTTGTTCAATAATTTCCAATTCTGTGGGAATAGATTTTAAAGCTCCAGATTTTAAAGCCTGTTCTGTTGTAGTTTTGATGCTTGTCCATAATGTACCGGGTTCAAGGAGGATTTTTAGCTGATTCATATTTTATATCATCAATTACTCAATTTATAAACCAAATCTGATTTCTCTATATTATAATTGAAATCAGCAAATTATCACCATTCTAGAGGTGAATCATGGTTCAAAAATTAACCAAATTCGTAAGCTTTGAGGAATTTATCCAATTTTATCCAGAAACAGGATCACGTTATGAATTACATAATGGAGAAATTGTAGAAATGAATCCACCAGTAGGAGATCATGAATTTGTAATTGGTTTTTTAGTTCGTAAGATATCAGGAGAATTAGATAGACTCAATCTTTCTTACCTCATACCTAAAACAACATTCATCAAAGCAGCAAAATCTGAATCTGCCTATTTGCCTGATATTTTGTTACTAAATCCTGCTAACTTACCTAATGAACCTTTGTGGAAAAAAGAATCAACCGTTACTCAAGCTGCTTCAGTTCCTTTAGTGATAGAAATTGTTAGCAGTAATTGGCAAACTGATTATACTCATAAAACTAATGATTATGAATCAATGGGTATTCCTGAATATTGGATAGTTGATTATGGTGCTTTCGGTGGTAAAAGATTTATTGGTAATCCTAAACAACCAACTATTTCTATTTATTCTTTAGTTGATGATGAATACATAGTTAATCAATTTAGATGTGATGATTTAATTATATCGCCATTATTTCCAGAACTCAAATTAACACTTTCACAAATTTTACAAAATATATAAATACCGTAAGCATCAGATCCCCGACTTTTCAAAGAAGTTGGGGATCTGATCTAAGTCTAAGAACAATATAAAGTATCTCTTGTCTGCCTACCCGTTGTGGGATTAGTACCTTTAGCTACTTTACATAATTTATTTTGTTCATCTCGACGCAGTAGGACATCTGTAAAATCAGCACCATCAATTATAGCACCATCAAATTTAGCATTAGCAGCAAATGCGCCTTCTAGAATGGCGTTAGTTAAATTAGTTTTGATCAGACGTGCGGAGTCTAATGTAGCATTAGTTAGGTTAGCGTCCTGTAAATTTGCTGATTCTAAATTAGCGGCAAAAAAACTTACACCTGTTAAATTAGAGTTACTAAAATTACTGTAGCGCAGATTGGCTTTAGTAAAACTAGAGTCTCTTAAATCACGTCCAGAAAAATCAGCACTGATGAGAATTTCTTTGTTATATTCCAGTGCTACAGCAGCAGGAACAAAACCTAATAAGGTTGTGATGGTAATGATTGCCAAAAGTAATAAACTGAGTATACTTGTCCAACTACGATTTTGAGTATTCATGGTATTGTTATTTAATGGTTAATCGTTCTCCATTTAATTATGCAGATATTGGTAACATAGGTGAAGACCTAGTAGCCAAATGGTTACAATCTACGGGTTGGGAAATTTTGCACCGTCGCTTTTGGTGTCGCTGGGGAGAAATTGATATTATTGCCCAATATCAAGACACAACAGTGGCATTTATAGAAGTTAAAACCCGGAGTTCCGGTAATTGGGATGAGTTGGGTAAAAACGCCATTACTCCCAAAAAACAAGCAAAACTCTGGCAAACGGCGGAAATATTTTTAAGTGAATATCCTGAAAAAGCTGATTATTATTGTCGCTTTGATATAGCCCTTGTCCATTATCAACCTACATCAAAAAAGCTGATAAAAAGGGCAGTTATTGAAGAAGTCTCTCTGGCTAGTTTATCGGTATCTGGATATAATTTTCAGCTGCAAGAATACATTCTGGCAGCTTTTGACCAATAAATAATATGAGACCAGAATTATTTTCCATTCTGTGATACTACACAAACAATTTTGAATTTTCAGTTTTAAATTGTTTAAGCCAGTGTTTCTGGACAGTAGCCTAAACCACGCACAAACTGTTGTCTAAATGCTTCAATTTCTTCTCTTTCAGGATTTCCATGGGAAACAATTGCTACTTGATAACGACCCATTACGTCTACAGGGGTTTGTCCAGCTTCTAAACTCCACAGTGCCATTTGTACTCTCATTGGTGGTTGGTAGTTAATGCCTAATTCATTCAAAAATGCCCGAAAATCACCATCTTCCTGGGGTGAAAGCACTTCTCTAAATTTGATTCTGACTACCCAACCATTAATTTGATGAATTATACTAACAAAGGAAACAGGGGTTTCTTTTCTAGCGTGGAGGTGTTGAACGATTCTCAGTGTGAGACTGGCATTGGCCAAGCAATACAGGTATTCGCTCATGGTGTTAAGGATCAAAGCTAATTTTACCTCTCTATCTTCCCTAATCCAGCCCAGTTCCCGGTAGGGTAAAAGCCCCCGTTTTTCTATGGGGAGATTTACCCATTAATTCCCTTTCATGAAAATCAAGTAACAAATATTATAAGCAAAATTGCAGAAAATGTCTAGTCTAGAAGTACAGGATGTGAATTTAGATTGTTCGTTATCTAGTTATGACTACGAACTTCCACTCAGGCTAATTGCTCAAAACCCTGCTGTTCCTAGAGATAGTTCCAGGTTATTAGTTGTAAATTCTCTTAAAAATCCTCATAGTATACCAGTTTCTCATCATATTTTCCGTGATTTGCCGGAATTGCTGCAACCGGGTGATTTGCTGGTAATGAATAATACGAAAGTGATTCCCGCTCGGTTGTACGGATGTAAGTCTACTGGTGCGGAAATCGAGGTGTTACTATTGGAAGAACGACGGCATAATTGCTGGTTGGCTTTAGTGAAACCTGGTAAGCGGTTTAAGATAGGCAGTGAAATTATTTTTACAGCGGGAGGAGAGGAAAATCAACAGATATTAAAGGCGACGGTGGTTGAATCAGATCCGCAAACCGGGGGGCGATTATTACAGTTTGATTTGCCTCCAGAAGTTCCTTTAGTCCAGGTATTAGGCAAATTTGGCGAAATTCCGCTCCCACCTTATATCACGGCTTCTACCGCCGCTAATGAACAGTATCAAACGGTGTATGCTCAAGAAGAAGGAGCGATCGCTGCACCAACGGCAGGGCTACATTTTACACCAGAATTACTAGAAAAGTTGCGTGTTTGTGGCATTAATCAAGCCTTTATTACTCTTCATGTTGGTGTCGGTACTTTTCGCCCAGTAGAAGTAGAAGATGTGACTACTCACGCCATGCACGAAGAATGGATAGAGGTTTCTGCTGATACCGTTGAGCAAATTCGGGCTACTCAGGCTGCGGGAGGACGCATTATTGCGGTGGGGACAACAGTGGTGAGAGCATTGGAAGGAGCGGCGCAATTGGGGGATTTACAGCCATTTATGGGGAAAACGAACTTATTTATTTATCCTGGCTATAAATGGCAAGTTGTGGAGGGTTTAATCACCAATTTTCATTTACCCCGTTCTAGTTTGTTGATGTTGGTTAGTGCTTTAATTGGTAGAGAAATGTTACTAGATATTTACCAAAAAGCGATCGCCTCTGAATACCGCTTTTATTCTTTTGGGGATGCTATGGTGATTTTACCAGCAGATAAAAAGAAAAGCATAAAATTAGATTAACTATGATTAAGTTAGATTAAGTATCTGGTTGCTTCAAATTGGTAAACGATTAATATCTTTGTTGCAACCAATTACTACCATTGCAGAACCTTTTTCTAAACGTTTAGTTGGTTCAGGATTAATGATAAATTTACCATCATGACTTACGGCCAACATATTTAAACCATAGCGGTTACGAAGTTGAAGTTCAGCAATAGTTTTTCCATGAAATTCATCAGGAACAATTAACTCCACAATGCTATTATCTGGGTCAAGATCAAATCTTTCTAAAATTCCTGGTTTAGTAAGTGTTCGTGCTAAAGCACAACCGGCTTCATATTCAGGAAATACTACATGATCTGCTCCTACTCGTTGTAATAATTTACAGTGAACTTCACTAGAGGCTTTTGCCACCACGTGAGGTACACCACCTTCTTTCACATTTAAAGTAGTAATAATACTTTCCTGAATATAGTTACCAATGGCTATAATTACGGTATCAAATTCAAAAATTCCGGCTTCTTTTAGTGCTGCTGGTTCGGTTGAATCTAGTTGTAAAGCATGACCGACTATTTGCTCATGTAAAGCCTCAGAAACTCGTTTTTCGTCAACATCTGTGGCTAAAACTTGATAACCTAAATTATGCAATGTTGAACAAACAGAACGACCAAAACGACCTAAGCCAATGACAGCAAATTGGTGGTTGTCTTTACGTAAACTGCGGAGAAATTTTAATGATGAAAGATTCATAATGGGTAATGGGTAATTGGTAATGGGTAATTGGTAATTGGTAATTGGTACACTAAATAAGGAATGAATAATCCCTGTCCATAATGTAGTTGATTTTGATACTACTAAGTAAACAACTTAAATTAGCTATGCAAATAACTAGCAGTGAAATCCAAGCTATGCGGGAATTAATGCCCGATTATACCCCTGGACTGGAAGCAATGGATCATTTAGAAAAGCACAATGGCGACATGGAAACGGCTTTTCAAGATTTATGGCAAGAAAAAAATCGTCAAGTTATCATGGGGGGAGATAAGTCACTTTTACAAATCACCCTCAAAGCCTTGCGAAATGAACTTTGTGGTGATGACGGGTTTCGTGGACAACTCAAAGAATACACCAAAAATCCGGGCAGTTCTCCTTTACTGACAGGTGTGATAGTTTCCTTAGTGGGTTTAGCTTCATCCAGTGGTTTACCTCTTGATCCGGCCATTGCCACTGTTATAGTTTTATATATCCTGAAAATAGGGGTCAATATCTTTTGCGATTACACTGAACCGCCGGCTGCTAGTGGTGGAACCTTACCCCCAGCACCATAATTGATTATATACGGGCGGGTTGTCCCCGTCCTCTGCTGATTGTGTAAATTAATTCTTGGAGGTATAGCACATGGTAATGCAGCGGCCACAAACTAACCCAACTCCTCAAATTCTACCTTTAGAAAATGGCGATCGCTTATCACGCCATGAATTTGAACGTCGTTATACTGAAAGTCTCGATATTAAAAAAGCTGAATTAATCGAAGGAGTAGTTTACGTGGCCTCACCTTTACGCTTTCAACGTCATGCAGAACCCCATGCTAAATTGATGATTTGGTTAGGAAATTATCAAATTTATACCCCCGGAATTAAATTAGGAATAGAACCTACCATCAGATTGGATCAAGATAACGAACCTCAACCCGATGGAGTTTTATTAATTGATGAAAGTTTGGGTGGAAAATCTCGAATTACCGATGATGATTATATTGAAGGCGCACCGGAATTAGTCGCGGAAATTGCCGCCAGCAGTGCAGCTTATGATTTATATGATAAGAAAAAAGCCTATAAACGTAACGGCATTCAAGAATATCTTGTTTGGCAGAGTTTAGAAAATAAATTAGATTGGTTTGGGTTACATGATAGTGAATATATATTACTGCAACCTGATACAGAGGGCATTATTAAAAGTCAAGTTATGCCCGGATTATGGTTATCTGTAACCGCATTATTAGCAGGAGATATGGTTAAGGTTTTAGAAGTATTGCAAACAGGATTAAATTCACCAGAACACACAGAATTTTTACAGCGTTTATCAGGTTCATGATATAATTTAAGTCAAATATTCACAAATAACTCAAGTTATGAATACAGAAGTTTTGCATTTTTTCCAAAAATCACATAAACAGGATTTGGAAACAATCACTCAAATTTTGGCTGATATAACCAACCGTAATCCTGAAGAAATTAAACCATATTTAGATAGAATACTAACGCAATTGGTAGAACCGCAACAAGAACGACCAGTTAATGAAACTGCTACTCCAGAAAAACGGATAGCTGCATTTCAAGCATGGGTAGAGAGTCATAGAAATCTGAATTTACCAAACCTTTCTGATGAAGCAATCAGCCGAGAAAGTATTTATGGTGATAGGGGTTAAATGCCTTATCTTATAGACACAAATATATTATTACGTAGCGTTGATTTATCTCATCCTATGAATAGTGATGCTGTCAATGCTATCAATAAATTGCTAGGTCAGGGAGAAACATTACATATCGTACCGCAAAACTTAATTGAGTTTTGGAATGTTTACACTCGTCCCATTGAGAGAAATGGATTAGGACGTACAGCAATAGAAGCAGAAGTAGAAATACAAAGATTAAAAACTATTTTTCATCTTGCTTTAGATACCGAAGTAGTTTATTCCGAATGGGAAAGGCTTGTTATTACTTATTCTGTTATTGGTATCAATGTGCATGATGCGAAACTTGTAGCTGCAATGCTTGTTCATGGGATAACTCACATTCTGACATTTAACACCAAGGATTTTGCTCGTTACTCGGAAATAATAGCTGTTAATCCCACAAAGATAGCGTCTGAATGAATCTAAAAACTCTATCTTTTACCATCACTCTGGTAATCTCTCTAAAATCTCCCTCGCAATATTCCCCCAATATTCATCTTTATATTCAACATATATCTCTAACGCTTTTTGTAAATTTGTTCTAGCTTCTGTATAATCTTC
>Ga0208222_1000400_pt1 | contig 12436 bp, 12 predicted proteins | sample LakMenEpi13Sep09_FD_150694 | JGI IMG/M metagenome (GOLD analysis project Ga0208222, IMG submission 150694) | Freshwater microbial communities from Lake Mendota, WI - 13SEP2009 deep hole epilimnion (SPAdes) | ecosystem: Environmental > Aquatic > Freshwater > Lentic | place: Lake Mendota, Madison...
CTTGTTTATGTAGTAGCAAAGAAAATTTTGTCCGTCATGACTTTAAACAGTTTAATGGATAGAAATGCTGATCAAATCTTGATTGAACATTCTTTGCTGTTGATTATTGACAATTTTTATTCAAAAACTATACATTCAAGACATTTAAACTTACAGTTAGTTAATATACAGTATAACCATCACCCTGAAATCAATTCTGCCCAAAGCTGAAAGAGGAGAAGATCATGGACCCAATAATTTTGATTATATTTTTAGCTCTGGTAGGTTATGCCTTAGCCTCTGCAAAGATGGTAAATCAAGGGAATGTTGCTTTAGTTGAACGATTAGGACGATATCATCGTAAACTTAATCCTGGACTGAGTTTCATTGTTCCCATCATTGATCAAATTGTGATGGAAAACACAACCAGAGAGCAGCTTTTAGATATTAAACCGCAAAATGTAATCACTAAAGATGGTATCTACTTAGAAGTAGATGCAATTGTTTATTGGCGGATTAAAGATATTGAGAAAAGCTTTTATGCAATTGATGATCTAGAACAGTCTCTAGCAAACATAGCCACAACTACCCTCCGGGAAAATATTGCCCAAAATTCCTTAGAGGATACTAATATGTCTAGAGATCAGATAGACAGAACCGTATTAGGGGCATTAAATTCAATTACAGTTACATGGGGAGTTGAAATCACGCGATTAGATATTCAGAGTATCCCCCCACCGGAGACTGTACGCAAGTCAATGGAAGAGCAACAGAACGCACAAATTAAAAAACGAGCCGCGATTTTAGCCGCAGAAGGGGAGGAAGAAGCGGCGGTGAAGAGGGCGAAAGGAACTAAAACATCAATAGAGATTATTTCTGAAGCCTTGCGTTCTCACCCTGAAAGTAAGGATATTTTACGGTATCTTGTCGCCCAAGATTACGTAGATGCTAGTGAGAAATTGGGTGCAAGCAATAATGCCAAAATTGTGTTTGTAGATCCTGCTAACTCAACGGAAATGTTCCAAGAGTTGATTTCTGATTCGGTACAAGAAAATCACATTAAAAACCCTGGTAACGGTAATGGTAATGGTAATGGTAATGGAGCTAATTGATATGGTGTATTTTATCTAGATGAGGTACACTTTTAGCGGGCAAGACTTGTACTGAGTTTGGTCGAAGTATGCCCGCACCACAAGATTTTTATGATTAATTTTTATGATTAATGTCCGTACCTCATCACATCGGAAATTGCTGTAATTAGTAGGAATTAGTAGGAATGACGAAAAATGGCATCTGTCACCAGAGTTACTTCTTGCATTTCTTGAACATCATGAACTCGCAGAATATCTGCACCATTAAAAATGGCTGCACAACAGGCTGCGGCCGTTCCCCAAATCCGTAATGTTGGATCTGGTTGATTGAGGATATTACCGATAAAACTCTTGCGAGATGCTCCTACTAAAATCGGAGTATTAAGTGTTTTTAGCGATCGCAAGCGGCGGAAAATTTCTAAATTCTGCTCATGATTTTTAGCAAAACCAATACCAGGATCAATAATGATTTTACTTGGGTCAATTCCTGCCCGGATAGCATCAATAATTCTCTGGGATAAAAAGCTATAAATATCACCTATTAAATCTTGATAATCTGTAAAATTGGCCATATTTTCCGGTTTACCACGGATGTGCATTAAGATAATTGGCACATTGAAACTAGCCACAGTTGGCAGCATTTCTGGATCATAAGTACCAGCAGAAATATCATTGACTAAATCTGCTCCCGCTTGGATAGCGGCCTTAGCTACTTCAGCCCTCGTTGTATCTACAGAGATCGGGATATCAACTACTGGACGTAACACCTCCAAAACAGATAGAACCCGCTCAAGTTCTACATCTATTGATATTTGCTTCGCCCCTGGACGAGTTGATTGTCCACCAATATCAATGATATCAGCGCCAGCGGCCACCATTGCTTGTGCTTGGGTGAAAGCGGCGGAGATAGTATTAAATTTACCACCATCACTAAAACTATCAGGGGTGACATTTAAAATCCCCATGATATAAGTCCGCCTTCCCCAGACAAAACAGTGATTTCCGATAGTTAACTTGTCAGACATAATACATGATCCAAATTGTTAATTACCCCAATCCCCAATCCCCATTATTGATAATTGACAATTCTGGCAAAACTATCAGCTTCTAAACTAGCTCCACCAACAAGAGCGCCGTCAATTTCCGGTTGTGCCATAATTTCATCAATATTATTCGGTTTGACTGAACCGCCATATTGAATAGGAACTAGGGGATTAGTCAATTGAGAGCGAATTAAGCCAATTACCCGATTTGCTTCCTTGGATTCACAGGTATCACCAGTACCAATAGCCCAAATTGGTTCATAGGCAATAATCAAGTTGTTTTGATCAATATCTACCAAGTCCTTTTCTAACTGGGCGCTAATTATTGATTCTGTTTCCCCCGCGTCTCGTTGTTGTTTAGTTTCCCCAACACAGAGAATGGGAGTGAGTCCATGTTTTTGAGCGGCCTTGAGACGGAGATTGACAGTTACGTCTGTTTCCCCAAAGAATTGCCGTCTTTCACTGTGTCCAACAATGACATAACGCACACCGATTTCCGTGAGCATAGGGGCGGCGATTTCCCCGGTATATGCTCCATTTTCCTCCCAGTGGACGTTTTGGGCCCCCAAATTTACACGGCTACCATGCAAAAATTTGGACAGCAGGCTTAAATCGGTGAAAGGAGGACATAATACCACTTCTCGTACCAAGGGGGTTTCCTCCAGGTGAGGCAAAAATCCGCTTAAAAAGGCTGCGGATTCTGCCTGGGTTTTAAACATTTTCCAGTTACCAGCAATAACGATTTTCCGCACAGGTGATTTAATCAAAATTTTAATGCTACTAGATGCACTTTTTAATTTACTACTTTTTTAGGACTATTCACGAAGCAGAATGACAACAAAAATCAGTAAATAAATAATTTAATGTATTAAATATTGGTTATATAAAATGAAAAAATACTTATGTATTGCTCCTAGAGAGATTGTATAATAGATATATTTACTACAAATTGGGATAAAACAGGTAGGGTTCATGCAGTGGTGTTTCATTTGCGAATTTTGATGGTAAAATCTACATTGAATGGGATGGTACGGAAAGGATGATATGGTTTTAGGGTTTATTCGTCCTGAATATCGGCAATTTGCAGATTTTTCTGTATCTTAAAACAAAGTATAAAATAGAATAATAAGTTCTGGGAATAATAATTATGATAAATACTTATTCACAAATTCTTGAGGACTTAAACATTCAAACTCTTTTGTTTCTTGAACTAAACAACGAATTAGTTTATAATTAGCAGAAACAAAACATTGAGTTTCACCCTTACTAGCAGTTAAATAAACTCCAATATCTTCACGAGGAATTAATCCTAAATCTTCTATTTTGAGCCATTCCTCAGAATTAAAATTGACATAAATAACCTGTAATTGTTGCCAAATACGCGCTACAATTTGACTACCCCAATCTTTATTATACAAACGTTTAGATACTCTTAAAATTTGATCTAATAACTCTTCTGAAACGATAATTTCTACAGAAGAAGGTTGTAAAAAACCAACTGATTCTAATATTTTTCTTTCATAACTATTCTGATTAGCCACACCAATAATATAAATATTAGTGTCTAAAAATAGACGTTGAGGGATATCATAACTCATTGTCATGCTGTGCTTTTAATAAATGTTCTTCAGCCATTTCTCTTTTTACATCTTGAACTAAATCAATAATTTGCTCATGGGAATGATATCCTTGATTATCCAAGGATTCTTTTACCTGTGCTGCTAATATTTCTAGAGGAATTAATGTTTGTTCCTGAAAGTTTTCTTGGAGATTTTTGGTAACAGCTTGTGTTAAAATTAGTTTTAACTCAGTCTCTAGAGTCCGTCCATGTTGTTCTGCTTGATATCTGAGGTTTTCGACGAGGTTGGGTTCTAAGTTATCTAGAATTATTTTCATATTTCATACATAGCTTGGGATTGGTTTATATTATAGCATTTTTCAGGGTTATATATCAGGGTTTATTCGTCCTGAATATCGGCAATTTGCAAATTTTTCTGTAGCTTAAAACACAGTCATTAATAGGGTGCGTCAGATGTCAAAAATCTGTTTATCTGCAAATTTCACGGTTTATCTGCAAATGCCATACCGCAATTGGGACAATGAATATCAAAGCTACTCCAAACAGATGTTTTATGATAGTCCCAATAATAGCCATGTTTAAATAATTTTGTTGAACAATTCCAGCAATAGTTTATGTGTGTTTGATGTCCACAAGTTCTACAGTCTGCTGTGTATTTTTTTGCATCTTGTTTTGGGTGAAGATCTACGCTGGTACTACCACAATTCAAACAAAATAAATCATTAGTAGGTTTTGGATCTTTTGTAGTTCCATTGTTTGCATTTTTATTACTTTCTAAAAGATACTCAAAAGCCATTCCAATTAATTTTTTTAGGTTATCTGTAAAATTTGGTTTGTGCGTAATATATCCATATTTGTGAAATGGAAATGTAGGTTTTTGATCTTCTTCTTCACCAAAATAAATTTTATCACCTCCATGATTTGTCATTTTTACTGGTTTCTTTTCACCAGTTAAATCATTACAGGGGTGTAAGATAAAAACATAATAATCCGTGTCGCTATATTTATCATTTAAATTTTTGATCTCATAGTTCAAAGATTTTTTGTAATTATAATTTTTAAATTTAGCATCAAGCACAAGATAAATTCTTCTATCATTAATGGATATTTCCAGGATAAAATCAGGTCTTTTATTATTTGGGAGTGTTTTTTGATAATATAAAGTAATTGTTCTCCCATTCAAGTCTCCTTTAAAATTAATAGTTACCTGATTATTCAAGTTATTATTTTCAGGATTAATAACTTTTAGGAGTGTACGAATATCCTGTGATTTGTATTGAAATCCGTATGGTTCTTTTAATGTCTTAATTATAGAAACTAAACACCATAATTCATAAATTTGAGGTATTTCTCTCATACCATAAGTTGTAGCTTTTTCATAAAGATCAAAAACTTCCAAATCTATTCCCTCAGATTTTAATATTTCTTTATATGAATTTAAAGCGTTTCGATAACTTATATTCTGAATAAAAGTCATTGAAGATGTAAAACCTTGAATATTTTGCCATTTAATAGTTTTAAAAAATGTCTTTCTTATTCTTTGTTCTATTAATGGTAATAATTTTTGTTGTTCTTTTACAAATTCATCTAAGTCTTTAATTTGCTTTTCAAGTTTTTTGATATCATTCTCTAGAGTTTTGACTTGATTTTCTCTTTCTTTTATGTCTTTTTGTGTTAATATTTGAACCCAATTATTTGATTCTAATTTTTGTTTATTATTGAGTCGTTGATTTAATATATTTTTTTCAACTTCTATCAAATAGGGTTCTATCTTTTTTATTCCCGTTATCGTGAACTGTGGGTAAATCTTTCCTTTATCCACTCTAATATCACGATCTTTTATAAAAGAAAATTCAAATGTATATTTTTGTTCTTCTTCCAAATAATTTAAACACGCATAAGGAAAGTTGATTAGACAAAATGGTGTCTTATCGGTTTTGCACCAGAACCCACTATTGGATTTTTTATGTTTATATTTAATGTATATACTTAGGGTATAAAATTTCTGTTGACTATCAAATGGCATATATGGAACTATACGGTTAAAAGCTTAAAAAAAATTAATCAAGTAGTTAGATGAAGTAATTTATACATTAATTACCATTCTCCAGGTTATGGATAATGCCACGGTACGTGATCAGAAACTTATCAAATTTCCCCTGAGATCATGCAAAGTCGGAAATCTTCTTTAATCTCAGCCAAAAAATTCTGTTATCGGCATAAGCTAACGATTGGGTTATTAGTAAACTGTAAAGGTTAAACCCACAGCACACACCGATAATTAAGGATAAATCAGAAATGACGAAATTTCTAGATACTGCTATTGAAGCTATTGTCGCCCGCGAAATCCTCGACTCACGCGGTAGACCAACCATTGAAGCTGAGGTACATTTAGCTAATGGCGCTATTGGACTGGCACAAGTTCCCAGTGGGGCTTCTACGGGGTCATTTGAGGCTCATGAATTACGTGATGGTGATAAAAGCCGTTATGGGGGTAAAGGCGTACTCAAGGCGGTCCAGAATGCCAATGAGGTACTAGCTCCTAAGTTACTAGGTTTGGATGCTCTCAACCAAGAAGCCCTAGATAAATTGATGATTTCCCTAGATGGTTCACCCAATAAGGCTAATTTGGGAGCAAATGCAATTTTGGGCATTTCCTTGGCTGCTGCAAAGGCTGGTGCGGAGTCTTTAGGTATTCCGCTCTATCGCTATTTAGGTGGACCTTTGGCGAATTTATTACCTGTCCCCTTAATGAATGTGATCAATGGTGGAGCGCACGCAGCTAATAATGTAGACTTTCAAGAGTTTATGATTGTCCCCATTGGCGCTCCTTCTTTTAAGGAAGCTTTGCGTTGGGGTGCGGAAGTATTTGCTACCCTTAGCAAGGTGTTAGATGATCAAGGTTTGCTGACGGGTGTGGGTGATGAGGGTGGTTTTGCACCTAATCTAGAATCTAACCAAGTAGCTTTAGAATTGCTGGTAGCAGCGATTAAACAAGCTGGTTATAAGCCTGGGGAAGAAGTAGCCTTGGCTTTAGATGTGGCTGCTAGTGAATTTTACAAAAATGGCCAGTATGTTTATGATGGTAAACCCCATGCACCAACTGAGTTTATTAATTATTTAGGGGAGTTAGTTGATCAATATCCTATTGTGTCTATTGAAGATGGTTTACATGAGGAAGATTGGCAAAGTTGGCAATTACTGACTGAGAAATTAGGCTCAAAGGTACAATTGGTGGGTGATGATTTATTTGTTACCAATGCAACCCGCTTACAAAAGGGTATTGAACAAAAAGCAGGTAATTCGATTTTGATCAAATTGAATCAAATCGGTTCACTAACTGAAACTTTGGAAACCATTGATTTAGCAACTCGCAACGGTTTCCGCTCAGTAATTAGCCATCGGTCTGGGGAAACAGAAGATACAACTATTGCTGATTTGGCTGTAGCTACTCGCGCTGGTCAAATTAAAACCGGTTCTCTGTGTCGCAGTGAACGGGTAGCTAAGTACAATCGCCTACTAAGGATTGAACATGAATTGGGCGATCGCGCCATCTATGCTGGTACTATTGGTTTAGGACCAAAATAGGTTACAGGTGACAGGTGACAGTAAAAAGAACGTAAGAGGTTTAATAAATATCTTTCTGTTCCCTGTTCCCTGTTCCCTGTTCCCTTTTAAGGATAAAACCCAATTTTAGGTAGTCCCAAGGTTTCATCCCAGCCTAGCATGATGTTCATACATTGAATGGCTTGTCCCGCTTGACCTTTAATCAAGTTATCAATCGCTGACATAACAATCACTCGGCCGGTGCGGGGATCAACTTCTATGCCAATGTAGCAGGAATTACTTCCACAGGCCCATTTAGTTTGGGGATAAGTGCCACTGTTACAGATTTTTACCCAGGGAGAATTGCGATAAAAGGCGTTATAGATGGTAATTAAATCATCACGTACTAAACCGGGATCACGCATGGTAGCATAGACAGTGGCTAAAATTCCCCGCACCATGGGGATTAAATGGGGTGTAAATTGGATTGTCACCTCATGTCTAGCCAATTCGCTACAAATTTGCTCAATTTCTGGGGTGTGGCGGTGTCTAGCGACGTTATAAGCCCCCAGAGAGTTATCGGCTTCCGCTAACAGTAGGTTAACTTTGGCTTGTCTTCCGCCCCCGGATGTTCCAGATTTAGCATCAATAATGGCTGTTTCGGGAACTATTAAACCTTGTTTTAACAGGGGAGACAATGCTAGTAAACTAGCTGTAGGATAGCAACCAGGACAGCCGATTAAACTCGCTTCGGCAATACGCGAGCGGTATAGTTCTGGTAGACCATAAACTGCTGTTGCTGCTGTAGTGGAATCGCTTCTTTCTGTACCATACCAAGTAGTATAGGTTTTCAAATCACTAAAGCGATAATCGGCACTCAGATCAAGTACCTTAGAACCTTTTTCTATAAGTTTAGGAGCGATTTGGCAAGCCAGTCCATTGGGTAAAGATAAAAATACCACTTGACAACGACTAGCAATGATGTCTGGTTCTACAGCTTCAATAGGTAATTCTACTATATTACCAAAATGTGGGTAAAGGTCAGCAAAGGATTTACCTGCACTGCTTTCACCACCTAAATAAACTAGTTCTACTTCAGGATGGTCCATTAGTAGTCGCACTAATTGTACTCCGCCATATCCTGACGCGCCAACAATTCCCACTGGTACGCGTCTTAAATTTACCATGATCTTAAATCCTTATCCACTTTTAGTTATCTATTATCAATCATCAGCAGTCAAGCTACTAGCTAATTACTGATGAGTTGTTATTGAACTTTCGCTGCATTATATAGCAAGGAGTATCTTTTAGGGTACTTATAATCACAAATATCTTTGATCACTAATCACACTTATAGTGTGTAGATGATTGATAACGATAAATATTATATTTTTATAATATTTTTGACGTGACAGAAAATTCTCAACTGCAAAAGTTTGGCGAATATATTCGCACAATTAGAAAAACCCAAAATCTTTCCCAAGAACAGTTAGCAGAACTGTCAGGACTACATCGCAATTATATCGGTGGTGTTGAACGTGGTGAAAGAAATATTGCTTTGTTAAATATTATCCGTATTGCTCAGGCTTTGGGAATGTCACCCAGTGAATTATTAAAGGGCTTAGATTAAATGGTATCTCCTTATTTGGGTATTCCGGTTGAAAAATGGGCAGATAAAACTAAAGAACTGATAGAAGAACATCCTCTAGATGCTAATGAAATCTATGAGATTGTTATCAGCGTGTGGGAGGAAATATTTCAGTCTAGTATCACCAGTCGGGGATACAAAATAGGTAGAGATATATTTCCTAGCCCGCAAATTATCGGTTCACTATTGCATGAGTTGATACCATTAGAATTATCTGGTAAATATCCCCAACTATGGCGACGGGAAAAGGATACTACAGAAAAGGATTTAGTTTACATCCCCAATGATAATTTTTCTATTGAAATTAAAACATCTTCTAGTCCCCGCAATATTTTTGGCAATAGGAGTTATGCTCAAAAAAGCACTACTGGTAAAACAAAGAAAAGCAAATCAGGATACTATCTTGTAATTAACTTTGAAAAGATTGAGAAGAAAAGACAACAAATAGATAATCTATCATTAGTAAATCCCAAAATCAAACTTGTACGTTTTCGGTGGATAGATGAAGAAGATTGGCAAGGACAGGAATCTGAAACTGGTCAACAATCTAGCATAAGTCCTGATGTCAAAAAATTTAAATTAATTCAGTTACCTTTACCAAAGTAGTGATAATTGCTCAATTCTACTATTTTTATCTTGCAAAAAAGTTTCAATTCTATTAGCAGCAATATCACAATAATCTTGACGAATTTCAAAACCAATTACTAGACGATTTAAATCTAAAGCTACCATAGCAGTAGTACCTGAACCCAAAAATGGATCTAGGACAATCTCATTTTCATGAGAAGAGGCTGTAATTATTCTTTGAATAACAGCAGAGGGAAACTGTGCAGGGTGTGGTGTCCGTTCTTTTGATGATCTATTTTGTCCAGACGTAACTTTTGGAAATTCCCAAACATCAGTAGGATTTTTCCCTAAAGGATTAACTTTGATTTTTCCGTTCTTTTTTTGATTGGGATATTTGACATTAGGATCACGAATATCGTCAAGATTAAAAGTATAGGCTTCTGGATTTTTCACATACCATAAAAATTTCTCATTTCTAGGGGAAAAAAACTTACTTCCTGCCACACCAGCACCATAATTCCAAACAATTTCCTGGATTAAATAAAAAGGAATTTTATCCCAAAGCAAATAGGAAATAGGAATTGCTTTAGCACGATTTTTAATGGATAAATAACCTAAGTTTAACCAAAAAGCTCCATCATATAAAGTCAGACGATAAACTTCTGTTATCCATTTTTTACACCAATTTATATAATCATCCAATGGTAATAAATTCTCATATTCTTTACCAATGTTATACGGTGGGCTGGTGACGGTTAGATTAATTGATTGATCTGGTAAAATTGTCATTGCCTCTAAACAATCTAAATTATAAATGAGACAATTACACGATTGAAAGTAGGGTTTACCTAGTAATTTACTGATATCCGTGAATTCCATAGCTTCATCCTTCATGTATATGGTACTCTAAACTGGCTATAGTATAGATGAACTATTTAATTGTCAAGTAACAGTTTGCTAATCCCACAAAAGCTCTAATTCTGAGAAATAAGCTACAATATAGAATCAGAAATTGTTAGAAAAATTTACCTTGGTAGCTGGAAATTTCCTGTGTCACAGCCTCAGACCACTCAAACCTTTAAATTCGATTCTATTGAGTCCGCTTTATCTGATTTTAAAGCGGGTCGTGTCGTCGTTGTCGTAGATGACGAAAATCGAGAAAATGAAGGAGATTTAATTTGCGCCGCCCAATTTGCTACGCCTGATATGATTAACTTTATGGCTGTAGAAGCCAGAGGGTTGATTTGTCTAGCAATGACAGGCGATCGCTTGGATGAATTAGACTTACCATTAATGGTCAGTAAATTAACGGATACTAACCAAACCGCTTTTACCGTTAGTATTGATGCTGCCCCCCATTTAGGCGTAACCACAGGTATTTCCGCCGAAGACCGGGCCCGGACTATCCAAGTCACCCTCAACCCAGCCACAAAACCGGAGGAGTTACGCCGTCCTGGTCATATTTTCCCCCTGCGGGCTAGACCAGGGGGGGTACTGAAACGAGCCGGACATACAGAAGCCGCTGTAGATTTAGCCAGACTAGCGGGACTGTACCCAGCGGGAGTAATTTGTGAAATTCAAAATCCTGATGGTTCGATGGCACGTTTAAACCAGTTAGTGCAATATGCCCAAAATCACCACCTGAAAATTATCAGTATTGCTGATTTAATTAGTTATCGTCTGCAAAATGATCGCCTCATATATCGAGAAATTGTTACCAAACTACCCAGCGAGTTCGGTCAATTTGATATTTACGGCTACCGTCATACAGTAGATAATACAGATCACGTCGCCATTGTCAAGGGAGATCCAGCAAATTTCCAAGATCAACCTGTCATGGTGCGAATGCACTCGGAATGTTTAACCGGTGATGCTTTGGGTTCTTTGCGCTGCGACTGTCGGATGCAGTTACAAGCAGCATTAAAAATGATTGAAAACGCTGGTCAAGGTGTCGTTGTTTACCTGCGTCAAGAGGGACGGGGAATAGGCTTAATTAACAAATTAAAAGCCTACTCTTTACAGGATATGGGATTGGATACGGTGGAAGCAAATGAGCGGTTAGGATTCCCTGCTGATTTGCGTGATTATGGTATGGGGGCGCAAATTCTCATGGATTTGGGGATTAAAAAAATACGTCTGATTACCAACAACCCCCGAAAAATTGCTGGTCTCAAGGGTTATGGCTTAGAAATTATAGACCGTCTCCCGCTGTTAATTGAGTCCAATGATTACAATACCTATTACTTAGCTACCAAAGCCGAGAAATTGGGTCATATGTTGTTGCAAACTTATCTTGTCACAGTAGCGATACATTGGCAAGATGAACCGGAATCAATTACTAAACGCTATGAACGTTTGGAAAAGTTACGGTATTTATCAACCCTTCAACATTTATTATTACAGGAAGAAGCCCGTCCCCTGGGAATTGCTTTATTTGATCAACCATCTTTAACAGTACATTTGGGTTTTGACCAAGCTAATATTGCTGAAGCTAATTGGTATCAGCAAAAAGGTCATCCTTACCTGCAAGCAATTTGCTTGATTTTAGATGAAATAGTCACTTTACCCTATGTTCAGAAAATGGAATTTCTGATTTCTAACGGAAGTGATCCGCTGAGTAACTTACAAGTACAGTTAGATAGACAAACTTTATCAGATGGTGTATTACCGTCATCTTTGAAAGATCACTTGCAGACTCAACACATCTACAGTTTTATTAAGTAAGATATCCTGAAGTTCCAGAGTCGGAAAAACCTTTCCCCTCCCTTTCCTTTTGGGGAGGGACAAAGGAACTTTTGGATATATTTTTTAAATAGTTCTTCCTTATCAAGTTCAGGATATCATGTTTTAAATGAGATGTCAATGGTTTTATTACTTTTTTTCCGCGATGTTTTTAAGGTGTTGGGGGTTAATGTTTTATTGTTTTGGTTTATTGGTTGATGATTTTTTTTCGCGCAAAGACGCAAAGGAGCAAAGGGTTATT
>Ga0208222_1000401_pt1 | contig 12425 bp, 27 predicted proteins | sample LakMenEpi13Sep09_FD_150694 | JGI IMG/M metagenome (GOLD analysis project Ga0208222, IMG submission 150694) | Freshwater microbial communities from Lake Mendota, WI - 13SEP2009 deep hole epilimnion (SPAdes) | ecosystem: Environmental > Aquatic > Freshwater > Lentic | place: Lake Mendota, Madison...
CGTGCCAGTGCAAGTGATAACCGAGCGACCACGACGGATTTCTGGACACGTTACAAACTTAGCACCGTTTAGCACCACAAGTTTAGGCAACGCTTTCCGCCATGCCTCAGCCTTGACTTTGCTCTTTGGACGCTTGGGGGCAATTTTCATATCACTGTCGCACCATGCAAACAGTTTGAAGCCTTGTGCCATAGCCTCGCCCATATCTTTATCGTCATGCACACTAGCATAGACATTCATATACTTTTCCAGACTAACAAGCCGATCATCATAGATATGAGTATAAAACCACATATCGGGCAGACTATCACCATCAGCAAGAATACTCTCGCACGCCCACGTTACATTAGCAAGATAGTCTAGGTCAAGTTCGCCGTTCAAAAACCAATCACCACGCTCATGCCAGCGAATAGACTTTTTACGCTTTTTGGCGTCAAGAATCATGGCACGGATTTTATTCTTCTCCGTGACTATGTTGGCAAAACCAGCAACGCGAGCATTTTTATACTGATTCTCGGTAGCCTCAGCATAGCAGCCGTTATTGAGATAATCGCAATCGGGTGGGCAAGTGTCGCCAACCGGACGCGAAACCACAATGCAACCCTTACCCAACTTGTCGTTACCGTCTGCCGTTTTCATCTTGTGTCTCCTATGCTAATGATTCTACATTAGGTTATCGGCTTGTCAAGCAGAAAACTCCAAAAAATCTTTCTGCCACTTTGGCAGTTCGGCCGCGGAGCCTGCCGTTTTGGCATAAGCGAGAGCGACGGGGCTCGAACCCGCAACCTCCAGCGTGACAGGCTGGCGATCTAACCGATTGATCTACGCTCCCGTAATATTACCATGTATTTCAGCATGACAATTTCTACATACTAAAATACATTTATCTAATTCTTTTTTTATAATTACTTCATTTTTCTTAAATGATGTATTTCTAAATTTGCTAATACCAAAGTCTTTTATACTTGGATCAACATGATGAAAATCTAATGCTCCGATATATTTATCATAAGCACAAATTACACACCTACCACCTTTATATTCAACACATAATCTTTTAAATTCTCTTTGACGCTCTATGGTATTTTCATGATTACATTTACGACAATAACTTTGTATTTTACCCTTACGTCTGCCAGATTTAACCTTATATGGTTTCTTTTCTATTTGACCGCATTTTACGCATTTCATATATTACCTCATGGATAGAACATAAATATCTATCCATATTATACACCAAATACTCCCGACAGGATTCGAACCTGTAACCCTCCGCTTAGAAGGCGGATGCTCTTCCTTTGAGCTACGGGAGCATAAATACCGATAGCCGCCAGTGTATCACCAGCGGCATATCGGATTATTATAGCATAGTTTTATGCTTAGGCAACAGTCTCCGCTTCAACCTTAGTAGTCTTAGCCTTGTGACCGTCACCCGCCTGCTTGACGCTCACGCCAAACTTACGGTTACGAGCAACCTTCCAACCCTGCTCGCTATAGTCCTTGATACCCTGGGCCTTCACGACCACAAGCGTATCCTCGGGCAGACCATCGGCAAGAGCCTGACGAATCGTATCCTCAACCACTTCCGTATCAAGAGCGTCCGACGCAACAGCAACCGCAAAATCATAAGTACGCATAATCAAAACCTTTCCAAAAAAGAGTAATCAACCACCAATAAAACAATCATACAACACTTATCGTCACTTGTCAAGTGCTAGGTTGAACTTTTTTCGGATGGAGTCAACCAGCGTCTTGTCGCGTGATACAATCATTCTACCATAAGGTATCGGCTAGTCAAGAGGGTTTCGTGAATATTTTTTGGATGCCATTTTGGCAGTCAGCCCGCGGAGCCTGCCGATTTGGCAGTCATGAGAGAAAACCCTCACAACCCAAACCGGCGAGGTCACGCAGCAGATTTTCGGCTGCTTCGGGAGTCTTGAGAGTAATGCTATGCTTAGCACCAACAGAAGCCGGGACGAACTTATCATACTTCCAGCCACCCACCAGATAGTCGGTCCAATCCTTGGCCGTCTTCAAATCCCAGCCACTGTGGAGTCGAATAGCCTTGATGCACTTGATACGATTGTCCAGATTCATACCACCAGTGATGGTAACGGTGCAACGCTGGTTCACACCCAATGCCACCTCAAAAGCCTGCGTGATACGCTCACGCATTTCTACGGGAGCATAGATAGCCAGTTCCATAGCCTCACGAACGCTCAGTTGCAGATTAATCATTTCAAACCCTTTCTTCCAAAATATATACTTGTTTGCCGTTAGTTAGTAGAGTAGCGTACTCACTACCGTCCCAAATAAACTCGTTGCAATCGCTTTCTCGTCGCCAGTGTGGGTCACGGATTGGATTATAATACAACTTCTCAAGATTGTCAACAGGCAAAATCGGATGAAAATCCTTTCTCAACATCAACTCTTCACATCTTACCCATCCACTCACATCATGCACACCAGCATCAAATACCTGTTTAGCCTTATTGGGCTTGTTAATCAGCCTACAACCCCGCATCTCTAACTGATATTCAGCAGGATTATAATAATAAACATCAACTTTCTTACTTCCTTGCATAACTTTCAGTTGCCAGTGCATATAATGCTCGCCTCTGGACAAATGAAATCGCACTTCGCCGTGTGGTTGTTTTGTTTTCATGGTTGTAGTATATCTTATCGACCAAACCTTGTCAAGATCTTTAAACTTTCGCTGACTACAGCCACCCCAGCCAAATCCGAAGGATTAGGAAAAACAATGTCGGCTTCCGCCATACTCGACCAGCATTTCAGATAGCCTCTTTTGATATCATTGTGGCTACCCCCGTCCATTGTTTCCCTAAGTATACTCTAAGTATCGGCATTGTCAATACCAATCTATAGAAAATATTAGGTGTCATTTTGGCAGATTTCGCGGCCAGCCTGCCATTATGGCAGTTAATCGTTGTCGATATACCACCAATGGCATTGCTGGCAGAAGTTCCAGATTATTCCATAATCATCATACTTCCACACAAGTACATCACACGCCCCACATGGACAAATATCACTAAGAGTTTTCATAAACTAACCTTACATACATATCTACAAGTTCTGATACGGCAATCTCATGAGTAGAGATATATTCCTTAACTTGGCTTACATTATGTTTATTCATAGCAGCCATTTTACTTCTGAAAAAACTCAGAATATAAACCATAGCCTTTTCACGTTCTTTATTCATACTGAGGATAATCCTTTGGATAATCGGTTTCTGGTCGATCTGGTTTTGGTTGTCCCTCATATGGCATCCACCATGGAGCATCCATACGATCTACCACACCAGGACTTTCTTCACAAATAAGAATATGTTCACTCACAGGATCGTCCCTATGAATCTCATACCTTCCCTGCCACACCCCAATATACTCACCAAAATAGTAAACTTTCTGGCCATTAATAGGGCGTCTAGGACCAAAAAAACTAATCCATTCCATTATTTAGCCCTTATAACAATTAAGCACTTTGTACCAATATCACCATCCGTATACTTCACACATTCATGAGGCCCATAATACCAAGCATCATTCTTAGAGAAGTTGAACACAATCTCTTCGGTATGGAGTTTGGTATCATTATACCCACCCTCATACCCAAGAGTCAACACCCTCATGTCGCCAGGATAGTTCTTCAACTGCTCAATAAGTTCATTAACGGTCATATGTTTTACTTTTCTTTAAAGTTACGTCATTTCCAAAATCGGTATATGCTAATACTTTGGCTTGATATAAAGACGGAGCATGAACATATCCTAAAAGTTCTTTATCTCTAAAAACATACCACATATACATTACTTCTCTCCTTTTCCACCATTATACCATATATTATCGGCAAGTCAATAAGAAAAAATCAGCGGAACTATTTTCGCCCCAGTTCCTATAATCCACCAATACCCCGATATTATGAACCCTTGGAGCAAGGTAAACACTGGTGGAAACCGCCCACGGAAACCTCCCTAGAATCGGCATTGCTAGCACATAAGACCGATTCATCTGGCTCTTGGTGACGGTTACTGATTGTATTGGTCGTGGTGAGGACGCGATCCCCCATAGATTGGTACCACTATACAGCACATAACCTTGCTGTCAACCCCGGCGATGATTACGTCTTCGCTGAACGGGAGGTTTATCGTGATAGGTTATCCAATCTAGTCCCGTCGCATGGACCCACGGATGTTTGTTAGATTTTTTGCCTTCGTCGTATTTCGTCAGAGCAATAGCAGATTTCATCAGCATAGTAGCCATAGTTCGGCTGGTCAGGCCACGCTTTCAAAACTTCCCTACAATCTTTAATGGTAAAAAGAAGTTCAGAATAAGTCATCTTCTTAACCTTTTTAGCGTAAGCCGCATGATCCATAAACTTAGTGGCAAACATCCTTTGTCTCCTGTGCCATGATTCTACACTCCTATTATCGGTCTGTCAAGAGCATATTCTGTAGAAAAAACTTTTTGATGCAAGTCTATAGGAGATAAGAGTTTACGTCGAATCCGGCCGCGGCGGTTTGCCCTAAACTCTTGGTAGTCAAGAACTTAGAGCGAACCAGCCTTTTTAGGCTTCTACCTCATCATCAGAGAAAAACTCTGCCAGATTATAATCTTCCCATACCTGAACAGGAATCAACCCCTTATCATCCCCATATTCAGTATACAAATCATCTCCATCCTTCCAAATGCCACAATAACCCATACCCGGTTCAAAATAGGACGCAATCACCCTAAAACCCCTCAATACCAGTTCCTCATACAGTCCAATAGGCGGCGACCACGCACTATCAAAACTCATAGTGGCCTCATTATCCACAATGGTAGGATTCAATCCATGAACTTCTCCGTTATCACTACCAATATCCCATTTAGTTCCCCAGTTATTTACACACCAGTTATACCAATAATCAGGATTAGATTCATCGGTAATAAGTTCGCCCTGCTCATCTTTTGGTACGGGCAAATAATGTTCACAAGTCTTACCTTCCTTATAGGCAAGAACAAACTCCATAACCTTAGACCGATCCTCATGGCTAATCGTCAACTTGTTCAAACACCAGTTAGGCATAAATCTCTCCTTTAGTGCGATTCTACTCTATATCTTATCGGTTGTCAAGAGTCTAAACTTTTGGCTGACTATACCCACTCAGCCCAAATCCGTAGGATTACCTGATACAAACCAATGACCCCACAGGGAATCGAACCCTGATTCTCGGAGCGAAAATCCGATTTCCTAACCGTTAGAAGATGGGGCCAATATATTTAGCAGACTACTCTCTCAATCCTTAGATCACTACCATACTTATCTTTAGCCTTTCTCCAAGCATCGTACTGACTAAATGACACCACATAGCCAACAAATCGACCATGTTGATATACTCTCCAAGACATTGCGGCAAGACATTGGGTGTTAGTCATAAACTTTCTCCTAGTCGCATTATACAGATTATCGGATCGTTGTCAATATGCTATTTAGCTTTTCTGTAAGTGTATACCCCGTAAGACTTTAGATCAAGCGTCCGTGCCGTGCCTCGCCCTAAACTCTTACAGCGTAAGAACTTAGAGCGAGGTCACTTCACCACCACGAGAAAATCAGAAGAGAAGACTAGCCAAGCCGGTCTTGAATGCTGCACCAGCCAGCAATGGCCTACGGCAGTTCACCGTACGTTCAGCATAGAAGTTGCGAATCTTACCATCCGCAGTCTGGCACGTTACCAGATGATTACTACGCTGGAAGTTACTATCATGTCTACGATAGGCACTACGAGCATTAAGCCTGCGAATAGCATTATCGTCCAACACATGCACACTCAGCACCTTTGCCAGATAACGCTCAGGGTCACCAGCATTAGGCTGGAGATATTCAAAGTTATAGAACTCTCCGGCCCTTGCCGTTGACAACGACCCATGAACACCACCATAGATGCCATAAGCAGCAAACATAGCAAGGCAGCAAACAACAACCGTAGCAATCGAACCAAAAAGAAGAACATCGTTCATAAAAATCCCTTTCGTGTAGTGAAGACCAACCAAACCAGATAGCCCCAGTATACATCTATTATCGGCATTGTCAAGTGGTAACCTTGAAGAAATCTTTTTGCCGTAAGTCCTTACGCCACAACACTTTGAGAAAAACGCGGGCGGCCACCCATGCTGCAAAGTCTTATGCAGCAAGGGTTTATGGCTCATTCAAAATCCACAAAGATAATCTGGTTGTATCCTCGCGGCTTCACGGTATATCCATCACCATAGTCGTAAGTATCAGCCTTTACCGCAGTCATATTCGCCAGAGACTTGGCCTGTCGAATAACACTACGTTGAGACTCAGCATTACGCGGCTGAAACTCATACCGTTTCACCCAACCATAGTTAGCCTCACCACCAAACGTATCAGTAACCGTCACAACACACTTCGTCATTTTCACTTTCTCCTTTGGTTGTATTCTATCATACTAATCAAACATTGTCAAGCATACGGATTCAAGATATCAGCAGCCCAATCCTCAATACGGTTACCAGCAGCACCACGGCTACTGTCCTTCCTGATAGATATCTTGCGAACATCATCAGCAAAAAACGTACCACATTCTCCCATGCTACAGTTGTCGAGGGTAACAATAAGAAACTCGTTACCATTGTCGATAACAGCATGAGACATGGTTCCAAGAGCATCAGCAGCAGCGAGTCTCATTTCCTGAAGTGTAATCATGTTATTTCCAGTTGTTACGGCGACATTCCTCAGCCCATTCAGCATCTTCACGACGAGTACGATCATTGTACCCATAACCACCATTAGTCAGGTAGTTATCTTTCACAGCATCATAGCCATCGTCAGAATCTTCGTAATCGCACAGCGAATCAGAGTGGCTCATCTCTTTTCTCCTTCTCTTTCTCTTTCTTCTTATATCGGTATTCTACCAGCCTAAACTTTAGAAGTCAAGCATATTTTTTTGAAAATCGTAAGTTGTTGTGTCTCAATAGTTTGCGTCAAATGCGGCCGCTGGGCCTTGGCGTAAACTCTTACGCATCAAGGCTTTAGATCACTTGGCCTTAGAGTCGTTCATTTTCTTTAAAACTTCAACAATCATAGGGATTCCAGAAAACATTTTTTACCCCATAAGAAAAGTTGCGATACAACCACAAACAAACGCCACAGACAGGACAATCTTATCCTTAATAGTCATCTTACTTCCTTAATGGAAAAACAAGATCACAAACAAACCAAGCACAACCAAGGCCAATAACAAGTCCCACACCGAAACTATTCCAGTCTAGATATATATCGGCCATCCGTAGCCCTTTCGTTTAGTTGTTTTTTTCAATCATCCAACACAGAAAAGCATTTAGCAGAATAACACCATATAAACCGGCAAGATATAAAATCATCCTCCCACCACCATTCCTTCCATAAACGGATATTCCTTACCATTCAGTTTCACGAACCATTCGTACTTGTGCTGGTACACACGAACGGGGCTGTACTGGTTGATTCTATCCTTGGTGGTACTGGTTTGCCAACCCCCAGTCTGGAGGGTATAGGTATTGTCAGAATGAATCTTTACCACATAGGTACTGTGGAGCAGAATACCAACCGATCCACACGGCAGGATTTCAGCGTAGGTGTTGTTTCCTACCTTGCGGCTATCCTTATTCCGCTTGCCACGAACCATAGAAACTGCTTCGGCGTGAGTCATGTTCTTTTCCTTTGGGGTGATGTTCTTATATCGACATTATACAGCCCGTTCTTTAGGCTGTCAACAAGAAAATAAAAGATTCTACGGTTGCTCTAAGTCGTTGAGCCTAAAGAGTTTACGTCAAGATCGTGCGGCCCGCCTCGCCGCAAAGTGTTATGCGGCAAGGCTTTAGGGCTAGTAGTCTTCTCCGCCAAAATAGCCGTAATCCTCATCTGTTCCCCATCCGGCAGATTCCATCGCGGAGTCGTGATCGCCATCCATGCTGTCATCGTAATGGTCATCGTAATCGTCATCATAACCCTCATCATCATCCATTTGATCTCGGATTTCATCCAGCTCATTTTCTGGCAAACCCCAAAAATCATTGTGATCATCGTAGTTCACATCGTCATCATGGTAGTTCATATCATCATCCTCATAAGAGTTATCGGGATCGAAACAAGGGTCAGGGTGACTCATAACTAATCCTTACAAAGAACACAAAAACACAATCCAATGTATGAAACCACGATCAGTAAGGCACTCATACAGCATACTCCTCCGGAACCAGATTGTCAACAATACCGATCACTTCTGCCCAATCCCAGTAGTTCACTTCCAAACTAGGATCGTCAATCGGCTCGACCATCGGCTCGATGATACCCTGCTCGGCAAGGTAACTCAGTTGGCTGTTTGGTTCGTCAAGGTCGTGGAGCATTTTGGCGTCCTCGTTGGTGGTGGTGATCATCATGCCACGATTATACAGATATTATCGGCCAATGCAAGGGGTAGTCGTGAATATTTTTCCTTACAATGCCGTAAGATTCACAAGGTGTTGTGGCGTAAGAGTTTACGAAAAACGCGGGCGGCGGGCCTCGTCGCAAAGTCTTATGCGGTAAGGCTTTAGGTCAACCCCTCCAACCGAAGGGGGAAAGTTCCTCGCCCGATGCCATAATCGCAGCATACTGGTCTGCCAGTGCCGCCTTACGCTCAGCCGAACCGGGCTTGCCAACCGCCACGATCATGGTATCCTCTCCCCCATTGTAGCGAGAGTCAACCTTTTCCGCCTTAGCCTTACTACCCTTGCGGAGAGCCTTGCGATTGAACTTGTGAATCTTTTCACTGTGAATCGGGCCATACAATCCATCGGCAAGCGACGGCTGATGCCGAGTAGCCATACCAACAAAGCACATGCGAACCTGACGCTTGGCATCTTCGATAATCTTGAACTTGGTAGCCATTTTCTTTTTCCTCTTCTCTTGGTGATGAACGTATTTTACAGAAAGTTTTTTATCTTGTCAACCCCTCTAGTGGGGGTCATGAGACGCCCATCCAAGAGGCCTTTTCCATACAGAAGTTATAGAACATATCGTTCAGCATTTCTTCGTAGTTGCTTTCCGTGATTCGTCGTCGGTCATTCGTTGCTTCACATTCTGCAAACAGTTTACCGTCTGCCGTATACAGTAGCACCACGTTGTACGTTTCGCTACCCCAAATCATTTTCAGAGCGTTGTTGATCTTAGTCGTATCCATCTTTTTCTCCTTTTCTCTTATATCATCATTATACAGGGTATTTCTTAGAGATCAAGCAAAAAGTTTCCTTAAAAGATCGCAAGGTTCGTAAGTCGTTATGCGACAAGAGTTTAGATCATCCCTCTATGCCCCCACTCGACGTAAAGTCTTGTGATTATTGGGCTTACGTTGCGTGGATAAAAACCTTGCTCGTTTTGATTCCCTCAGTCACAGTAATGATCCAGTTACGACCACTACCATCCTCACGCATGATACCGTTGATGATTCCGATATATCCCTTACCCTTAGTATCTCGGAATCCAGCATACTTACCAGCGGCCATAGCAAGAAAAAGACTCTTGAGATCGTTCATTTTGTTTTCCTTGGTGATGATGAAGTTATTCTACAGAAACTTTTTTGCTTGTCAATCCCCTCTAGCGAAGGGTAATCAAACCTTTGAAGTGTGAGAAGGTCAGAATCAAATCTCTTTGGGGATACTTCTCTTTGATGTACGCTTGTGCTGTGCTCTCACGGTTATCGGTAGCGCCAACATACTGAACAACCGTTCCATCCTTATCCGTAACCTTCCACACCTTCTTTTCCACAATCCTAGGAAGGCTACCAATAAAATCGTTGATATGAGTTGCTTTTTCCATTTTCTTTCTCTCTTTCTTTCTCTTATATCGGTATTATACAGGCCAATCTTTAGGTTTCAAGCGGAAAAACTTTCGATTTATGCAAATGCTTTTACGTTTTTTCTAAGTCGTTACCCCATAAGAGTTTATGACAACTTTTGCGTCCATCACTCGTCGTAAAGTCTTACGCCACAACACTTTAGGGCAAGAGGGGGTTTTTTCATTTTATATTAAGGGGCTTAGAAAATCGCCATACCTTGCGGGTGGTCTAAAAACAATAAGGACCACCATACGTAATTGGCCAGTTTATTAGCCATTTTTCCCATAATAATCTTTCACAAATAATTTTTATACTGATACAAGTATCAATAATGTTTCCATAGACACCTGTTCTAAAAAATAATTGGCCGGACATATTACAATTGGCCAGTTCCCCCATTAATTAAATCTTATTCTGCACCACTTATATTAGCCGAATTCCCCCTAGTATCTATAAACACTATATCCATAGAAATAAGGAACAACAGGAACAGGAGCATAAATAGGATAAACCACTGACGGAATAGCAATTACCTGAGTATTTACTACTGGCTGATAAACTACTGTTGGAACATAATTAACAAATGTTTGTTGAACATAAGACCACGATATGGCTGGTTGAACTTGCTGAACAGGAACATAAACTGGCTGAACATTTCTTGCCCTGGTCCATTCACAAGCATTGCTATCATTTCCAACACCACAAAATAAACCACAAACTAATAAAATAAACATTTTCATGACCTAGTCTCCTAGAAAGTATTTTGACCTTGCATCACTCTATTATAACGGCCAATCCCCATAAAACAACAACGGCCACGACTAAAATTATTAATCGTGACCGCTGTCCCGCCCTCTTAATTATTTATCTGCTAAATTTCAACTTATAGCAGTAGCTTCAGTATCCCTTGAGCTATTAATTTCCTTAATCTTCTTTGGACGGCCCCTGCTCTTCTTCAAAGCTAGCTTTCTTCGCTGGCGTCGTACCATTGCTGTGCTAATAGTTTCGCCAGTCATTTTACTTAATGAGGCTGCCAATCCTTCGTCACATAACAGAGTATGATTATTATTAATATAGTCTAGCTCAGCATTGGTCCACTTCTTATAATTAGCCATAAATCGCTCCTATCTTTTAATTTGTTGACAATCTCGCCCCAAAACATACTATAATAAGGTTTGATCAGTTTAGAGCAAGGAAAAAATATGAAAGACTCCCATTTTGACCCGGACATTGTTGCTGATAGCGTATTATTCGTTAAAGCCTCTGGCTCTATTAATGACGATATTATTAATGACCTATTATTAGACAACGGAAAGAGCATAGCAGAACTAATAAATGAGCAAAAAAAAGACCAAACTACCACCTGAATTACCCAATGGCGTTAGTACAGAAGAGTTTTTATTAGTATTAGACAATATTAGTAAAAGATTAGCCAATAAATTCAGATTCGCATATCATAGTATAGACGATATGAAGCAACAAGCTGCTATTTTTGCATTGGAAGGTCTTAAAAATTATGACAAAAAAAGACCCTTAGAAAACTTCCTTTGGACCCACGTTCGTAATAGACTATTTAATTATAAAAGAAACAACTATCAAAGGCCCGATAAACCCTGTCATTCTTGTCCTTTTTTCGACAAAGGTTGCAAAGTTAGCATTAATCAATGTGAAAAATTTTCCAATAAAGATGACTGTGAACTATACGCCTCGTGGGCAAAAAGAAATGAGGCCAAAAAGAACATTATTCAACCAGGATATATCGACCAATCATCTCATCTTGCACCATCATCACATACTGAAAACTTATTAGAAAATAAAGAGCTAATTAAATTTTTAGACGATCATATTCAATTAGAATTTAGAGAAACTTATCTCAAACTGAAACACGGATCAAAAGTTAACAAGATAGAACTCAAAAAACTAAAAAACCACATTGTTAAAATAATGGAGAGCAAAAATTGGAAAGCAGAGATGTACCCAAAAAACGAGGACAATTAAGTCTTGATGAAGAAAAATACATTCGAGATAATTATACTTCATCCTCTTTACAAGAAATAGCAAATCATTTAAATCGAACTGTCGGCCCAATACAGCGATATGTTAACGAAAATCAATTATCAGTTATTAACAGCAGTAATGATAATCAGATACTTAGTCAAAAACTTCATAGTAAAACGTTTTGGCCAGAAATCACACGACAATTTGATAGTGACACCGGAGAATTAGAATACTTTGAAAGCACATGGATTAATCTGGTAAAGCAGTTTCGAGAAGACGTGTTGCCCGCTGAAGAACTGCAGATCAAACAGTTTATCACTATAGATATTCTTATTAATCGAAGCATGAAAGAACGAAAACGTCATATTGCTGAAACTGAAAAACTTCAGCGAATGGTGGACGAAATTTATAGCAAGCCAGAAGTTGAAAGAGACATACCGAAATTAGCCAATTTAGAAACTCAACTCAGCTTTGCCCGAAACAGTATAGCAAATTATACCAATGAATATACCAAACTGCTCAATGAACAACAAAAAATTAG
>Ga0208222_1000402_pt1 | contig 12388 bp, 10 predicted proteins | sample LakMenEpi13Sep09_FD_150694 | JGI IMG/M metagenome (GOLD analysis project Ga0208222, IMG submission 150694) | Freshwater microbial communities from Lake Mendota, WI - 13SEP2009 deep hole epilimnion (SPAdes) | ecosystem: Environmental > Aquatic > Freshwater > Lentic | place: Lake Mendota, Madison...
GGTTGGGAAATGACCGCAGACGAAATTTCCGCATTGGAGAAAATTACTCGTCCTTGGTTACATTAATTGTCTTTCACATTCAAAGCGTATTGTTTAAACCTTTCTAAATCCGCTTGAATTGTGGACTCTACCACCTTTCCTAAAAACAAATTATCCATGAGTTTACCAATTAAGCCAGGAATTGCGTAGGAAACCGTCATTTTCACGATACTATGATTATAGCGATCATAAAAGCGAATTGCTCCTTGATTTGGTAAACCGTCCACAGACTCCCATTGAATAATTTGATGAGGAATTATTTTAGTAATTCGGGATTTCCACGTAAATTCTAACCCTCCTGTATTCAGTTTCCATAGGGAAATTTCCGGTTTCTCTGGGAGAATTTGCACAGAATCAATCCATTTCATCCATTTAGGCATTTGTTCTAAATCAGACCAAAGCCCCCATACTAATTCTATGGGAACTTCTACCTCTACCTGTACACTATGTTCTAGCCATTCACTCATAGGATTTTAGATTGGTCTGCGGTTAGTTGTTATTACCCATTACCCATTACCCATTACCCATTACCCATTACCCATTACCCATTACCCATTACCCATTACCCATTACCCATTACCTACTTCTTCAAACTTTCCAGAATTGCTTTAGCTGCACGTTGTCCAGAAATTGTTGCTCCTTCCATGCTATCAATATAATCCTGTTGGGTGTAACTTCCAGCTAGGAAAAAGTTAGGTATGGGTGTTTTTTGATCTGGACGGTATTCATCCATGCCCGGTGCTTCTCTATACAAAGATTGAGCCAATTTAACCACGCTGTACCAAGTCATGTTTAAATCCCTTGAGGAGGGAAATAGTTCATGGACTTGTTTAAGCACGTGGTTAGCGATCGCTTCATTGCTTTGTTTAATAAAGGGATCTCCCGGTGTTAACACCAATTGTAATAATGAACCTTCCCCAGGACGATAATAATCTGCGGGGCTAGTCAAGGCCAAATCAGCAAAACAGGAAAAATCTGCATCACCAGTGTACAATAGATTGTCTATTCCCACGGCTGCGGAAAGCTGTTTACGTTTTTCCTGATCTTCTAGTTCTGTCACCCAACCATCAAAACGTAGCTGCACTGTAGCGACGGGGACAGCATCTAACTTATAAATGTTATCAAATTCTGGCCATTTCCGCCAGGCTTGGGGTAAAACTCGTTGGATTCCGGGAACATCACAAGCGCAAAGATAAGCATCAGCGGTGATCAGTTCTTCTGTATCACCTTGAGCAACTAATATACCAGTTACGCGGGTTTCTGCTTCCCCAACCACATTAGATTCAGTAAACTGAATTTCTCGTACTTGACGACGAGTGTATATTTTTGTGCCTCTCTCTTCTAAATATTTAACAATAGGTTTATGTAAATATTCGGAAGGTGAACCTGCTAACATTCGCAAAATTGAAGCCTCGGTTCTGACAGCAAAAAACTGGAAAATTGTCAACATACACCGGGCAGAAATATTGTCACAATCTATAAATCCCAGTGCGTAAGCAATAGGATTCCATAGTCGTTTAATGCTACCTTTACTGCCTCCGTGACTATAAAACCAATCGGAAAAGCTGATTTTATCTAATTTGCGGATAGTTTTCATTGCTCCGTCAAAGTCTACTAAACCCTGTACTATTGGGCTAGTACCCAAAGCGATCGCATTTTGTAGTTTATCCTGTAAAGAAAGTTGAGAAGTGGTGAAAAACGCTTTTAATCCATTGAAAGGCGCACCTGTGAAGAAACGAAAATCTAAAGCTCCTGTTTTTCCGCCTTTATTGATAAAAGTATGACTATGTTCTTTAATGAGTAGGTTTTCTCCAGCGCCAACCTTCTCCATTAATGCAAACAGATTGTAGTAGCAGCCGAAAAAAACGTGCAGCCCCATTTCAATATGATTGCCATCATTATCTACCCAACTGCTGACTTTGCCACCCACAAAGGGACGAGACTCGAAAATTTCTACTTCACAGCCCCTATCTACTAAGTCTACCGCAGTTGATAACCCAGCAAGTCCCGCACCCACAATTGCAACGCGCATTCCCTCGTTCCTTGTTCAATTTCTTTACAAATTGTAACTGAATTAGTGTGGGAATTTGCTGGGAATTGATAATTTTTAATTGTTTGTCACCTCTTCCCCCTGGGGTAAACTTCTAATTAGTTCCCGAATTACATCTGTTGCTGGTCTCCCTGTCTGTTGACAATATTTTTCTAGTTTTTCTGCCTCTTGTGTTGCTAGATTAACTGTTATCCGTTTAACGGCCCATTTTTTATTTGTCATTATCATGCACTTAGCTGTATGTTAACTTGATTTCGAGAGTCTGGGAACTCAAAACAGAAATGATACTATGAGAGTAAGTCTGAATTAACAAAGTAACAAAAAAATTAATTTTATTAAAGATATTCAGTTTGTCAACTAGTGATCAAAATCAAACCAGAATCACCTTGGTTACATAATGGAATCTATCCCACCAATAATATTTAAATATTGTGGTAGGATAGATGTGGATAGTGGTAAAAGGTCTACAAAACGGCTGAAAATAAACCTGTTGACGCTCCCGTCTGACGCAGGGGGTAATTTTTTACTCAGGGGATAATCCTAAAGCCTGGGTAATTTGCTCTAAACTCAAACCCATTTCTAATAATTTGGGTATAGCCTCTTTCCTGGCTTGTTCTGCTTGTTCAGCCCTTTGACGTTCGGCTTCGGCTTTTTGACGTTCGGCTTCGGCTTTTTGACGTTCGGCTTCGGCTTTTTGACGTTCAGCTTCGGCTTTTTGACGTTCAGCTTCTCCTGGTAATAAAACTAAATTTCCTGCTTGGTCATAAAATCTTAACCAGGTGGTGGTTTCTCTGGTTAATGTTCCGTCCCAATTTCCTAACCAAAATCCTAAAGTTTCGCACCATAACCAACCTTTTTGATTAGCTTGTAAAGGTTGATATGTTGAATTACTATTTAAACTCCAACCTTGTAATGAGTTGGGATTAAAAGGATCATAAACGAAATAGTCTCTAGTTTTAAATGTGTTTTGATAAAGATTCTTTTTGGGTCCTAAGTCTACATTTTTAGTGGAAGGAGACATTAATTCAATGATCACATCTGGATAGCGTCCTTCTTCTTCCCATACTACCCAACCTTGACGGGATCTATTACCATCAACATTCAGGACTGCGAAAAAATCTGGACCTCGAAAATCGTTGTTTTTAGCTTGCTTACTGCTGTAATAAATAAACATATTACCACCAGTAAAGAAATCATTGCGGTCTGACCATGCTTGTTCTAGGGAATCAATTAAAACATTCATGGCTATGCGGTGACGGTTACTTTCCAAGGGAACTCCATCATCAAATATTAAATCAGTTGGGGGTGGAGTGGGTTGCCAATCAGGAACAATTTCTACTGGGGGAGTCTGGTTTTCAGGAATGTTAGTTAACATAAGACAACCTAAGAAAGTTTATTCAATATGGCTATTTGCTGATACAAAAATGTTAACATAAGTCCCAGGTTGTTAAAAAGCTATCTTTTACTTCTGACTGTTAATTTTCATTACCTAACCTATATTCTCCTAAAATATAAAACGATAAGCGTTAATAAATATTATGCGTGTAGTAGCTCTTGTACCTGGTTCAATTGATAACCAAATTCTTTTCTTTGCCACTCTTGATGATCTGAAGCGTTATTATCCTCACGCACAGATAGATGTTGTTGTAGAACCTAAGTCAAAGGCTGCTTATCGGGTAAGCAAGTCTGTTCACGATGTATTAACTTTTGATTACAAAGATCGTAATAGTCTAGCTGATTGGGGTAACTTCGTTGGTATGATACGCGATAGAGAGTATGATGTTGCTATTATCGTCGGACAAAGTTGGTTTGTAGGTTTCTTGATGTGGTTAACAGGAATTACGACGCGCATTGGCTACCAAGGCCAAGGTGCGGTTTTTCTGACTGATCGAATCGTGCCAAATCTATCTCAGTATGTAGCAAAGACGTATCATGATTTACTGAAACCTTTAAAAATTGATACTGATTGTCCAGATTTATCTGTAAATGTGCCTAAAATAGATATTGAATGGGCGCAAGGTGAACAAAAACGCTTAGGAGTAAGCGAAACAGGTTTTATCCTCATTAATGGTGGTGGAGCTAGTTTAGATACAACTTATCCTCAAGAAAATTGGCAACAAATTATTGAAGCTTGTCAACAAAAACAACCGGATTTACCTATTGTGGTCATTAAAGAAGCCAATAATGAGCCTTTAGTCAAATCACTTTTACAAAGTTGTGACAATATTCAAGTTACTTCCCCCGAAGATATTGGCAAATTAACTGCTATAATTGCTGGTGCTAGTTTAATGTTGTCTGTAGAAAATAGCTACCTGCAACTGGGCGTAGCAGTAGAAACATATACAATTGCCTTGCTTAATTCTACGGAATCATTAAAATTATTACCCACCAGTGAAAAAGTCTTGACTATGACCTCACATACTGGGAAAGTAGCAGATATTTCACCCCAAATAGTATTAGAAAAAATTTGGGGAGGTTGAATATTATCAACTGTGGGTTTTGGATTTGGGATTTTGAATCTCAAATCCCAAATCACCAATTTTATCAAGGAGATGTCTAATAAGTGTTATCAGTGCTGCATAATGGGAGTAGGAATTATATTTCGCACCAAATAGCAAAGGAGCAAAGTTTGAGATTTTGATTTTGTCTTTTTGATTTTGTCTTTAGGAGTTACCTTTTTCAATCATTTCAAAGAAAGCATCATCTAATTCATAACCCAAAACTTGTGCTAAAGATTTCAGTCGAGATGGAGTAACAATATCTTGTTTGTGCAACCAATCACTTAAAATAAATATCTTCTGCATCAAGAATATTTCTAAGGCTTCTGGGTTGTATTGGATACCTTCTTTCGAGCTAAACTGATGAGGTACTAACATGGCCGCATAACGAGCTAATTCTCCTGCTTTCCAGTCTAGTAAAAATGGCAACCACGGATATTTAGCATCAAGACGGACAAACCACAGTCTGACCTCTGGAATTTCCGATAGTTCTCGTGGATCATTTGCGACTCGTTCATAATTAATGTCTAAACGCAATTGCTGTTCATAGGAGGAAATGTTTCCCTCTTGGAGTAATGGTTCAATCACCATTAAAGCAGATGACAGATCCAAATTATAAATGGAGTCGTTGTTGAGGATGATTGTGATGGTCATAACCGTTTATTTTCTGGCTCAACAGTGGTGAAAATCCAGATTAGCAGCTTTTTACCCCCTTGAGATGGACATTTACAGGAATTTTCTCCGCAAATTGTCAGGAGAACAATAATCACGCCAAAGATCTTGCCAACTTTGATATTATATGGCCAATGAGCGATCGCCTTTTACAATTGTTATTAATTGATCCCGATCCAATTTTTCGTCTCGGACTAAAGGTAACATTGGAAACTATTCCCAATTTACAAGTCATAGCAGATGTTCCCTCAGATACTTCTGCTTTAAAGGTTATAGCGGAAATATTGGCTGTTAATTCTCAGCAAATTCACTTAATAATTTTAGCATTAGATAATCAACAGTTAGGAACGCAATTCTGTAGACAACTAAAAACTTTATACCCTTTCATACCTATATTAGTTTTAACTAGCACATCTCAACCGGAACTAATTATATCCGCCAAAGCGATAGGAATAAATGGCTATTGTCCTAAAGGGGTTTCAATTTCTCAATTAGTCCCGATTCTTGAGCAGGTAGCCAATGGAGGTTATTATTGGTTTGAAGATGGAAAAATATCTAATTTTACCTCATTTTCTCTAGCAGGTAAGTTGCGAAATCAGTTACAAAATTCAGGAATTAACTATATTGATGATACTTTATATCAAGTTACAGAACAATTAAAATTACCGGGAATAACGCTATTAAATAAAGCAATTTTAGCAGGACAAAGACGGGAACTTTTAGCGGCTCGTTGGTTTGTTAGCAATTTATTAAAATTACCACACAAAAGGCAGAATTTACCACCAGAAAACCCTATTAATCAAGTAATTATTAAATCAGAGACACAACCTTTAATAAATATACCACCTGAAGTGAGTTCTCAACAATTACAATCTGAATTATTAACATTATGTTTAAATAAACTGAAATTTCCTTTAGAAAATCTCACAGATACACCTTTAGAAATTGATATTCTCCGAGAAGATAAAAAGCGAGAATTGCTTGATATTATCCTTCATAAATTTTTTCAGCAGTTGGATGAAATTCGGAACTTTAATTTTAATAAAAATCAAATATTGAATTTAAAAGAGCAGATTTTACTAGATTTATGGCAATTTAGTATTACAGATTTCTTTAGTAATTACTCCCGTATTAGTTTGGATAAACAAGAGATAAACCTAGTTAAATTCCTATTAGATAAAAACACAGACTTACAAAAAGAGATCATTAAAAAAGTTCCATTATTTGGAGATTTTTTATCTTATCTGCTACTATTCACAGATTTATATATTGATAATGTTTCTTGTCCCTTTGGTAGTAAAGAAGCTCAATCTCAAGCATTATTAATTTTAGAAAATTTATTGATTCATATAGCTAATAATGTAATTCAACCATTATTAAATAACTTAGCAGATGTTGAAACAATCAAACAAAACTTTTATCACAGACAAATTATTTCGACTAGAGAAATTGAAAGATTTAGAAATAACTTATCTTGGAAATACCGATTAAATCAATATATAAATGAAGCCCAAACAATTTTTGAAAGTCGTTATGAATTATTTGTTTTTGCACCTCGTGGTATTGCTAAAATATCAATTTATGCTCCTCGCAACCAAGAATTAGCGGAACTTTCTGGTATTCCCCTAGGAGTGACATTAATGCTAGAATTTCGAGATGCTATTACTCCCCGTTTACAATCATTATTAGGGTTTTTAGGAACTGGAATTGTTTTTGTACTGACTCAAGTTATTGGCCGGGGTTTAGGTTTGGTTGGGAGGGGTATTTTACAAGGAATTGGTAGTGTGTCTTTGACAGAAAAAGGACAACGGAAAAATAGAGAATAGGGTGAAAAATAAGCTGTACTGCATTTTATTTGTATAATTAAAGCTAGTTTATATAATTATATTAATACTAATAGTAGCGGGCAGGATGCCCGCACCACAAGATTTATACATATTACGATTGTACAATTTAGTTGTGTAAAAGCTTATAAATTCCAATCACGACGAAAATTAAAGAAACTTGCTAATAATTCTTGAACAGCATGGTTTTTATTAATTCTCTGTTTATGCCATTCTCGTGCTGTGGCGATGAGAATTTCTGATAAACTGGGATAAATGGGTGATAATTTTGCTAAATGCTGAATTTTGATATTTTGGTTTATTGCTAAACTAATGATATTAATCAATTCTGCTGCTGCTATTCCTAAAATAGAACATCCCAATATTTTACCATTTTTAAAAACTATTAATTTACAAATTCCTGTAATTTGTCCTTGAATTTGTGCGCTTGTAGCTGTTTTAAAATATTGTTTAAAAACTAAAACTTGATTTTGAGGATATTGACTTTTTGCTTGAATTTCTGTTAAACCAATTTGTGCTACTCTCGGATAGGTATAGATTCCCCAAGGAACACAGTGATAATTAACTTTTACTCTCGGAAAAAATAAAGCATTTTTTATGGCAATATTAGCCTCATAATTACTAAGATTCTGAATATTATAACCCCCAATTACATCACCACAAGCATAAATACGATGATTTGTCGTTTGTAATTTTTCATTGACAACTAAGCGGTGTTGATGATATTTTATTCCCACTGCGGACAGGTTGAGATATTCTAAGTTTGGTTGTTGTCCGGTAGCAATGAAAATTTCATCAGTTTCCATGGCTTGATTTCCTGCTTGTACCCATTTTTGATTATCTATATGTCGAACTTGGGTTACTTTTGTTTGTGTTAAAACACGCACACCATTAACTTCTAATTGTGCTATTAGTAATTGATTTATTTCTGGGTCAAGATGAGGAATAATACTGGATTTTTTAACTATTAAGGTAATATTACAACCAAACTGGGCTAAAATTTGGGCAATTTCTATACTTTCGGGAATACCACCAAGAATTACCCAATTTTTAGGTAATGTTGTTTTTTCTAAATAGTCCCAAATATTGGTTAAAGTCAGATATTCAATAGTATCTAATCCAGGAATATTGGGAATTAAAGGACGTGAACCATTAGCGAGTAAGTAAGTGCGACTATACAACCGTCTTTCATTGACTATGAAACTCAAGGGAGAAGATTGAAATTGACCATTACCAACAATAATATCAACTCCTTGGGCTGCTAAATTAGGAAGGGAATTGATTTGAGTCAGATTTTTGGAAACAGAAATAGCATAGAATAAGGACTTTTTCCAGTTCAGAGATATTGTATTTTCGTCAATTCCTAGACTTACTAAATTACGAGATTGTTGAGTAATTTTACTAATTTCATTCAGTACATATTGATGACTAAAATAGTAGTTATGAGAAAAATTATCGCTGACAACTAAGGCCACTTTTGCATTTAACCCAGTAGCATTTAAAGCGGCTTGGTATGCAGCAATAGTGTCACCAAGAATAACTATATCGTAATCAATATTGGTCATTGGTCAGTTGTCAATTGTCAGTAGTTAGTTGTCATTTATTTAGATGTTGTGGTGCGGGAATCTTGCCCGCTAAAACTGTACTTCATGCAGATGAAATTGGCTGTGAATGTAGTATAGTTTACCCACCTGCTAAAATTCTGAGTTTTTAATTTCTTTCAGGGCTGTTAATAGACGCTGGTGATCAGATTCAGTACGGACAGCGACGCGGAAAAAACGATCACCCAATTCTTGAAAACTTAAACAATCACGAATTAAAATCTGGTGTTGCTGAAGTAATTTTTTTTGTAACTGGGAAGTAGACTGCTGACATTCTACCAATAGGTAGTTAGCAGAGCCTTCTAGGGGGGTGAAACCAGGAATTGAAGCTAACCCTTGGAATAGTTGATTTCTCGCCTCTGGTAGCCATTTCCAGGTGCGATTTTGAAATTCTGTATCTTCGAGAGCGGCGATCGCTGCCTTGGCTGCTAAAATATTTACAGGCCAGGGATCTCGCCATGATTGCCATTTGGCTAGACGCTGGGGGTGAGCGATAGCATAACCTAATCTTAAACCTGCTAGACTGTAGAATTTGGTAAGCGATCGTAAAATCACTAAATTCTCATATTCTTGCACCAATTCAATCAGACTTTGTTCCTCATCAGGGGGTAAAAAGTCCATAAAGGCCTCATCCACCACCACCAAAGCAAACCGTTTTAAATACGGTAGGATAGAGTCCCGTGAAAATAACTTTCCCGTCGGGTTATGAGGATTATTCAGGAGTAACCCATATTCCGAGGTCAGAAATCTGAAATCTGGAAACAGAGAAATATTCTCCTGCGTAGGTAAGCTGCGTGTCCCCGTTCCCAAATCCAGAGGAAACTCCAGCACTTTAGCATTATAAGCCGCGAGAGTGCGGTAATAATCCCCAAAAGCCGGAGTGAGTATAACGGTTGCTGCTAATTGCGCTAATTCTCTACCAACCAGAGTTAATAATTCTGCGGAACCATTACCTGGCAAAATCCAATCAGCAGCTATTTGATGAAAGTGACCCAGAGCCAGTCTGAGTTCACTATATTCCGGTTCAGGATAATGCTTGAGATTATCCAGTTGGGACATAATTGCTGCAATGACGCTGCTAGGCGGTCCCAACGGGCTGATGCTGGCGGAAAAATCCACAATAGCATCCGGGGAACAGCCAGCTAACGCCGCCGCCCAGGCTAAATTTCCCCCGTGTGCTGGTTGTGGCATCAAAAATACTCTCCCTAGAACAAAACTTACTCTTTTGGGGGTGCTACTCTTTCTCTAAACTGTTTCCCAGCGGAAAAAGCGGGAACTCTGGTAGCGGGAATTTCCATTTTTTCGTTGGTTTTGGGGTTACGTCCCTCACGGGCTTTGCGTTCCCGTGATTCAAAAGAACCAAATCCCACTAATGTCACCTTATCACCAGAAGAAACCGCCTCGACAATGGTGTCTATGGCAGCAGTTAAAACAGCATCTGCCTGTTTCTTGGTAACGTTAGCTTTTTCCGCCACTGCATCAATTAATTCGCCTTTGTTCATATCAGACTCCTAAAGTTTTACCAGATATTCTTTCAAGATGCACCATGTCGCATCTTTACGTAAATTTCTGCTTGTACAAATACAAAAATCGTTCCTAGAGAGTATTTACACTCAAAACCGCCGTAAATCCCATTGACTCGACTTTTCAATGAATCATTCTAAGGTGTTGTAGCCCGAAGTGGATAGGTGAAACTATTAATTTATATAGATTTCAGGATTTTTTGTGTTTTTTACCTGTTTTTTGTAGTTAAAACACCCTATTTTCACAAATAAATACTTAGTAGTGGTAGTCTTTAGTCCTTGGTGCTTGATAAATATCTTCTCCCTCTCCTCCTCTTCGTCCCCTACTTCCTTGGTTTTGCTCAACTCTTCCCAGGTTAACTTTTTCTCCTCTATGAGCATAATTCTGTTGGGAATCATCCCAAACCCTTATGTTTACATATTAATATTTTATCAAACTCTTGTGAGGTGGGCATCTTGCCCGCGCCAACCTACTTACATATTAATATTTTATCAAACTCTTGTGGGGTGGGCATCTTGCCCGCCCTATAACTATCTTGCCTGCCCGATAACTATTTTATTACCCCAAGTTGCTATTTATTTAACTTTCGACTGGTCATCATGTCAGATTTTTTGGGAATTTTCAACTTTCACCCTATCTCCTCTTCCTGGAGGTTGTAGTTAAACCTGCAAAAAATTAATATTGATATAGCTTCATGTAGTTACAACGAGAAAAAAGGTTTGGTGCTTTCAACCAAACCTCCATAATTGCTGTGCTTAACAACGTACTAAATTAATTTAATCCTACTCTCCTGATAGATCATCTTCCTATGGGGTGTGTCCAAATTTTCCTAAAAATGATATAGCATTATCACCACAGATATTGACCCTACAAAGGGTAAAGTATATAAAATTCTACCAAGTAAATTAAACATAAAAAAGGCTTGGGTGTTAGCCAAGCCTCTATATATACCAGGTGTTTACCATATATAACTACTTTAAACCGGATGTTATTGCTATTCATCATTCTTTAAGATGTTTACAAAATCAACAAAATATGATAATTAACGAAATTACAGTATTTTTAGCTGTTTCCCTGTTAATTGATCGGAAATAAAAAAAGACTCTGAAATTATTTTCAGAGTCCATATACGTTTTTCAGGCATTAATCAAAGTTAACATTACTCAATTTTAATAAATATTTCTACTACCTAAAGTAGAGTTAAAGAAAATATTTGTGCTTTTGGTGAGTAAGAAGTTACAATAAAAAAAGGCTTAGTGGTTTACCAAGCCTACATATATACCAATTGTTTACCATAACTACTGAATGTACATTAATTGATGCTGATATTCATCTATCTCAAGTCTAAAGTATATCAATATTCATGAAATCTGTCATGGGGTGATGAGAAAGAACTAATAATATATAATATTATACTTTTGGGATTTTTTCTCACATAAAGAAAAAGGTCTAGCGTGAAGCTAAACCTCATAAAAAGCAGTTATTCGACACACCAGGATCAATGTAAATCTACTTCTCTTTTTTTGCATCTCTCTATGGAGTGTATTTACTTGTCTAGAAGTATGCTATGAACTGAGCCATTTAAAAAAATTTTAATATTTGTTATCTAAAATTACATAAATTAAATTTATGACAATTATGACCATAAATTCGCAAACACTACCACTAGTTAAAAATCCCGAAAAACTAGAAAATCGTCTAGGGGAAATTCCTCCAGAACCGGGGGTTTATTTAATGAAAGATGGCAGCGATCGCCTAATATATATAGGTAAATCTCGTAAATTGCGTTCTCGTGTCCGTTCCTATTTCCGCGACTCCAGCAATAAAACGGAACGTATCAACACGATGGTCAAATTAGTGACAGAAATTGAATTTATCGTCACTGATAGCGAAGCCGAAGCATTAGCACTAGAAGCGAATTTAATTAAACAACATCAGCCATATTTTAACGTTTTACTCAAAGATGATAAAAAATATCCCTATCTTTGTATTACCTGGTCAGATGAATATCCGCGTATTTTTATAACTCGTAAACGTCAATTAGCAAAACACAAAAAAGATAAATACTACGGACCTTATACAGATTCCGGTTTATTACGGGAAATTGTGCATTTATGTAAACGCATTTTCCCCCTGCGACAAAGACCACAACCCTTATTT
>Ga0208222_1000403_pt1 | contig 12388 bp, 9 predicted proteins | sample LakMenEpi13Sep09_FD_150694 | JGI IMG/M metagenome (GOLD analysis project Ga0208222, IMG submission 150694) | Freshwater microbial communities from Lake Mendota, WI - 13SEP2009 deep hole epilimnion (SPAdes) | ecosystem: Environmental > Aquatic > Freshwater > Lentic | place: Lake Mendota, Madison...
TTTAAAGAAAATAAGATAAATGAGCTAATTGTTAGAGATGTTTTAGCCAAATACAAAAGACATGCATCGGAAGAATGGTTTTATAACTTAACAGAAAAGACGTTTGCTTTAGAAAACGAGCCAAGAATTGGTAGTTTGCGGAAGCAATGGAAGGGATTTTACCAAATAAATCTAGAAAAATCAGTACAGGTGATGCTGTTAAGGTTGGTCAGTAATTTTCTTGACCAAGGGATTGGTATTTGGGATTTTCCAAAATCTGAAGCCAGTTTTCTTGAGGCGATACGATGGCTTGAAACAAACAGCTATAGTAGCATTTTTAAGACCGATAGAGCTAAAAGATTGCTACATCAAGAAGATCTCAGTATCGAAAATCTTTTAAAAATTGTGGTAGCAAATCCTTTGTATTATGAAGGATATTTGTTTGATCAGCAGTTTACCCATCCTGGTTGGAGTGGCATGGTGTCGGTAATTGAACAAAATCCTACCACTTTATTAGATAACAGAAAAATATCACTAAAAGATTTTATTCTACTAGAATTGTTATTAGAAATAGATACTTTGGATGCTAAATTTGGAGAGATTTGGATGCCACTAGGTTTGAAAGTCACCATTAATCCTAACTATTTATTTGAGACCGTTGAAAAAACCGAGCTTTTTGAAGTTTTAGCCTTATGGCAGAAAAGTTATGAATGGACCTATTATGATCAAGTTTTGGGCGTTTTAGATTTTAGTAATCAACAAGAGAAAACTAAAAAAGAAACCAGTTTTGCAGCCTTGTTTTGTATAGATGATAGAGAATGTTCCATTAGAAGAAACCTTGAACACTCGGCGACAAACGTAAAAACCTTTGGTACAGCGGGTTTTTTTAATGTTGAATTTTTTTACAAACCTTTGAATGGCAAATTTTACACCAAATTGTGTCCAGCACCAGTCACACCAAAATATTTAATAAAAGAAATCGGTGAAGCTAAAAAGCAAACCAAAGATTTGCATTATCATAAATATACACACTCTTTGTTATTGGGTTGGTTAATCGCGCAAACTTTGGGGTTTTATGCAGCTATTCAGTTGTTTATGAGTATTTTCAGACCAAAAATTTCTGCCGCAACGGCTGCCTCTTTTTCGCACACTAATCTTGATGCCTCTTTTTCCATTGAATTTGATGAAAAAGATGGTTTTGAAAATGATTTACAAATTGGCTTTAAGTTAGATGAAATGACTACCAGAGTAGAAGGTTTATTAAGAAGCATTGGACTGATTTCAGATTTTCCTGAAATAATATATATTGTTTCTCATGGTGCAACCAGTGTAAACAATACGCATTATGCCGGCTATGACTGCGGTGCTTGTAGTGGTAGACCAGGCAACATTAATGCGCAAGTGATTTCCTTTATGGCCAATCACCAAAAAGTTCGAGAATTGCTAGGACAGCGAGGTATTTCCATTCCTGCGTCTACTTTATTTATTGCGGCCTTACATGATACGACAAGAGATGAAATCTTGTTTTTTGATAAAAATGTTGATTTACAAGCACATCAAATCCATAAAAAACATTTTGAAAAAGCCTTGCAATTAAATGCCAAGGAAAGATCCAGAAGATTTGATAGTATTGATACAAGCCGACCATTAGACCAAGTCCACAAAAAAGTAAAGGAAAGATCTGTTTCATTGTTTCAACCTAGACCTGAGCTTAATCATGCAACCAATTGTTTATGTATTGTAGGTAATAGAACCTTAACTAAAGATGTTTTTTTAGATAGGCGTTCGTTCTTAAATTCCTATAATTATCAAACTGATCTAGAAGGCAATTATTTATTGGGCATATTAAAGGCAGTTGCACCTGTGTGTGGTGGTATAAACTTGGAATATTATTTTTCAAGAGTTGATAATCAAAAACTTGGTGCAGGGACTAAATTGCCACACAATGTCATAGGCCTTTTGGGCGTGGCAAATGGTATAGAAGGCGATTTGAGAACAGGTTTACCTTTTCAAATGATAGAAGTTCATGACCCCTTAAGGTTAATGGTCGTCGTGGAGCATTTTCCTGAAATCGTATTAAAAACTATTCAAAAAGACACCAACACTTATGAATGGTATAAAAATGATTGGATAGTTTTAGTAGCTATTGATCCAAAAAGCAAAAAGCAATATCTTTTCGAAAATGAGATATTTATAGAAAGAACACCTTTGCATCAAGACGTTTCTCAAGTTGATTCTTTGGAAACTATCTTCGAAAAAAACTCAGAGAATATACCATCATTAATTTTAAATCATTAAACCATGAGCTGGTATTTACAATTTTTTATTTTTTTGCCGCTACTTGCTTTTGCGATGTCATTTTTGATTCCTGAAAAGAATGAAAAATTAATTTCAAAAACAACGAGTGGTTTTGTGTTCATTCAGTTATTATTCACCATCGTGTTTTGTTGCGTTTGGTTATATGAGGGCAGACCCTTATTAAACTTAAAGGAAATTACCATTGTTAAAACAGATCATTATGAGTTTTTTATTGATTTCTTTTTTGACAACATTACGGCGGTTTATCTTTTGGTTGGTAATTTATTGACCTACCTTGTGGTGAAATACAGCAGAAACTATTTGCACAGAGAGAAAGGGTTTAAAAGATTCTTCAACACCATTTTGTTTTTCTATTTGGGATACAATATCACCATTTTATCAGGAAATTTTGAGACTTTATTTTTGGGTTGGGAAATATTAGGCTTGTCGTCATTTTTGCTGATTGCTTTTTATCGCGAACGCTATCTACCTGTAAAAAATGCCGTTAAAGTGTTTTCTATTTATCGAATAGGCGATATAGGTATTATTTTGGCCATGTGGGGAAGTCATCATTTGTTTCATGAAAACATAACTTTTATTCAACTTGAAGAATTTGATCAGTTGTTTTTTCACCTCCAAGAAAATTATTATTTTGCTATTTTCATTTCTTTGTGCTTAGCACTTGCTGCAGCTGTAAAATCTGCACAGATTCCCTTTTCAACTTGGTTGCCAAGAGCTATGGAAGGCCCAACGCCTTCCAGTGCTATTTTTTATGGATCACTTTCCGTACATTTAGGTATTTTTTTATTGCTTAGGACATTTCCTTTTTGGGAAAGTATTTTATTTATGAGAATTGCCATTATTTTAATGGGATTAACAACGGCTATCATGGCAAATTATATGGCAAAAGTGCAATCTTCAGTAAAGAGTCAGATTGCATATAGTTCGGTTTCTCAAATTGGTGTTATTTTTATTGAAATTGGTTTAGGCTTAGAATATTTAGCCTTGTTTCATTTCGTTGGCAATGCTTTTTTGCGCACTTATCAATTGTTAATTTCCCCTTCAATTGTCATTTATAAAATTAGGGAGCAATTTTACAATTTTATACCCAAAACACAGGCTAATAAATATTTTAGCAAAACAAGAAATACTTTGTATGTTTTGGGTTTAAAGGAGTTTAACTTAGAATATTTTCTTCATTTAATTATTTGGCAACCCTTAAAAAAGGGTGCGAGCCTATTCTCTTTTTTAAACTTCAAATGGTTAGCGGTTATTTTTGCGCCTTTATATTTTATGGGAATTTACGTTTATTATCATCAATCATTTTTGCCAAAATATTTGGTTGAAAATATTCCAACCATATTCACATTCATTGGAATGATCATGGTTTTTAAAGCATTTTCGGAAAGAAAAAATCCATTTATTGCTTTGTTTTTGCTCATTATTAATCACTTTTGGATAACATTAGCCATCATTTTTAATGAAAAAATAGAAACGAAAGAATTGGTTTTTTACCTAAATGGTGTTGTGATTGCTGGCGCGATAGGATTTTTGGCCTTGTATCAATTATTGAAAATTGAAAAAGTGTTGAGTTTAAATGCTTACAACGGACACGTCTATGAGCATCCTAAGTTTTCATTTTTATTTCTACTGTCCATATTAGGTGTCGCCGGTTTTCCAATTACTACCACATTTATAGGTGAAGATTTAATCTTTAGTCATATTCACAAAAATCAATTTTTATTAGCTGCTTTTGTTTCTATAAGTTTTGTAGTAACAGGTATAGCCGCCATCAAAATGTATGCTAGAATTTTCTTAGGGCCACATATAAAAAATTATCATGATATAGCTAATAAATCTGGTTAAACATTTTTTTTCATAACAATAACTTTCAATTTTTATTAAAACATCTAAATCATAAATTTATGAACTTAAAAAAAATCCCTGCAGATGGATTTGCAGGACTAAAACAAAACTTTTCTAAAGATGCCATTTCTGGCTTCGTTGTATTTTTATTGGCATTGCCTTTAAGTTTAGGTATTGCCAAAGCATCTGATTTTCCACCTATGATGGGGCTTTTAACAGCAATAATTGGTGGCATGGTTGTGTCAATATTTGCCGGTTCAAGGCTTACTATAAAAGGACCGGCTGCTGGACTTATAGTAATAGTTGCAGGAGCTGTTGCTGAATTTGGCGGTGGCGAAATAGGTTGGAAACTAGCTTTGGGTGCTATATTTGTAGCAAGTTTGCTACAAATATTACTAGGTATATTTAAGATGGGAAAGCTAGCAGATTTTTTTCCGCTTTCTGCCATTCATGGCATGTTGGCTGCCATTGGCATAATTATTATTTTAAAACAATTGCCTGTTCTGTTAGACATCAACCCAACTGAAACTAAAGGACTATCTATTTTTCAATTAATTATGAAAATGCCGTTTTTCTTTATGAATATGGATATAAAAGCTACATTTATTGGCGTAGTTTGCCTAGGAATCATGTTGTTTTGGCAAAAAATTAAAAATAGTAAAATTAAAATGATTCCTGCACCGTTAGTTGTTTTATTATTTGCTATTCCAGCAGAATTGATTATGGATTTTAAACATACGGAACCGCCCTATGCCTTGGTAAAAGTAGGCAATTTAATAGATAATTTGGCCATAAACATTAGTTTTGATGGTTTAAGTCAAACCCCTATTTTTATAAAATATGTAATTATGTTTGCTCTTGTAGGCACCATTGAGTCATTACTTACTGTAAAAGCAGTTGATTTAATAGATCCCTATAAAAGAAAATCAAATACTAATAAAGACCTTATTGCAGTTGGCATTGGAAATGCCATTACATCCATTCTTGGGGCTTTACCTATGATTTCTGAAGTTGCAAGAAGTTCAAGTAATGTAAATAATGGTGCGCAAACACGCTGGGCAAACTTTTTCCATGGATTGTTTATGTTGTTGTTTTTGTTATTTGCAACACCACTCATAGAATTAATTCCGAATGCCGCATTGGCAGCTATGTTAATTGCTGTAGGTATAAAGCTATCTCATCCTAAAGAGTTTAGACATACTTTTGAAATTGGAAAAGAACAGTTAGCCATATTTTTAGTTACAATTATAGTCACTTTATTCGAGGATTTATTACTAGGTATATTAGCAGGTGTTATCTTAAAGATGATTATTCATTGGTATAATGGAGCTCCACTATCATCATTTTTCAAAGTGCCAACAGTAGTTTCTTTTGAAGGAAATAAATACTTAATTGAAATTAATAAAGCTGCAATTTTTTCTAATTATTTAGGAATTAAAAGAAAACTCGAAGAAATTCCATATGGATTTGATGTTACCATAGATTTAAAAAAAACCAAAATCGTTGACCACTCTGTGATGGAAAATTTACATTTATTCCAAGTAAATTACGAAAACAATGGTGGAACTGTAAAAATTATTGGTATTGAAGGACATAAACCGTTCTCTAAGCATGAATTTGCGGGAAGAAAGAAATAATGTCATTAGACATCTATTTTTTGAGGCTTATTAATTAGACATTATAATATAAAGCCAATTACCTATGGTTAGACGCACTTAATGAGTCTAACCATAGTTAAAAATGACAGGAATCTGATTAAAAACTAGATAAAAAACTTTTTCCTTTCCGTGTTTTAGCTCCTAAAAAAATATTAGAAAAACATGGCATCTTCATAAAATTCTACTTCGCCAGTATCTAGATTATGCATACCACCTACAATTCCAATTTGTTTATTATCTATCATTTCTTTGATAATAGGACTTCTTTGAATGATGCTATTTACTGTTCTTTTTACGTTAATAGCGGCAACATTCTCTACAAATAAACTATTGGAAGAATTTCTATTTTCTTGGATAGTTTTTTCTTCATAAATGGCAGGTTGAATTTTCGCTAACAGCTCTGTCAAATTACCCATTTCTACATGGTCGCAAGCCCCTTTTACAGCACCGCATTTGCTATGACCTAGCACGACGATAATTTTAGAACCAGCTACTTTGGTGGCAAATTCCATACTGCCAAGAATATCTGTATTTACAATATTTCCTGCAATACGTGCAGAAAAAACATCTCCTAGGCCTTGATCGAAAATTAATTCTACAGAGGTTCTACTATCTATACAACTTAAAACAATGGCAAAGGGAAATTGCCCATCGCTGGTTACATTCACTTGTTCTAGTAAATCTCTATGTGCTTGAAGATTTTGCACAAATCTTCTATTACCGTCTTTTAAGAGTTGTAACGCAATTTTTGGCGTTATTTGAGCTTGAAGCTCTTTAGTAAGTGTTTTCATGGTATATTAATTATTGATTATTTTTTTAAGTTTGAAAAATTCTATAAATGAACTGGGGTTTTCTACGTTTCCTCTTTCAGAAATAAGATGTACATGTATGTTTTTGTTTTTAGCTTGAATAACAAAATCTTCTAATATTTCTTTAACGTCATGGTCTAAATATTTTGTTTTGGTTACATCTAATTCTAATTTTGAATTTTCTTTAAGTTCGCTTAATTCTTTTCTAATCTTAGCTTTATTTAAAAAAGTAACTTCTTCCGCTAATCTTATTTTTACTATTTCATGTTTATTTTCAATGTCTTGTTTGTGTAAAAACATAGAATTTTGAAAACTTTTGTAAAGAACAACGAAGATTCCTATAGTTAAACCTGTAAAAATACCCCATAACAAATCTTTAAAAACTATAACAAGAATGGTAACAATAAAAGGTAAGTATTGTGTCCACCCCAAATTAAAATATTTTTTAAATAATGCAGGTTTTGCCAATTTATAACCAACTAAAATCAATACCGATGCCAAAACTGCTTTTGGGATATGATTAAGAATCATTGGAATTGATAGTACTGAGATTAACAATAAAAACCCATGTAGAATAGTTGAAAATTTGGATTTTGCATTGGATTGAACATTGGCAGAACTTCTGACAATAACTTGCGTAATAGGCAAACCACCTATCAAACCAGAAAAAATATTTCCAAAACCTTGTGCAAAAAGTTCTCTATTGGTAGGTGTTACATTTTTATCCGGATCTAGCTTATCTGTCGCTTCAACACTTAGCAGGGTTTCTAAACTGGCTACAAGTGCAAGTGTAAAAGCAATTACAATTACATCTGGGTTCAAAATTTGTGAAAAGTCTGGAAAAGTAAGAAAACCAGCATAATCTGATATTTTTTCTGCAACAGGAACTTGAACAAGATGCTCTCCTGCAATGACTAATTCCTGATAATTACTAAAAACGACTTGTAAAATTGTTCCAACAAAAACCGCAACTAATGAACCTTGTAATAACTTAAAGAATGGATGTTTCTTGGCTAGAAGATTGTCCCAAAATAAAATAATTGCAAGACCTAAAAATCCAATAATCATGGAACCAAGCGTAATATTTTCTGTGATATGAAGTATAGCAGAAAAAGTATTTTCACCAGTTTTTTCAATAAAAGAATCTGCTCCTTCTGGTTCACTATCGTAGCCAAATAAATGAGGTATTTGTTTAAGAATAATAATAATTCCTATACCTGAAAGCATCCCATTAATTACACTATTTGGAAAAAAATAACCAATGACCCCCATTTTTATAATACCAAAAATAATTTGAATGACACCAGCTAAAACAACTGCTACTAAAAATGTTTCGAAAGACCCTAAAGTGCCGATTGCTGCTGCAACAATGGCCGCCAAACCTGCAGCAGGACCAGAAACGCCAATTTTTGATTTGCTAATATAACCAACTACGATACCGCCAATAATTCCTGCAATTAAGCCTGAAAGTGGTGGTGCATCACTTGCTAATGCAATACCTAAACACAAAGGTAAAGCTACAAAGAACACTACAATACTCGCAGGGATATCATTTTTTAAATGTTTAAACATTTTATATAAATTTTAATTTGTTAATAATTTGAGTATGTTTTAAAAATATTAAAACACTAAAACACTAAATAATAAACTAAAAAATTAAGAGAACCTCTAAAAACTCGTTTTGTTATGAAAAATAGTGATTTTGAAAAAAGAAAGAGACATTTTTTGAAATTGGACGAAGGTGCAGCCATTGCTACATTTAGGAACAAATTTAAAAAATAACGAATTTATTTTTTAAAAGACTATTTCGTAATAAAAAGGAGTTTCTAGAGGTTTCCTTATACCAATTTTGGAGGTGGAATAAAGATATTACAATGAAAATTACAATTTAATGTTTCATTATAAAATGAACTAAAATTGTATTTAATGCTTGACTGGCATTGATTTAAATCACAAGAAAATGATTTTTCATTAAAACCTTCAAATGTTTTTTTTGTCGATTCCTCTTTTTGTTCTTGACTTTGTTCTTCAGGTAAATTACAATAATTAGAAATCTCATATTTACTTTTTAACAATGAAATAATTGTCGGCGAAATAGAGAACGCAACAAAATAAAAAAGTAATATGTAACTAAATATTTTCATTTTGGCAAATATAAAAAAAATTGCCATTATTTTACAAATAAATAGAAAGTTTTAAGACAAGTTTTAAAATGGTTTTTTAAGGATTCTAAAAACACCCTTATTAAATTACTTTAAAAAAAAACCTAAAGCTCATTACTTTAGGTCTTTTGTTTAAAATAGAATTTTTAATGTCTTAACCTAAGTAGGTTTTCAAAATTTTACTTCTTGAGGTATGTTTTAAACGTCTAATAGCTTTTTCTTTAATTTGACGAACACGTTCGCGTGTTAAATCAAAGGTTTCACCAATTTCTTCCAACGTCATCGGGTGTTGACCACCAAGACCAAAATACAAACGAACAACATCTGCTTCTCTTGGCATCAAGGTTTCAAGTGAACGTTCAATTTCTATACGCAAAGATTCTAAAATCAATTCTCTATCAGGGTTTGGTGATTCACCAGAACGAAGGACATCATATAAATTGGAATCTTCACCTTCAACTAGAGGGGCATCCATGGATAAATGACGACCAGAATTTTTTAAAGATTCTTTCACATCATTTACAGACATGTCTAGTTCTTTAGCGATTTCTTCTGGCGACGGTGGACGCTCATTTTCTTGTTCTAATAAAGCATAAACCTTATTGATTTTATTAATTGAACCGATTTTATTTAAAGGTAAACGAACAATACGTGATTGCTCCGCCAAAGCTTGCAGAATAGATTGTCTAATCCACCAAACGGCATAAGAAATAAATTTGAAACCTCTTGTTTCATCAAATCTACGAGCAGCTTTGATCAAACCTAAATTACCTTCATTAATTAAATCGGGTAAAGTCAACCCTTGATTTTGATATTGTTTGGCAACAGATACCACAAAACGCAAATTGGATTTAGTTAACTTTTCTAAAGCACGTTCGTCGCCAGCACGTATGCGCTGAGCCAATTCAACTTCTTCATCTGCAGTGATTAATTCTACACGACCAATTTCTTGAAGATACTTATCTAAGGACGCAGTTTCTCTGTTGGTAACCTGCTTGGTGATTTTTAATTGTCTCATGTTTTCTAGACGGGTTTTGTTATTCTTATCTTATACGCAACAGTTTCAAAAAAGTTACAAAATTTTTTCAAAATTAAAAAAATAAATTACTAACTCTTTAGGTTGATTAATAAAATAATGATTAATTCTTTTGATAACGCTTTGTGCCTCTTTGTGTTAAATAATTTGAGCAACTTTGTGTTATAGCTATAGGGACATGATTGAGTGAATTTTCAAACATTAATATTTGTTGAGCATAAACGCAAAAAAAGAATTTTTTAAAGATTTAAATGCGATTTGTTAAATTCCAAATAAACAACCTTTTTTGTTTCAAAAAATTCTTCTTCAAAAAATTCGTTAAGGTTATAAGTTTGTGCTTGTGGAAATTCTTTTAATTCTTCAGCAAGGTCACCACCTTTCAAATACAGAATGCCATTTTTCCTCTCATGTAAAGACTGTGCTTTGATTTTACCTTTCACCCAAGACACGAAATCAGGCATATTGGTCACTGCCCGACTAATGATGAAATCAAACTTTTGGTTAACCAACTCGGCTCTTTTTTGTTCTGCTTTTATATTTTTTAAGCCTAAAGCTGCTGTTATTTCTTGCACAACTCTTATTTTTTTTGCAATGACATCTATGGCATAAAATTGTGTTTCCGGAAACATGATCGCCAAAGGAATAGCTGGAAAGCCACCGCCGGTACCGACATCCATAACGTTTGAATTGGGCAAAAATTGATGAACTTTTGCAATGCCTAGCGAATGAAGGATATGACGTTCATAAAGTTCATCTATATCTTTTCTCGAGATAACATTTATTTTGCTGTTCCAATCTTTGTATAAATGTTCAAGGGCTGCAAATTGCTCAATTTGTTGAGGAAAAAGGTTTTTAAAATATTTTAATAAGATGGTCATTGATAAAAAATAACAAAAATAACAAAATTTAGCATAAATTAAACAAAAAAAAATAATAGGCTAATGAAAAATTGTTTAATTTTGGCACTTTAATTTTTTTTAGATGACAACTATACCAAAATTCCCAGCACATGACAGTGCGAAATTTTTCAGAACGTTAAACAAGCGTGTTAATGATTATTTCAAAGAAAATAATATAACAAAAAAAACAGGTAATTGGAAACTTCATCTGAAAACAATCGTGATGTTTACCATTTTTTTGACCCCATATTTTTTTATGATTGCCATGGATATGCCTTGGTGGGCTTATTTGTTGTTGAATATTGTTATTGGGATTGGTATGGCTGGCGTTGGAATGAATGTGATGCATGATGGCAATCACGGCTCATATTCTTCAAAAGGTTGGTTAAATAAGATTATGGGTGGGTCTATTTATATTTTGAGTGGCAATGTTTATAATTGGCAGGTGCAGCACAATGTTTTGCATCATACCTACACGAATATTATGGGGCATGATGAAGATTTAGATGCAGGTCGAATTATTCGCTTTTCTAAAAAAGCACCATGGTATAGTTTTCATCGTTTTCAACATTATTATTCAGTATTTCTATATGGTTTGTTAACTTTCAACTGGGCCATTACTACAGATTTTATGCAAATGCGCCGCTACATTAAAAGAGGTTTGTCTTATGGCAAATTTCCTAATCCGACGTGGAATTGGAGTTTGTTAGCCATAACTAAAGTCATTTATTTTTCCATGTGGATCGTTGTGCCGCTGGTGGTTGGGGTTTCTTGGTGGAAGGTTATTCTTGGATTTTTAGTGATGCATTACACAGCAGGATTAATCTTAAGCATCGTGTTTCAGTTAGCACATGTGGTTGAGGAAACCGTTAATCCAGAAGCTGATGAGGAAGGTATGATGGAAAATACATGGGCAATTCACCAATTATTTACAACAGCAAACTTTGCCCCTAAAAATTGGTTGGTAAACTATTTTACTGGTGGTTTAAATCATCAAATTGAGCATCATATTTTTCCACACATTAGCCATGTGCATTATGGCAAAATTGCAAAAATTGTAAAGGAAACAGCGCAAGAATTTAACTTACCTTATCATGAATTTAAAACAACAAGGCAAGCTATAATTGCGCATTTTAAACATTTAAAGGACTTAGGCAGACAACCTCAAATGGCATAGTTTTTATGTTTTGTATAATGTATATTGAATTATATATAAACTATAACGTGCAATTTATTTAGGTTTCCTTTTGTTTTATTTTTTAGATTTTATACAATTTTTTCAATTTTTTAGATTAAGATTACATGAACCATTTGTTATCAGATAAAATAAACAATCTCCAAGTTTCTCAAACCCTTGCAATGGCTGCTATGGCCAGAGATTTGAAAGCACAAGGCAAAGACATTATTTCCTTAAGTTTAGGTGAACCTGATTTTAATACGCCAGATTTTATTAAAGAAGCCGCCAAAAAAGCTATAGATGAAAATTATAGTACCTATACACCAGTAGATGGGTACTTAGAGCTTAAGCAAGCCATTTGTAAAAAGTTTAAACGAGATAATTATTTAGACTATCAACCCGATAATATTGTGGTATCAACTGGTGCTAAACAGTCCATCTACAATGTAGCACAAGCCATGCTCAATGATGGCGATGAGGTTATTTTACCCGCACCTTATTGGG
>Ga0208222_1000415_pt1 | contig 12256 bp, 11 predicted proteins | sample LakMenEpi13Sep09_FD_150694 | JGI IMG/M metagenome (GOLD analysis project Ga0208222, IMG submission 150694) | Freshwater microbial communities from Lake Mendota, WI - 13SEP2009 deep hole epilimnion (SPAdes) | ecosystem: Environmental > Aquatic > Freshwater > Lentic | place: Lake Mendota, Madison...
AGGGACCAGTGGCCGTTTTATGAGCGTCCATGAGCGTCGATTAGCGGTCCGTTTTTTAAGGACCGCTGACGGGCGTAGATTAGCGGTCAAGTCCGACGGGATTGTTCTGGATTTGCTCAAGAATGGATCGAAGTTGTTGTTTGAAGTTTGGATCGTCAGATTGCTGGATCATCTGTTCGATCTGCTTTTTCATCATTTCATGAGCGTCCGGTCCAGTGAACGCACCACCACCACCAGCCCCAGCATTTGTTTGCCCACCACCGAAGTTACCCGGTCCGGCGCCAACGTTAGTGTTATTAGAATCGGAAGCGTACTTTCGGACCCATTCAAAGGCTGCTGGATGTTTTTTTCGAAGAGCTTTGCGCGAATCCGCTTTGAACTGAGATTTCTTCTCTTTACCCCGAACATTTTCTTTGAGGGTGACTTGGATACCCCAGTCATCGGCCTCTTCGATGAAGACTTCCTGCTTGCCATTTAGGATGCGGGTTGTCGCTACTTTCTTTCCATCCCGATCTTCAAGTGATTTTTCGACGATGTGTCCATTCACATTGGTAATCGACTTGCTGTTGCCCAGCCGGAATCCATTATTCGTGGACGACGGGTATGAACTTGAACTATCTTCACCCGGTGACTTCGCCGGATTCGAAGATTGGCTGCTCGAGGAAAAGCTCGACGAGGAGCTGAAACCAAATCCGAAAGACTGTTGAGCATGTGTTTGCGATTCTACCGCGACACAAGCTAGGATTGTTGAGGAGGACAGTACCAACATTTTCGTCAATCTTTCCCAACACGGTTTTCGCATAATCCTATAACCCTCGATTAAGCACACGCTCGGACAAACTGGCTGTGATTGTAGCTTTCTAGGCCGCGAAAAGCAGGATCTTATTGACCGAAAAGACTATTTTCGACGGTGAGAAACAAGTTTCACCGATCTAACTCAACCACGACCAACGAGGCTAGATGGTTGCGATTAACAACAAAACGGCCTTGAAATGTGTCTCGTGAAATTCCACCAACGGTGTAGAACCGATCGATTTTGGCCTCGAAATCTCCTGAAAGCACATCGCCGCCAAGACACCTAAGCTCCGTGTTTGGAAGCCACTCTCTTTGACGCAAAAGAGCAAGCGGTCCGAGCATACGATGGAGTTTCGAAGTTCACTTTGCAAGCCTTGATCTCTCGAGCTGAGCACAACCTCGAGTAGGCCTTGTGGAAGGGTTAGATTCTCCTCTGCATCCAATCCAATCGAACTAACTTCATCAGAACTTGCGACCGCGGCGGCACAGAGTCCGCGACAATGGGTAATGCTGCCGGTAACGCCTGAGGGCCAAATCGGCTCTCGCCCTGCTCCGACTAGAATCGGACTTGGCGTAAGTCCCATAGCTCTGATCGCTCGATGCGCACATGCCCGACCGGTTGCGAATTCCCTTTTTCTATTTTGAACCACTCGACCTCGAGATAGCTCCTCCTCGGGAGATAATCGATAATCCTCAAACTCACAGCGCGTCTCCAAAAATACGTTGGAAGTAGCGATGCTTTAGCTCTCGAAGCTGACCTTCTCGAAGGAACTTCGAATGAAGAGGGAAATATCCGCGTCATCATTTCCAAGTTCGTTACCCAGATCGGTCTTGGAAATGGAAGAGGAATCGCAAAGAATCGGATTTTTATCGATCAAAAGTTACTAAGACATAGCGCGGGAGTGCCAATCTAATTACGCAACGGAGAAAGTCAAACGAGCTAGGTTTCTTTGAAACACATGACTCAGTACAATTTACTCAATCGGAAGGGGCAATGCCGTCGGAGCCTGTTTTTGAATCCAATTGGCTAATGCAGCAGGGTTAACAATGATAAGCCTTAGGAAATGGACATCGGTGGTTCTTCTTGTGAGCATCTTGCCGATCTTCGGAGATGCTGGCGAAGGTGAACAGACAGATGCAACCGTCTCGATCGGCAGCAAAGTCAATCGTTTGATGTTCAAAGACATCCGAGGGGTGAATCGTGAGCTTTCTGAGCTTGGAGAGTACAAGGCTTATGTTTTTGTTTTCGTGACATCGGATTGCCCGATTGTAAAGAAGTCACTCCCAAAGCTATTGGAGCTTTTTCGAGAGTTTCAATCCAGAGAGGTTCAGTTTGTGTGCGTGAATGTTGGGGCCAAGGATACGCTGCGAGAGATGGCAAGCCAAGCACTCGAATTCCAAGCTCCCTGGCCATTTGTGAAAGACTATGAAGCTCAAGCGGCCAAGACGCTTGGGGTAACCCGAACCCCGCAGGTAGCCGTTTTGGACTCGAAGCATCGACTGGTCTACCGAGGGCGTATCGACGATCAGTTTCGGATCGGAGGCACTAAGCCCGAGCCGAACCGCGAGGATTTGAGGATAGCTATCGAAGAGTTGCTTGCAGACAAGCCCATCAGCGTGTCGCACACGAGCGTCGATGGTTGTGCGATTTCAGTACCGAATCGATCCAGTGCCACGGGTGAAACGAGCCTAAATTACTATCAGCATATCGCTCCGATCGTGCAGAGTCATTGTTCGAATTGTCATCGTCCGGGGACCGCTGCACCATTTTCGCTCATCACGTATCAAGATGTGATTGCGCATGCCGAAATGATTCACGAGGTGGTTCGAGACGAAACGATGCCTCCTTGGTATGCCAACAAGAACCATGGGAAATTTCAGAACGATCGCTCGCTCAGTCAGCGGCAAAAGCAGATGCTTATGGACTGGTTGCACTCGGAGCGAGCCATCGGATATAGCGATACGCAGGTACCGCCTCCGCCAGTCGAAGAGAATCCGTGGAGAATTGGAACTCCGGACCTAATCATCACTACCCTTGAGCAACACACCGTTCCGGCGACCGGATTTGTTCCCTACAAGTATGTTGTTCTGCCGCATGTCTTCTTGAGCGATACTTGGGTCAGCGCCTTTGAGATCCGTCCCCTGAATCCTGCTGTCGTGCATCATTGCAATATGGCCTATGCAACCTCTCAAGGAGCCAGCGAAGAGACTTTCATTACAGGATATGTGCCGGGAGGTCAGCCGATGGACTTGACCAAGTTCGACAACGGGGTTGCTTATAAGCTTCCTGCAGGATCGGCTCTTGGGTTGCAGATCCATTACACCACCACTGGTCAAGAGCAGAAAAGCAGGATCCAAGTCGGATTGCGATTTCCTAGGGAGAACGTCCGAAAGCAACTTTATCATTTTGTGTTAGATCCCCGGGGTTGGAAAATACCGCCTGGTGATCCAGCCTTTCGGATTCAATCATCCCACCAACTCAAACGCGATGCGGATTTACTTGGGATTTTTACCCACATGCATGTTCGAGGTCGCGACATGACTTTTTATGCCCGTGACCTTCAGGGAGGTCGTGAAACGCTCCTGCAGATTCCAAATTACAACTTCGAATGGCAGCTAGGATATGAGATCGCACCTGGTAGCAAGCTTTACCCCAAAGGGACCAGAATCGAGGCGATTGCGCATTTCGACAATTCCAGTTTCAACCCTTATAACCCTGATCCCAAAGCGACCGTCGAGTATGGTCCTCAAACCGTTGATGAGATGTTCAATGGGTTTGTTTTCTATGTGGATCAGAACGAGTCGTTAGACATCCAGGTGGATCCAAAGACTGGGCGTGTCAAGAAGAAGTAGTTGGTAGGAGTGCTTGGTGGAATACTTGACACCATTCCCGGGCGGCATCTGCCCAGCTACGCTCTTTCATCTTCTCGAAGCCAGCTAATTGGTTAGCCAGTATGCTACTTCGGTTGTTTTCTAATAAGCGAACTGCACTGACAAGACTGCTGGTTGATTTTGGATCAAAATAGATTGCATCGTTTTGCATTGCGGCAAGTTGTTCACGCAGCGAGGGGATATCTGAAGAGAGGATTGGGCAAGAGAACCAAAGGGCTTCCATCAGGGGGAAAGAGCCCTGTTCATACAAGCTCGGCACTGCGGTTGCAAATGCATGCCGGTAAAGCGATCCTAGCTGACCGCGTGATACCTTGCCCAGCACATGCACCCAAGGTTGGATTTGCAGATCCTCTATCAATCGCTGCAAAGGATCTGGGATCTGCGTAATGCCAGTGAAGACCAGATGGAACGGGTCGCTTCGATCTTGATTGAGCAATGGCAGGGCGCTCAGCAGGAGCGAGTGGTTTTTGTAACTTCGAAATGCTGCAGGGTACAAAAGATATTTACCTGCTGGGATCTCCTTGGGTATCTCTGAATCGGTTTGGCCAGATTTGGAGAAATCCCTGGGAATCGCTGGTCGAACCATGCGAGTCTTCTCATGAGGCAGCCCCAAGGTTCCGTGCAGATCGTTTTGCAGGATGAAGTCAGACATGCAGGCGACGATACTTGCTTGCTGAGTCACCTGGGTGACCAGCCTTTTGAAGGCATTTAATTTGTCTGGCGACGTCCCGTCGGAGAAGTGATACGTGACCAGATCATGGACAATCACAACGGTTGGCTTATTGAATTCCTGGTCCAATCCGACGTAGGGTAGGAGCCACAGATCTACGCTGTCGATCCACTTGGATTTGGAACGGAGGATTTGACGTTCAAGGCAACGGTACACCGATCCTTGCAAGCTGGAATTGCGAATGCCTTTACCGTAAAGATCCATCGATTTGCGATCGGCTTGGCGAAGCATCTTCCATGGTTTTCGAAGGTAGAACGGTGGTTTAGGGTTGCCTATGACATGGATCTTTTGGGGGGTGAGTTTTTTAAGAGGATCCAGTAGTTGCTCTTGTTTTTCTTTGGAAACCAACAGGATCTGATCGATGGAGGGTTGCTCGATGAGACCTTGGACAAGATTAGCAACGAAGACACCGATTCCTTCGGAGGGTTCTAGTGTCACACCATAGTCGCACCAAATACCGAGTTTGATCTTCATGGTTGAGCAGGATTGATGATCAGCCATTGGTCAAGTCCCCAGCGGTCGCTATCGCCTGCGACCAGGAATTCCGTGCTCATTGACGGGCGTTGGCGTTGAAGGCTAATCGCCCATGGTTGATTATCCCATGCGATCGCCGAATCACCAACGATTTCGGCAATTGGGATAGCAAGTTCCGCATTCCATGCTGAATCGGTCGTCTGAAGGACGACGTACCACTGAGGGTTCCAGGCCAGGATGTCGTTGCATTGATCGACAAGCCCACCTTGTAAGTCCCAACCGAATTCAAACCAAGTTGCATAGTCTCGATCGATATCGATCCTTAGTTTGACATGATCCAGTTTGGTATCGAGGGAATCCCGTTTGCCTTTAGGTTCCTTGTCTCGGCTCTCTTTTCGACTGGCAATACTGCTTGTAGCCAGTTCGGATGTTCTATTTCTTGGTGCGGTAAAATGTAAAAACACAAACTCGTTGTCCCTACAAATACGAACTGTCGAAGTGTCTGTTTCATCGGCCCAAGCCGTTGAAAGACGCAGCGTCACCGCTTGATTCCAGAAATCTGGCTCGGCGGTTCCATCCAAATGAGGACGGCTTGCAACCCACGGTATCCTCGGGATTGGCAAGGCACCTTCTGGAGGGGCGTTGACAATCTGTTCCTGTTCATGGATTCCGGTCCAATTGCCTAAATACGGAAGGTACATAGGCCAAAACTCCCGTTCCGAGGCATTATCCAATCGACCGGCACGAGTCATGCAACTGGTTCGAAAGCGTGAGGCGATTAGCCATGCAAAAGCGGGCTCTGACTCTTTATGCTTTGAGACTTCAGGCCAGCTTCCAAGCAGTTTGGAGAACTCTTTTTCGCGATCGCCACGGGCTATCGGTGTGAGTCTAGATTCTGCAGTGAACGATGCCGGTTTTACGCTGCTGTTTGGAGTTGAGAATGGGGAGGCATTTCCGCTTGCAGTGACCGATAGGTTTTCAGAGGGTAGCTCTTCTTTGCGTTGTTCCAGTTGCAAACGAACCAACCGGTCGACTTCGGCCGATCCGATGTATGTCATGAGTTCCCGATAAACCATCTCTTGCTGTTCTTGGTTTGGGAATCGTGCCAGTAACAATTGAAGTGCATAATGCCAACGGTTCCAATTGCCTTCTGTGCGAGATTCCTGGGAAACCATCCATAGCACATCTAGGGTCGATTCTGGTGATAGCGGCTTGATCCATTCACAAAGCGCATCTTCCCAAGCATTTTCACGATACAGGGGGCTACCTCGTGTTCTGAGCAGTTCCGAAACAGCCACAGAAGCGTTGGCCGATGCCATGAGGGTCGCAAGCTTGGTTTTCTGGGTAGGTTTTTCGCACAATTTCGTTTCGCCTTGAACGACCAAGCCGTCAAGAGGACTGCTGATCGACGTCGAGGGATGATTTAGCAAACGGTACTTTGTTTTTCCAACTAGGGCTCCGGGAGGCTCACTCTCTGAGAATTTGCCGGTGCCACCATAATAGTAACGGATCGGTTGCAAGGGTTTGGCCAAGAGTTGATTGCTCTTTTTCAGGAGCATCGAGGCTGAGAGTGAAAAGCCGCTTGCGTTTTCACTTGTTTGTAAAATTCGCTGGATCGTCCATGCTCCTGGTTGATCACCTTCTAAGCTTTTTGCCGGTACATACGATGGGTTAGCGGCTAATTGGACCGCTTGGGAAGCCAGTGCTCCACAGGCGGCTCGGAGCATATCGTTCGATGAGCTATCTTCAATAATGAGAACCTCTGGTCTGTGTAGTCGGATCTCCTGGACCATCATCCTCAGTAAGGCATCTCTGGAATTTTGATAATAAGCTAAATCGTTGATTTTAGTGCCGTGAGGCAAGTCGCTTATCGGTAAAGCTCGCCATGTGGAAACGTGATCTAATCGAGCGCGGCTAGCAAGACACTCCAGAGCTGAGCTTCGGTCGATCTGATGATGAAGTGTTTCGGAGAATCGCCGATCGTGGATGACTACAGCGGCGGTCTGATGAAATCCCTCATGGGTGATATAAGCATGAACATCCCATGGAATCGTCCGATCCGTAGCGCTTAGGCTTAGGCCAAGGTATCTTTTCGAGGAAACGTGAACTTCACGCCAAGACCTACCTCCATTGCGCGATTGAAGGATGTTTCCAAGTCGTCCACATGCCAGCACGACTTGGTCGTTCCAGGCTTTGATCGAGTTTAAAACGGTCGTAGAACCAGTGGATCTTTTGACCCAGGTCTTGCCATCATCTTGGGACTCCCAAATTGCGTTGGCAGGCTTGCCAACGATCCATAGATTGCTAGCGCTGCCGTCGATTTGGAGGCAATCGATTAACGGCTCGTCCTCTTGATCGATTGGAAGCTTGACGCGTTGCCATGCGAGTCCGTCGCTTGAATGCCACAACTGAGCTCCATCACCACCGATCCACCATCCTTGAGACAAACGTTTGCAAAAACGAATAGGGTGAAATGGATCGTTCGGGATATTGGAGGAACGAAATTCGACACCCTCGGCCGCAAAGAAAACTCGGCTCGATCGATCGACGATCAGTAGGGCTCCATCGTCGCCAAGTGTGACCGATTGCAGATGTCCACAAGGGATCGATCTAGGATTCCAACTTCTACCACCGTCGATAGATTCGAACAATGCGGACCCAAAGTGGTCGGACCAATCTCCCCATGCGATCCAGTGTCGATGTTTGATGCGTTGGAGTCCGATCAAGCGTGGCAAGCCTGGGATGATGGCAGGTGTCCAGGTCTTTCCGTCATCCTGAGTGGTCAGAACCACACCCGTGCTGCTACCACTTGCCGGTTGGACTGTTCCACCGACGATCAATCCTGTTCTGGGTTTATCGGCTGCGATCGGGACGTCCATGCCGATGCCGTAGAAATTCCACTCGCTTCGGGCACTTGATAGATTCCTCCACTGTTTGCCGCCATCCTCGGTGACCAAGATGGTACCGGCATCACCGACGGCAAGCGCCCGATCGATCGACAGCATCGCGCAATCGTGGAACGTGGTATCAGCGACGCTAGGCGGTGGGGGCCATGAAGCATCGTTTCGGGGGGGCTTTTGAGCCAGCGATATCGGGTAGTCAGCAATGCACAAGCAAATAAATAGGCAGATACGTCCTACCACAGAGGTCGATTGCCTGCGAATCCATGAAATGGTGTTCGAACAATGACTGGTCCTCTGCGCATCCATGCCCAGATGAATCCCCCTATCCAATTGCCCTTTAGAATCGACCCGATCGCAGGAAATTTACATGATTGGACCAGTGTTGAGCCATAGCGATTTGGACGGATCCTCTGGTTTTCAGAAGGAAATCCTGATAGCAGATGGCTCTTTGGCGCTAGCTGACCTGTGGAACTTCGAATCCTTCTCGGTACTGGCGTTTGATCAGCGCGTTACCCTGCTGGGCATACTGGCCTACAAAGCGACCTGTCTTGGGGTCCAGATCCATCCAGTGGCTCATCCGCAAAGCAGAGTCATTGGGTTGGACTCCATGGGCGTTTAGATGATCGAGCATTTGCTGCATGAGTGGTTCCCAGCCTGGATGATCCATAGCCGATTCGACTTTTTCGCGAAGGTCTTGATGGTCTGCAGCTTGGAAGCAGATGTTGGCAAAGTTGCACCAACCGGTTGAGTCATGACCGATTTGGACTTCGGCATTGAGGGTTTCCGGTTTACGGTTCCGGACGGCTTGGATGAAATTAGCTTGGTGCCCTCCTCCTCCGTTTCCTTTGAACTCTTTGATCAATTTGCCATCGCGATCGAAGGCTTTGGCCGATCCGCGTTGGCCTTCGAGTCTACCTGCTTGGCAATAGACGACATATCCGCTTGAGGGTCCTGGTGCATCGGGCGATTTTTTGCCGTCGGGTTTGTCTGGTAGGTTGCTAAGCCCGATGACGACAGGGATCGAGCCGGTATCGAAGGCCACGGCGTGGACGTTGGGAGACTGGCCTGCATCGTTCCAGACGATCCGGCCTCCGCCACCAAGAATTCGCTTGGGGACTTGGACTGAATCTCTAAAGACGACGTTTCGGACATCGTCTAAGACGTGAACACCCCAGTTGCCCATCTCCCCAGAGCCGGTATTCCAGTCCCAGTGCCAATCGTAGTGCCATGCGTTTCTGAACACAGGTTGATCGGCCGCTGGCCCGAGCCAAAGGTTCCAGTCGATGTTAGGGTCTTTGGGCAAGGGTTCGCTGCGTTTTCCGATCGGTCCACGCACACCGTAGCGATTTACTTGAACGCGTTGGATCTGACCCAGGGCCATTTCTTCGTGCAAGAACTTCTTGAGTTCTGTTTGCATTGGGTCGGAACGCTGCTGAGTTCCGACTTGGCAAATCCGCTGGTACTTTCGGGCGGCAGCGATGGTTTGCTCTCCTTCCCATTGGGAGTGTGAGAGTGGTTTTTCGACGTAAACATCTTTCCCTGCTTGCATCGCCCAGATGCTTGCTAGGCAGTGCCAATGATTGCAGGTTGCGACCACAACCGCGTCGATGTTTGGGTCTTCGATGAGCTTTCGCAGATCGGTTGCGGTCTTTGCGTCGGGAAACCGAGTCTTGGCCTTGGCCACACGGGTGGAGTCTGGATCGCTCAGTCCAACGATTTTGACTCCTGGGACTTTGGCGAAACTTCCCATGAGTTCATTCGCACGACCGCCACAACTGAGAAATCCAATTCGGATTTCATCGTTGGCCGCTGCATATCCGGAGAGCTTGGGGGTAATCGCAAAACCAGTAGCGAGCATCGCGGTATGGGAGAGAAACCAGCGGCGATGTTTGCGGGGTGCAGAAGTGTTTTTCATCGAGAGGATTGCAGCTTGAAGCAAAGAGCTTGAGGGAAAGAGATGGTTTGGTTGTTTTTGTGGCTAACCTGCGTAAGTTTGAAACCTTCGGACTTTTGGGTACTGGAGGTTACGATACCGTTGGCGCGGAAGCTAGAAAGGTTTTCCAGGAACGGTATCGAGGGTCCTTGAGGGTGATGGAGATCCCGGGATTGGCTGTGGGCCGAACCGGATCCGATAGCAGTTTCATACCAGCTTGGACTGGTGTTCGTCCACCTTTTTTGCCGTTGCAACTGACGCACGAGCATACGACATTTTCCCAGGTGGTTTTCCCACCTTGGGATCGGGGGATGACGTGGTCGAGGCTCAGTTGGCTCATGGGTCTGGACTGGCCGCAGTATTGGCAACGGTGGGAATCTCTGGCAAAGAGGGTTTTGCGATTGAATCGGACGGTGGATTTTGGAACGCGATCGTAGAGGACCAGCCGAATGATCCTGGGGACTTGCAATTCCCTCGAAGGTGTTTTGATGTAATCCTCTCCGGGCTGTTTGTCCAGGGATTGCAGATCCGACAATTCACACCAGTTGTCGAAATCGTAGTTGATGTATTGGTCATCTTCGATGGTGATCACTTCGGCGCAGTTGCGATACAGGAGGGTCATCGCGCGGCGCACATCGACTACACGAATAGCCATGTAGAACCGGTTCAAGACCAGAACGCTGCAATCGAGTGAAGAGCTATCGCTCATCGGCTTTCCCCTGGAGAAAATGCTTGATCATTCATGGTGGATACCGCCATCATCGGCTTAATTTTAACCAGTTTCGCAGATGGCATCCAAGTGCCCCGTGGGGATTTCCATGAGAATGTCCTGGGGTAAGCGTATTTTCTGGGTTGGTAGAATCCTGCTGAATCTTCATCGATTCTTGATGGAAATTGGGGTAAACTTGGCCCCGCGAGGCTCTTTGGACCGTGGGCTTGGACCGGGTCCCTTCGAGCAAGGATGAGTATTGGCAGTGCGTTTGGTGCAAGGGCCTTTTGAGTTTCGATGGCAAAGCAACTTGTGTTTATTCTCGGGGCAGGCGGCCATGCCAAGATGGTGATCGAAGCCTTGGTCTCGATGCATCAGTACGAGCTTTATGGATGTCTGGACACCGACCGGACAGCCGAGCGCTTGTTGGGTTACCCGGTGATGCAGGAGAATCCTCAGATACTTGGAACTCTGCTGGAGGCCAAGGCTCAGGCGGTGGTGGCATTGGGTGAGAATCGACTTCGCATGCGAGTGATGAACGATTTGGAGGCTCAGGGGTTTTCGTTTGCAACGGCGATTGCATCTAGTGCCTATGTCTCAGCTTCGGCTCAAATCGGTGCAGGCTCAGTGATCATGCCTAAAGCGGTAGTGGGAGCTGCAGTCAGGGTTGGTCGGGGTGTGATTGTCAACACATCCAGTTCCATCGATCATGATTGCGTTGTCGAGGACTTTGCGCACGTTGCCCCCGGATGCCATCTTGCGGGCAATGTCATGGTGCAACAGGGTGCGATGCTCGGAATAGGCACATGCGTGATTCCCGAGTGTACTATCGGCAAGTGGTCGATTCTTGGAGCCAACTCGACGGTTATCGAGGATGTCCCTTTGGAATCGACTTATGTTGGTACTCCGGCCAAAGCGTTAAAGGCTGGCAAGCAGCGCAACGGCCACTAGAGGCCCACGTTGCATCGGTTTGTAGGAACTTATCGTAATTTATTGGGAGCAAGTAGATCTGCGATGCCTCTTTCCAGATCGGTTTTCGTCAAACGCTATCGGATGCAAATCGAACTTGCAACCTCCCAAAACTGGGTCAATCAAGCCCCAGGCGAGAACTCTGTTTTGACCTGGGTAGCTTGGCATCCCAAGTTAGTGCATCAGCATGCGCAAGTGAAGTGGGAGAGTTTTCGTCAGGAAATGGATGGAAGTGTTTTTCCGAGTTTGGCCAGTCGCGAGGGATGCCGTCAATTGATGCGTGAGATTTCCACCAAGGACAATTTTGTCCCCGAGGCGACCTGGTTGGCTTGTGTGGGTGAGCCTTCGGGAAAAGACATTCCGGTTGGAACGATTCAGGGCCTGCGTGTGGGAGCTCTGCATGGGGCGATTCAGAACATTGGAGTGGTTGCATCCTGGCGCGGTCGAGGTATCGGCAAGGAATTGATTCGAAGATCGCTACAGGGGTTTTATTTGACAGGCTGTCGCTTTGTTACGCTCGAAGTCACCACGCACAACTTCAGGGCCATCGAACTTTACGAGTCGGTCGGCTTTAAAACGTCCGAAACGGTTTACAAATACAGTTTTGTGGGAGGTTAGCCGAGTTTGAAGAGCCGACGTATGGAGGTGGCCAAGGATTCGCGGTGATCTTCGTGAGGAGCTTCACGAAGCGATTGCAGAGGACCATGTAGCAGTTTGTTGATGACTCGATCGACAGCCTGCTGGATCTCTTGATGAGCTTCCTGGCTGAGTTCCTTCATGGGCTGTTTGCCCATGAGCCTTTGGAGTTCTGCGTCGCGGATAAGGATCGCTTGTTCCTTCAATGCTCGGAT
>Ga0208222_1000421_pt1 | contig 12166 bp, 13 predicted proteins | sample LakMenEpi13Sep09_FD_150694 | JGI IMG/M metagenome (GOLD analysis project Ga0208222, IMG submission 150694) | Freshwater microbial communities from Lake Mendota, WI - 13SEP2009 deep hole epilimnion (SPAdes) | ecosystem: Environmental > Aquatic > Freshwater > Lentic | place: Lake Mendota, Madison...
TTTGAAAATCAAGATTACCAGAATTTACCAAAGCAACCTCCTGAATATGAAGCTATTAATTGGCTCGTAACTCAACAATATCTTCTTCCTACTCAAGCAGCATTACTCATTCAAGAATTAGTTAAAGAAGTCATTGCATCATTTCTCCTCATTGAAACAGGCACTTATGAATTAACAGAAACATTTAATAATCTCAACAAGATTTGTAAATTAGATGTCTATTCTATCATGGAAGAATGTCAAAATCATCTGCAAAATTGGCGTGATCTTGGTAGGTATATATCTTCTCCCTATCAGCGTCCGTATTTATTGGTTAGTAGCAAATTTTATGACAAAAGACTACCACCATTACCGGAAAATATCATTCATTGGATGAAGGGTTTTAGTTTGCGTCATCTAGCAGTGATCATAAATCAAGATGAATTGCAACTAGCTTTGAGTTTATACCCATATATTGTTAAAGGTTCTATTGTCTTACATGAACCAGATCCTCCATTTGATAAATTACCAAAAACCTGTGGACGTTCATTACTACTTTTTGACAATAGCACAGAATTAGCTGAGGATAAATTATTTCTTTCAAATGTAGCACCAAGTACAAATCCTTCTGGAGAAACTCCAATCGTTTCTCAGGAAAATGTAGCAGTTTCACAGATATCACCCGATATTTCTGAGTTACCTCAAGAGGACATTGTACCCGAAAAGGTGAATACAAATTCGATAACTAGACACAAAACTTACAAAATTATCTCTGTGGATGATAGTCCCACAATTCTCAAGGAAATCAGTCGCTATCTAGAAGATGAAAATTTTGTTTTGGTGACTATTAATGAACCAGTTAAAGCAGTTATGTCAATTATTAGACATAAGCCCGATCTGATTTTATTGGATTTGAATATGCCAGGAATTAATGGTTATGAACTATGTCGAATTATCCGCAATAATTCTATGTTTAAACATATTCCTATCATTTTTGTGACTAGTAATAAAGGAATTATTGATCAGGTCAAAGCTAGACTTGTCGGTGCTTCTGGATATTTAACTAAACCCTTTACTCGTGCTGAACTGCTAAAAATTATTTTTATGCACTTGCCATAATTCGGGAGTTTGAGTTTATATCCAGTAGAGATGTTCCTCAGTCTTTATTTCTAGATGTCTCATAGGTTTTTCAGAATCATTAACCGCAGGTACACGCGGTTGCTGCTGAGGAAATATAAGTTTTTTAAATGACTGTTTTTCCAAAATTGCGCCAAGTTGATGTTTATTGAGAATAAATCACTTTATTCTCAATAATCTTGAGAATGTTGTCAATAAGTGAACGTGAATACGTTCTTTCAAGACTTATAATTACCCTTTGATTTTTGTGCTATTATTATGGATATGATCTGCTTGGGCTATTTTTAATTTTTGAACTTAAGCAAACAATTATTTACTGTTGGGTAACACTGTTTCTACCCAACCTACGATAAAGTTTGCTAAAGCGCATACTCTACACCTTCTATGCTGCTTCCCTCTGTTGGGTGGGTACAGATATTTCGGGAAATGACACTGCTGATGGTGTTGATGCTGCTTCTAATACTTTAACCTCAATATTTACACTAACTAAATAACTGCCTGTATCTGTACCTACAGCCTGGGAAATTATTTGGGCTATATCTGGACGTTTTGCAGTTAAAGGATCACGGATAATACAACGATCCCATTCGTGCTTGGCGGTGGGGTTAAGACTGAGAATATAATACTTGATCATAGGTGTAGTCCTTCCATCTGTGAAGACCATTCCTATAGTATAGTACAAATTTACTAATATAGCCAGATCAGGCGTGAGTTCAACCAATATCAATATTATTGACTATTTAACGGCTCTGGTAAACCTCTCCCCATTGCGGAGAGAAGCTGACAGCGGTTCTTATTTATTTGCACCACATCCTGAATCAATTTACTTCTTCGCGCCTTAACGCAAAACAAAAACTAGTGATTATATCTCATTTACCCAATTTGCTTGTTGCGGTACGGGAATATTAATTCCGGCTGCGTCTAAAGTGATTTTGAGCCGACGACGATATTCTCGCGCTACAGCCCATTGTTTGAGGGGTTGGGTTTTAATTAAGATTCTAATCATGATACCGCGATCGCTAAAATTATCTATTCCCAATACATTAGGTTTTTCGAGAATTTGATCTTGCCATTCGGGGTCTTGAGTCATGTCTAAACCCACATCTTCGATCAGTGTCAGGGCTTGATCTACATTAGCTTGGTAAGAAACCGGAATAGTTAAATCAGCCCGTGACCAGCGACTGGAAAGATTAGCGACAATTTTGACTTCGCTGTTGGGAATGGTGATTAAGCGTCCTTCGGAATCTCGAACTTGAGTCATTCGTAAATTCAATTTTTCGACTAAACCGCCTACAGTACCAACTGTAATCATATCACCAAGGGCGTATTGGTCTTCAAAAATAATCAAAAAGCCGTTAATTGCGTCTTTGATTAAGTTTTGAGAAGGAAGGGATAGGGCTACACCAAGTAAACCTGCGCTGGCTAAAAGTGGCACGATATTTATACCTAAAGATGTCAGTGCTAATAAGCTACCTGCTGCTACCCAAATTATGGTAGTGATACTTTTAGTCACGCTGGAAAATGTAGATATTCTCAGTTGTAAGCGTGCGGATGTTTCTGGGGTTAATAAAGCACCACCACTAACTATTGTTGAGGTAAAGTGATCTATTAAGGCATAGGTAAACCGTATAGCTACGTAAGTTCCCACAGCCACAATAGTTAACTTAATAGGAATTTGAGCAATGGCGAGAATCCCAATTTGTAAGGGTTTGGTGTAGGGAAATAGTCCCAAAATGATCAAAGTACCGCCGCCCCAAAGCATTACTTGTGCAGTTTGAAACAGTCTTTTTTTGACTTCTTGAAGATGCTGCTGTTGTTTTTGATTTAATAGTTTGGTTATTGGTTGCGTCTCTATGGAAGTAGGCAGAGTTGATTTATTTTCATTTTTGCTTAAACGTTTTTGCCAACGTCCCAGACTCCAACTAACTGCTATTATTGCTAGTGTGCTGACAGCAGCAATTCCCCCTTGCTGCACTAAAAACCGAGTTTGTTGTTCTTGATTTGCTTCTTTTGGATTGTGTTGCAACCCATCATGAATTTTATTTACCAATATTAATGGGTTTGCTCGTTTAGTATATTCTTTTTCATCTACCCTATTGCTGAAAATACTGGTAGTGGACACCAAAGGTAAAGGAGAAATCTGGGCTGTAGCTTTGTTGACAGAGCCAATGGTGATTGCCATTGTTCCGGCGATCGCTAAAAATCGAAGTATCATGAAAACACCTCCTTGTGTCAATGGGGAAATAGGAACTGGACATAACCCATAACCCATTACCAATCAGTTGCCACAATACCAGAGAATGATTGAAAAGCCAAAAGTCAGATAGGGCCTTAACATTGCTCATACCAGAGGTGAAGCTAGTTTCCCGGACTTTCTCCCTCGCTGGTTACTAATTACCAGAAAATATGGCTAGGAATAAGAAAACCTTGTACAGTACGTAAAGACCTCAAAATAAAATTAAAATTTTGAGGCTATACTAACATAGCCCCTCCGGGGGACTGTGTGGAATAATGACCGAATCATCATCTTTTAGAGGATAATTTTCATGACTGTAGCTGCTCCCTTAAAGCACGAGGTTAAAGACCTCGCTCTCGCTCCCTTGGGAAGACAACGTATTGAATGGGCTGGACGAGAAATGCCCGTATTGAAGCAAATCCGCGATCGCTTTGCTATTGAAAAGCCTTTTGCTGGTTTACGCTTAGTTGCTTGCGCCCACGTTACTACAGAAACAGCACATTTAGCGATCGCTCTGAAAGCCGGTGGTGCTGATGCAGTTTTAATTGCAAGTAACCCCTTATCAACTCAAGATGACGTAGCTGCAAGCCTTGTAGCTGATCATGGCATTGCTGTATTTGCTCAAAAAGGCGAAGATAGCGCCACCTATAACCGCCACGTGCAAATCGCATTAGATCATCGCCCCAACATCATTGTTGATGACGGTAGCGACGTGGTAGCAGAATTAGTCCAACATCGTCAACACCAAATAGCTGATTTAATTGGTAGCACCGAAGAAACCACAACTGGTATCGTACGGTTACGCGCCATGTTTAAAGAAGGCGTTCTTACCTTCCCAGCGATGAACGTCAACGACGCAGACACCAAACACTTCTTTGATAACCGCTATGGTACTGGTCAATCTACATTAGACGGAATTATCCGCGCTACAAACATCTTATTAGCTGGTAAAACTGTTGTCGTTGTCGGTTATGGCTGGTGTGGTAAGGGAACAGCCCTCCGCGCCCGTGGTATGGGTGCAAACGTCATCGTTACCGAAATTGACCACATCAAGGCAATTGAAGCCGTTATGGACGGTTTCCGCGTCCTCCCAATGGCAGAAGCAGCGCCTCACGGTGATATCTTCATTACTGTCACAGGTAACAAGCACGTCGTTCGCGGTGAACACTTCGATGTCATGAAAGACGGTGCGATCGTTTGTAACTCTGGTCACTTCGATTTAGAACTTGATTTGAAATACTTAGCCGCTAATGCTAAGGAAATCAAGGATGTTCGTCCTTTCACGGAAGAGTATAAGTTGACAAATGGTAAATCCGTAGTTGTACTCGGACAAGGACGTTTGATTAATTTGGCTGCCGCTGAAGGACACCCCAGCGCGGTTATGGATATGAGTTTTGCTAACCAAGCATTAGCTGTTGAATACCTGGTGAAGAATAAAGGTAGTTTAGCTGCTGGTTTGCATTCTATTCCTAGAGAAGTAGATGAAGAAATTGCTCGTTTGAAGTTGCAAGCTATGGGCATTTTCATTGATAGTTTGACAGCCGAGCAAATTGACTATATCAATTCTTGGACTTCTGGAACGTAATCATTTAAAAGCGATGACAGGGAATTAATTCCCTGTCTATAAAATGTAGGGGTTTAGCAATTGGTGTCAACTTAACTTCAAACCGATAACCCAACTGGGAATGGGAATGATAACGTAGCATGGAGGTTACAGTGATTAAAAATATTAGGATTCAAAATTTTAGATATTTTGAGGAATTAAAAATATCTGGTTTCGACAAAATTAATTTAATTAGTGGAAAAAATAATATTGGTAAAACTGCATTATTAGAAGCATTATTTCTTAATAGTAAACCAAGACCAGATACTATTTTTTTACTAAGACAAATAAGAAGAGAATCATCAAAGTTTAGACAATCTTTACCAGAAAATACTTGGAATTACTTCTTTTTTGAAGAAAATAAAAATAATCCAATAGAGATTGAAGCTATCCTAGAAAATGATTCATCCAAAAAAATTGAAGTATTTGTAGATGAATCTGTGCAAAATTTAGAAGATACATATCAACAGGATAATAATGATGATAACGAAAAACTTATCAGTCTTTTTTCAAGAAGTGAGTCTGTAAAATCTGTAATGCACCTAAAAACAACAATTAATAATGGAGAAGCATTTGAAACATTAATCATGTCTAGTGTTAAGGGTATTATAGCCAGAGATATTAAAGTTCCTGATATTAAAGATGCTTTTTTTATCCCCTCCTTCTTAAGAGTTGGTAGCAGGGAACTGGCAGAGGAATTTGATAAATCTCGTTTAAAAGATAAAGATCAAGAACTTCTCAGCACCTTTCAAGTTATTGATCCTGCTATTATTAGTATAGAGACAATGACTATTGGTGAAGGAAATATTTGGGTGAAGAAAGAAGGAAAAAAAAGGTTGCCTTTAGCTTTGTTTGGTGATGCCATAAATCGTATCGCGGATATTATTTTAAGGATTGTGAATAATGAGAATAGTATTATATTAATTGATGAGATAGAAAATGGTATTCATCACTCAAATCAAGTTGCTTTTTGGAGTATTTTGTACAGATTAGCTAAGGAGTTAGATGTACAAATATTTGCTACAACTCACAGTTTAGAAATGATTAAATCTTTTATTGAAGCCGGTGCTGAGTATGAAAATATGGCTGCTCATTTTGAGTTAACTAGAAATGTGAAAACTGGTAAAATAGTTGCTATTAAGAGAGATTTAGATACTTTAGAGTATGGTATAAGTCACAATAAGGAGGTCAGAGGTGAGTAGCAATATTTTGATTGTAGAAAGTCCAAATGATCAATATTTTTTACAGGCAATTATTCGTTACCTTAATTTTAATATAGAAGTTGCTCCTGCAATTATGATTTCTGAGGATGATTATAAATCCATGGAAGGGTTAAGTCCTAAAGAACTCAAAAAAGCTCTCGATGATTTAAAAGCGGATATACAAAAAGGTAAAGTTGAACGAATAGGTATTTTTATTGATATTGATGATAAACAAGAAATTGAGAGAATTAATTTTGTTAATGATTGCATTCAATCGGTTTTTCCAGGAACACAATTATTGACAGAAATTAATAATTTTGTGGATATAAATTTTGATAGTTGTAATTTTCAAATAGCTTGTTACTTTACGAATGTTAATGGAAAAGGAGAGTTGGAAACAGTTTTAAAAACGATTAAGAAAGAAAATTCGATTTATGCTGACTGCTTAGAAAGTTGGAAAAGTTGTTTAGCAAGTCGTGGAAAAGAAATCAAAATTAAGGATTTTAATAAGTTTTGGGTTTCTATATATTTAAGATTTGATACTTGTTCCAAAAGAGAAAGAAATCAAGCAAAGGAAAAATGTAGTTTTAAATATGCAATGTCCGATAAATCAAAAATATGGGATTTTGAACATCCTATATTAAATGATTTGAAGGCTTTTTTGCAGATGTTTAGTTAATTAATCTATATTTGTCGGTAATGTATTTATTGCTAATCTGGTGTATTAACTTGTATTAAGAAACTTTCTTAATATGATTAATTTATCAATATTTAAAATAATTTAATCACTTATCTAACACTGGAGAATTATCCTATGATAATAAATTTTAATTTTAACTTACCAATTTCTATTCCCACTGATGTAATTTTAGAGTGGCAAAACGGTATAAATGATGGAATTGCCACTAATAAATGGTGGCAATCACTTACAAAAGATCAGCAAAAATTGCTACTAGTTACGTAGGTTGGGTTGAGGAACGAAACCCAACATCTTTATAATTTTATTGCGTTGGTTTGCGATCCAGTTTAACGCAACCTAAGAATTATTACTAAGTAAAGAATAATGAGAATAGGATAGAATTTAATGTAAAAAAATGATAAAATAAAGTAATGTCAAAAAAACGTAAATTACTAGAGAAAGTTCTTTCAGGATCTAAAAATCTTCAATTTGATGATTTAGTGACATTAATTGAATCCTTTGGTTTTTCCCTATCACGTATCAACGGTAGTCATCACATTTTTACACATCCAACTATCCCTGAACTAATTAACTTACAAAATCGCAATGGTAAAGCTATTCCTTATCAAATTCGGCAATTTTTAATATTAATTGAAAAATATTCCTTAACTATGGAGAATGAATAATGAAACACTATCACATTAATATTTTCTACAGTCAAGAAGATGAAGGTTATATTGCTGATATACCTGATTTAAAATATTGTTCAGGATTTGGTTTAACTGAAGAAGAAGCACTGCAAGAAGTTCTCAAAGCTAAAGCTGCTTGGTTAGAAGCTGCTAAAATAGAAGGTAAACCCATTCCACCAAGCAAGATATAAACCTGTAATTTATCAGATAGCTTCATAACTTTTATGTTAGAGGAAGTGGTTACTTCATAATAAACAAAACATCAGCATAACTGTGATATTCATTATTATTAAAATTCCAACTTAATAACAAATCATCCTTATTAAAAGAGCGTGTATTTAGATATTCATCAATTTTATTTTTTAACAAAGTATAATCTCTTTTTAGCTTCCAACTATCTTCTAAAGAATTAGTATCCACAAGAACTAAAAATAACCTATTACTTGCATCAAATCTTTGAGAACCTTGATTTTCATACAACCAGCGCAAAAGTTCACGAGGTTGTTTTAATGTGTCATTGATAATATCTCTTCTAATTTTCACAAAATTATCATAAAAATCTTTTACATTCTGCTGGGAACTTTCAGTAAAAGCTGTAATCAAATCAATCAATAGTTCATTATCAGGACGATTTTGATCAAAAGGAAGATTAAATCTTTTAGCTGTCTTCTTTAACTCTGATAATTCATTAATTGTTAGTTTTCTTTTTCTTCTTTCATATTTCATAAAATCTTTTGGAACATAAGTCACCTTGAGATCAAAAGGTATATCATCAATAAAAAAATCAACTTGTTTAATTAGCCCCACAGTTGGTAAAACACGCTCATGGTCTTTAAAAATATCCTCAATAATAATTGATGTCCAATTATTATACCAAGAACACAGAACAAAACCTTTTAAACTATGTAAAATTTCATTTTCTACTTTTTCTATTAAATTATCATAATTAGTAATCTTTTTTATGTAGTTATCAACTAGATACTTATTAATATCATTTTGATGGATACCACCCCAGTCAAAAACTCTTAGCTTATATAACTCTGCTAGTAAATCTTGCTCATGTATGCGACGTTCTTCCCTTTGTCCTTCATATATTTGATTAATAGAATCATGAATGGTTTCTAAAGAAATATTAGATTTAAAAAGTGTTTCAAGATACTGCTTTACTCCTAAATTATGTGAAGATATTTGTGCTTTTTGAAATAAATGCAAATAATAATCTTTCCGAGCCAAAGAACGTAATTTTAAAAAATATAATCCTTCAGAAGATGATGTTAATTCAAAAAATTTATTTTCATCATAGAGCCGAGAAAGTTGAGAAAATGTGTAACTCATTTTATTTTTCAGATTTAAGATTATTTTGAGGGAATATTAGGTATTTCTTTAGACCAATTAGGTAATTTTTCTAAAGATATCAATTTTATATTATCTTCATTTCCAGGTTTTTGATAGATTAAAACGAAATCATTTTTTAAACCTCCCTTCCTGCTATCCTGTATTACTGAATTAGCTGAATAATTCATAGGAAATAATCCTCGAAATTGTAATTGATTATCAGATGGTATTACCTCTTTTAAAAACTGCCAGCTATCAGCATCTCTAGCATTAAAAAATAGAGCTAAAATTCCACCAGGTTTCAAGATACGAGTAGCAGTTTGCATAAATTCCATCATTTCATTCACATAATTGTTTTTATTCTTCCCTCGAATACGAGCATTAGAAACTACAATTTCTTGAGAAAAATCCGGCTCTTTATGTATTAAACAATTCCACATTTCACTCAATTCTAAGTATGGAATCCTATCACTATGTGGAGGATCAGTTAATATTAAAGAAATAGTTTCATCAGGGCAATTATTAAGAATTTTTCGATTATCACCTTGAAAAATTGCTACATCTGCTTTGTTATCAATAACGTCTGTTAATCTTTTAGATACACAATAACCTTTTTTAAATTCATCTTCTTGAATAGATTTTAGTAAACTATTTGCACGTTTAATAAAACAATTCCACACATTAATTTCAAAATGTAGTGTTGGTCGCCAATATCCTATCACCCAACTACCAACTTCTATTTTATTTGTTGGTTCAGATTTTGTTTTACCTCTTCCTGTAATTGCAAAAACCATCTTAGACATTTGACCAGAAGCAGATGTTAATGATAGTAATAATGCAGATTTGATAGAATTTGGTTGTTTGTGAATTGCATCAAGTAACAAATCTATATTATATAATGCACGGCCAGTAAATAAATCTTTTAGTGTTAAAGTATCATTGGTATTGATGCGGCTATTTTGAAATAATTTAAGTGGCCGAGGTATTTTAGGTTCGTATCCCTCAAATTGTTTAAATACTTGATAGTCATAATTAGTTGGTATCCTTTTATCACTTTCATTTCTTCTTGGTGATAAATGCCAAACTGAATTTAGTTCATTTTTATTCCATAAATAGTGAGTTGCAAATTTTCCATCTTCTAGTAAGTAAGTTTTATATATTTCTGATTTAACACTTATTTCTAATTCATCAAGGGCTTTTTTTAAAATATCTGGATTTGGTAAATTTACTAATAAATTAGATAATTCTACGGCTACAGGATTAATGTCAATACCTATTAATCGTCTTTCTCTAATTACTGCTTCACGAGCAACTAAACCTGATCCTAAAAATGGATCTAAAACAATATCACCTTTTTCTGTTAAGTTTTCAATTAAAAATGCTAAACATTCAATTGGTTTTTTACCCCAATATTTATGAAAAGCAGCTAATCCTTTATAGCCTTTTGGTAATACTATTGTTTCAGGATTTGTTTTTGTCAATTCTAATTCAAATAGACTTAATTGTTTAACGCTAGATTTCATTATTTATGTAATCACAATTATGTTTTATTTAAAGACACGGATTAATTTATACAAGATAGATTATAACATAAATTCTTAAATTATCAGTTGTTAATAACATTTAACAAAAAGTCTTTATAACTAGGCGAATATAATTCACATCTACACAGACACATAGCATCCAAAAAAAGTGGATAAAGAGTAGATGTAGGTTGATATGACAAAAACCAACATCTTTATAAGATTATTGCGTTTGGTTGCGCTTTGCTTAAACCAACCTACGAAAATAAAAGATTGAAATTATTATACCTTAGTTAAATTCAAACTGCTAGTATTTCCACTCATCAAACAGGAGATTATTTTATAGAAACAATGAATTATTCTGAATTAGTCAAAACCGTATTAGCAAGACACACAGAAAATCATTTAGCCAAAGTAACAGAACTACAATTAATATTGTATCATCCCAGAAATCATTATAATGAAATTAGGATAGAAATTAATGTAAAACAATGATAAAATAAAGTAATGTCGAAAAATCATAAATTACTAGAGAAAGGAAAACTAAAAATGGAAAGTTTAAGACTGCGATCGCGCATTGGTAAAGATGGACTATTAAAAATTCATTTACCACAGGCTAAAGAAGGAACTGAATTTGATATTATTGTTATTTATGAAATAGCTGTACCAAAAGAAGAAACAGCAACACAACAAACCATGAAATTGAGTGATTTTTATGGTTGTATCCAAGATGAAACATTTATTAGACATCCACAATTAGAACAACCTGAAAGAGAAGCATTCTGATGGTTTACTTATTAGATACCAATACCTGTATTATTTATCTTAAAGGTAAAAATATTCATCTAAAAGAGAAATTAGATAGTATCTCAACTTCTGAAATTGCAGTTTGTTCCATTGTCAAAAGTGAATTATTCTATATTTATGCAGTAGTAAAGCACCCTACAACAGATTTTTAGTGTGACACTTGCGTAAGTTCTATTAGCGATCGCTACTACACAAACAAAGTCTATTTGCGTGGAATTATGTAAATAAAACTAGTATTAAATGTAATAAAATTACCGATTTGATAATTTTATTTCCTATTCATAATAGATATCAAAATCCCATGTCGAGGACTAAACAATAAAGCCAAGGTAAATAAACCAGAAACCACTAATACAATAGCCGGACCAGAAGGTAAATTATAAAAGTAGCTAAGATACATTCCGCTAATACTAGAAATTACCCCAATGACCGCCCCTAAAATCATGACTTGATGTAAACGTTTGACCAATAAATAAGCAGTTGCACCAGGAGTAATTAAAAGCGATAATACTAATATTACTCCCACAGCTTTCATACTGGCAACAATTGTCAAAGCAATTAACAACATTAAACCAAAATTTAAACGATTGACTGGTAAACCAGCAGCTTGCGCTCCTAAAGGATCAAATGTGTAAAATAATAGTTCTTTATATAATAGGAAAACTACCATTAAAACAATAGCTGCAATAATAGCTGTATCTCTGACTTCATCAACAGTTACCCCTAAAATGTTACCAAAAAGAAAGTGATTCAAATCAATTTTATTATCCTTTTGAATGACTGTAATTAAAGTAATTCCCAGAGCAAAAAAAGCAGAAAAAACTATGCCCATAGCAGCATCTTCTTTAATGGGAGATCGGGTTTTAATGAAGGCTATGGCCATGGTACTCAAAACCCCTGCAATAAACGCCCCGACAAAGATATTAGCACCAATCATGAAGGCTATGGCCAGTCCTGGTAATACCGAATGACTAAT
>Ga0208222_1000422_pt1 | contig 12164 bp, 19 predicted proteins | sample LakMenEpi13Sep09_FD_150694 | JGI IMG/M metagenome (GOLD analysis project Ga0208222, IMG submission 150694) | Freshwater microbial communities from Lake Mendota, WI - 13SEP2009 deep hole epilimnion (SPAdes) | ecosystem: Environmental > Aquatic > Freshwater > Lentic | place: Lake Mendota, Madison...
AACTAGATATAGACCGCCTTCGCATTACAAAGCCCGTAGGAGCCGGATCAGAAGCAGCCCGCATGGTTGCCTTTGATCGACTGATGGGCATCTTTGGAAGCCTTCCAGACTCTGGAAAGCAGAACCTTGTTTGGGATATTGTTTCCGAGACTGCTGGCTACGAGAATGCAGCACGCTACGCTGTGCCTCCGGGTGAGACCGAGACACCGACTTGGGATGCATCACTTGCTCAGGTTGAGAACAACCAACTCTTGCAGGGCGGTCAGATTCAAGTCATCGACGGACAGAACGATCTTGTCCACGCCAAGGTTCACGCCGAAGCACTTAACCCGCTTGTCACTCAAACACAGGACGCACTGGAAATTGATCCGATGTCTATCGCTGGAGTGCTGCCGGGTATCAACAATCTTAACCAGCACATGGCACAACACGTCGAGCGCATGTCGCAAGACCCGCTGCTGCGTCAAGAATCTGCGATGTTCCGCAAGATGCTTCAGCAAGCTGACGAGATTCTGCACAACGGAACGCTCAAGGTTCAGAAGATGCAGGCTCAAGAGATGAAGGCGCAGCAGGCCGCTATGGCGCAAGGACAGGCTGTAGAGGCTACCCCTCAAGGAATATCGCCTGACGTTATTGCGAAGATCGAAGCACAACGTGCCGAACGTCAAGCCAAGCTGGAGATGGATTACCAGTCCCACCAGCAAAAGATGATTATGAAACAACAGGAAGCAAACCAGAAACTTGCAATCCGCGATGCGGAAGCTGCGAGTAAAATCCAACGTCAGGGCATCCGCGTATGACCGCAAGGCAGTTATTCCAACTCAACTCAGAGAAACTCGTTAGGCTTGAGGCATTGCTTGACGATCCAGTTATGAAGGAAGCACTTGTTATTGTTCGACAAGAATCGTTTCCTAAAGAGCCAGCGGTTCGCAGCGACGTGGATATGCGTGACGTTCTATCGCTGGAGGCTGGCAAGTCTATCGGAGCTAACGAATTTCACAACAAGCTGCAATCGCTTGCCAAGCGTCCTCAACTCAAGGATAACAGGCTTGAGCAGGAATACATTAAGCAAGCAAGAGAACGACTTTTCTCTACAGGGTTATACACTGTAGACGAAATCAACGAGGCTGAAAGGCTCTCACAAATCAACAACCAACCGGAGTAAAGATATGAAAACAATGCAAAAAGAAAGTGGTCGCATGGGAGCTATGGCACCTGCGAAGAAAACAATCGGCAAGAAAACCAGCGTTGCTACCAAAGGCAAGGCTTGGGGTGCCCGTCATCGTGCAGGCATCAAAAAGTAAACAATAGAAAGGCAACATGTCCGAACAAGCACAAGAGGCACCAGCTTCTACAAACGAGGCAATTACAAATCTACGCGGAGCATTGGATTCCATTGCTAGGAATGATCTTAGCGCGGAGTCCACGCTAACCGAGCGTCCCCCGAATCCAAACACACCCGTTCCTTCATACGCTATCAAAGAAGAAGCGAAGGCGGAACCTGCTCCAGAAAAGACGGGGCAAAAAGTGGAATCCACTCCAGAAGTAGAAGAACCTTCTACAGAGGAGCCAGTTGCCGCAGAATCCGAGGAACCCCAGCCTACCGACGAAAAGTCAAAGATTCGCTGGAAGGAACTCAAGCAAGCAGAGAAAGACTTGAAGTCCGCTCAAAAGGAACTTGCCGAACTTAAAAAACGCGGCGAGGAGTTTGAGTCTACCTCAAAAGAAGTCGACACTCTTAAAGCCCAGATCGAAGAGATCAAAGCTGAACGCGAAGCTTTGGACGGAGAGCTTTACATCTCGCGAGTTCAATCCAGCAAGGAGTATAAGCAATACGTTACGGAGCCTCTTAACAAGTTGTTCGATGACGTGGACTTCTACGCCAAGCGAAACAACGTAGACGGTTCGGATATTGTTGATGCTTTGGAAGCCGACATTAACGGCAACCCAAAAGCCTTGGAAGAGTTGCTTGCCGATTGGTCTGAAAGGGACAAAACAAAGATTTACACCCTTGCGGACAACATGCTTGCCATCCACAACCGCAAACAAGAGATCGAGCAGAACAGCAAAGAAGCGTTTGAGTTGTCGCAGAAACGCGAACTAGCAGAACGCGAGGAGGCTTACAAACAGTTTATCGCTCAACGCGAAACTGCGATCAACACGGTCATCCCCAAGATCGGAGAAAAGGTGTTTAACCTTCTGCCGGAAGATAAGCGTCCAGACGTAGCGAAACTCCAGCAGGAGATTATGAACTACGACGAGTGGCCCGAAGACCTCAAGGTTTACGGAATCGCTGGGGCTGCTATTCTCCCCGATCTCGTGGATCGCATCACATCACTCCAAAGCGAGTTGGAAACAACCCGCAAGGAGAACGTCAAGTTGCGCGGAGGTGCAGCACCCGCCGCTGGAGGTTCCTCACCGAGGACTCCTCAAGATACAAACAAACCTGTAGACTACACCAAAGTTGACACGGAAGACTTCGTGAAAAACATGGTGTCCCGAATGGTTGCATAGTTTAGTGTTGTCATACTGATTGAAGGGCGCATCGTAAATGGTGCGCCTTTCTTTTTTGTAAATAATCCTTGCATAACTTTAAATAATACATTACCCCTTGCGATGCAGGGTTGGATAACCTGTTTAAAAAGGTTCCACGGAGGCTGTGTTCCGCAAGCATAGTATAGACTAATTGTGAGCTTAAAAAAACCCGCAAGGGCTTCTCAAGTGGCTCGGAGGAGATAAGAGAAAATGCCGTTTCCGCAAATGCGGGAGGGGCGACTTACAATTAACAATCATTTAGAAAGATAAACAAATGTCACAATACAATCTCGCTGATGTGAATCAGCAACTCCAGCAAGAAGCTGGTCGTATCGGAGAAATGATCTCCGCGAAACTTATCGGAACCGATGTGTGGAATCGCCTCATCAAGCAGGATACCTTCCCCGCCGGAATGGGTGAGTCAATCCAGACCCTTATCCAAGAGCGTTCGACTGTCGGCAACGTCAGTTCCACCGCTTGGGAAGACGTCGGAACCAACGACGGAACAGGAAATTCCTGTAACCCGACCCCGCAAACCGTTGAGTTTGCCCGCACCCTCAAGAGCTACAACCTCCAGCAGTCGGCTATCCGTAGCCCCGGCTTCTGCGTCAACGACCTCCGCACTGCGTGGAAGGCCGAGGAGCAGTTGGCTGGTGAGGTTAAGGTTCTCAAAGAGAACAGCCAGTGGTTCTGGAGCAACCGTTACCGCGACGAGTTCATCCGTCTCTGCGGCAACAAGGTTGTTACCGACGTGAACGACACCCTTGCGATGTCTGTCAGCGGTTCGGATCAGGCGTTCCCCGCCGTTGCCCCGACCTTCGCTCTCGACCAAGGCATGCTCGACCAGTTCTATCTCGATCTGGCTCGTGATTCCGCCGAGGGTCATTACGCGATGGTTGACGGTGAGCCGCAATACGCGCTCATCTGCTCGCCTGAAACGTCGAACTACATCAAGAAGCAGAACTCTGACATCCGTCAAGACCTCCGCTTCTCCTCGCAGGTTGACGAGTTGATCAAGCCCTTCGGCGCTTCGTTCGCCTATTCTGGTTTCGTTCACATCGTTGATCGTCAGGCTCCTCGTTACAACTTCGTCAACGGGCAGTTTGTCCGCGTTCCGTTCTACGCGAACGCCGCAGCCACCACGGGCAGCAAAGCGGTTGTCAATCCGGCTTACCGCACCGCTCCTTACGAGGTTAGCGTTATCTACAACCCGCACGTCTTCACCTCGCGTGTTGCTCAGGTCATCACCAGCCCCGGTTCGGGACTGAAGTTCGATCCTGTCAACTATCGCGGTGAGTTCATCTGGATCAACAACCGGGACAATGTGAACAACATCCTTGGCTTGACCGGATACTTCTACGCTCTGTTCATGCAGGGTTCTCAGCCGAAGCGTGTTGAGTGGGGTTATGCTATCATGCACCTCCGCTGCTCGCCCGCCACGATCTACCAGTCCTGCTCCTAAGCAGTTGGTAGCGTAAGCTAGCTCACGGTGCGGGGAGGTTCGATCCCTCCTCGCACCTTAACTAAGAAAGATCGAACAATATGAAAAACGAAGGCAAAGGCGGAATGGCTGTTATTATCGGCATGGGAAAACCCGAAAAAGGGGGCGTCGAGTTTGAGGCTCCAGAGGGTTTCGATTATTCCGATATGAAGGAAGGCGAGGAGAAAGAGGTTCTCGCTAAAGTTTGTTACTGCGGAGATGGAGAGTTCACCCTTGTTTCAATCGACGGGTATCCTCTTGTTAAAGAAGAAGAGGAAGAGATGGAAGAAGAGGAGATGCCCGAGGGTGAAATGGAAGAGGAAGAGTCCGTAGAAGAGGAAGTGCCGTTCCAAGAGCGTCTACGTCAACGCGCAGGAATTGCTTGAAATGGCACAGTTCCCACAACTTAACGATTCACAGAACAACCTTCTTGCGAAAATAGCCGCCAACACAGGCGAGTCTCAACCGCGAGTAGGTGACGGACAGCACAATCTGCTGTTCAAGATCGCGCAGAACACTTACGCAAGCGCTGTCACAAGTTCTTCCGCATTACAATCAAGCGGAGACAATTACGTCCTCGTCCAGCCCGGAGACGATCTTGCTGCAAAATACGCCGAGGCTAAAGCTAAAAGCCCATCAGCGAGCAATCGCATTACAGTTTTCATCATCCCCGGCACATACCCTCTCTCCTCCGAACTTGCGATAGACGCAGAGTATGTTGACATCGTAGGACTGGGCGCACAATTTCAAAGCCCCGCTGTTATTGTTTCCAATAACACGCTGAACGTAACGGCTAACGATGTAAGAGTTAGCGGAATTTCTGTCGGGACGCAGGCGTTTAAAATTACAGGAAATAAGCCGCTTCAAATTTTTGAAAATTGCAGCGGTGGGAATGGCAGTTTTGGTGGATTTAATGGAACGGCAAGCGGCAAATTTACAAAATGCGTTGGAGGAAATAATAGTTTTGCTGGTGAAAATGGAACAGCAAGCGGGGTATTTACAGATTGCATTGGTAAAGATTTTTGTTTTGGGAATATTGGAACCGCAAGCGGGAAATTTATTCAATGCATATCGGGCGATGGAGGATTTGCTTTTGATGGAATATTGTCTGGGGAACTCATATCATGCCGACTAATCGGCGCTGGATACACATACCAAACACCATCCGGTTCTGGCATCATCCGTTTCTGCTTAGACGGAGACAACAATATCGTAAACGCAGACGCGCCTTAATATGAAAGTAATCTACAACGGACGGGTAGTCGAAGAAAAGGGTAAGATTGTTTCAGACAGTCTGCCTACAGACTTCGACGATGTGGTAACTTATCTAACAAAAGATAGTTTTCCTGCAACCGGAGAGCGTGGTCGTATTTATTTTGAAGAAGAGGAAGGTCTTCCTTATCTGTGGAATAGCGATCAAAATAAATATGTTCCTTTGCGTGTTGACAACGACGGGGGAGAGTTTTAAAACAGCGACACTTTCGCAAGGAAGGGCTGGGGCTAAGTAACCCTAGCTTCAAACAAAACAACAACCAGAAAGAAATAATAATATGGCTACTAATATCCGCATTAAACGCCGTCTAACCGGAGCTTCGGGCGCACCTACCTCTCTGCTCGCTGGTGAATTGGCGCATAACTTCGTAAACGAAACACTCTACATCGGTAATGGCACCTCGATTGAGGCCATCGCTGGTAAGGGCACATTCGTTGACAAAGCCTCCGCTCAGACCGTCTCCGGCAAGAAAACCTTCTCGGGTGGTATTGACGCTGGCTCACTCGTCGTTGAGAACGTTGCAACTCCTGTTGCTTCTACCGACGCCGCCAACAAGGGATATGTTGACACCGCGATCAGCAACGTTATCGACGCTGCTCCCGCTGCTCTCGACACGTTGAACGAACTCGCCGCCGCTCTTAACGATGACGCTAACTTCGCCTCGACTGTGGCGAACAGCCTTTCGTCGATTGAGGGAGACATTACAGCGATTGAGTCAGCAGCTACTACCCTGAGCGGACGTGTTGACACCGCTGAATCCGATATCGACTCGCTGGAGTCCCGCGCCACCGCCGTTGAAGGCCGTGCCACCACCCTTGAAGGTGATGTCGCCACCCTTCAGAGCGATGTAACTGCGGTTGAAGGTCGCCTCGACACCGTTGAGGGTAACTTTAATTATCTTGATGCTGAACGCGAAAATTTGGATGGTCGCATCAGCACAGCCGAGTCCGACATCGAAGCCCTTGAAGGCCGCGCTACCACTCTCGAAAGCGATGTGGACGCCGCCGAAGGACGCCTTGATACCGCTGAAAGCGACATTACTGCAATTGAGTCTGCGGCTAGCACCCTGAGCGGTCGCGTGGATACGGCTGAGTCCGACATCGACGCCCTTGAGGGACGTGCTACCAGCCTTGAGACTGACGTTGCGGATCACGAATCCCGCATCTCTGCCCTTGAGGGAGAAGTTGACGGCGGAACCTTCTAATATAAGTTAGAAGGATCGTGCCTACAACGATCAAATTAAAACGGTCAAGCGTCTCGGGGCGAGTTCCCGAGGCGCAAGACCTCACCGCTGGGGAGCTTGCGATCAATCTAACGGATCGCAGGCTCTACAGCAAAGACGAATCGGGCGAAGTATTTCGGCTGGCTAGACCACGCGATACTTCGCTTTATTTGTTTTTATCCGCCACCAGTTCAGACGGATTGGAACTTTATATCGGACGGCTTGCTTGGGAAGATTATCCAGAAAGTAATCCAGAAGATTCAAATGACTGGACAATTTACAAAACAGAAATAAACTCTGCGGGAGAAGTTGTTTCAGACGGGAGTGCTACAGGTGCTTGGTCTGACAGAGAAACGCTAACTTATACATAAACGATGATCGGAACAAGCTCGGGCAAGACAATCATGGCGACCAATAAACTGTTGGGTCGCGGAACTGCGGGGACTGGTGCGATTGAAGAACTCACGCTGGGAACCGGGCTTTCTCTTTCAGGAACCACACTTAACGCATCGGGTGGTGTAACCTCTGTTTCTGCTACCGCTCCGCTGACTAGCTCTGGTGGAGCGACACCCGACATTTCTACTAGTATTGCTACGAACAAGATCGTAGGCCGCAGCACCGCAGGCACGGGAGTAATGGAAGAGCTTACCCCAGTCGGCATCTCTGTCTCTGCTGGCAACATCACAGGTATCGGCGGCACTCTTGGCACTGTGGATAACGCAGTCCCCCGCGCAGATGGCACTGGTGGGTATACCGCGCAAGGCAGCAACATCGTGATTGACGATGCTACCACTAGCACCGCGAACAATGTCGCCATCACGAACCAGCACACGGGACAAACCAACTCCGCCCTCGTCCTCTCGCCGAAAGGGACTGGTGCTTTCATCCTTGGCCCCAAGCCGGATGGGACTACGACTGGCGGCAATGCGAGGGGAAGTAGGGCGGTTGATTTGCAGATTTCAAGGGGCAATGCGGCTCAAGTTGCAAGCGGAGCAAACTCGTTTGCGGCCGGGTATAATAATACATCTTCTGCCGCAGGAACCTCCGCGCTTGGTTACTTAAATACTGTGACTGCTCCAGATGCCAGTAATGGCTGGGGATTTGCTGCTGGGGCTGTAAATACCTGCAACTCAAATTCTTACCCATTTGCATTAGGTGGCTTTAATGAAGTTACAGGCGCATACGCAGGAGCATTTGGCCTCTATGCCCAAAGCACTCGCACAGGAATGATGGCGTATGCTTCTGAACGATTCGCAGCAACTGGCGATGCCCAAAGAGCAAGATTTACATTATTGCGAAAAACTACAAACAACACCGCTACTGAATTAACTTTGTCGGGCACTGCCCCCGGATCAACAACCCGCCTCACGATCCCAAGCGGGAAAATCTTCGCCTTCACGATCAACATCTCTGGCGTGAAGTCTGACGGCTCCGCAGTAGCCCACTACCTTCGCCAATACGCGCTGAAGAATGTGGCGGGAACTACCACGGAAGTCTACGCGCCCGTGACTATCGGAACCGACAACGCGGCAGGAACCACCATCGCACTATCTGCCAACGACACGAACGATGCCCTCAAAGTCGAAGTCACAGGCATCACCAGCGAAACATGGAGATGGGTCGCCAGCGTGGATGCCGTCGAAATCGCATACGGAGCTTAAAATTATGAAAACATACGGAGTAATTTTCGCAGATGGAACCAAGGAACTGATCAGCATCGTGCTAGATGACGAGGGCGAGCCTCGACTCGACACACTTGCCCCATATCCTACACCCGAAGATTGGGTCACACCGACTATCGTTCCTCTCGTTAAACTTGATAAACCCGAAGAAGGCGAATGGAATCCTGTCGTAGTTTGGTTTAACGACAGGGTAGAACGGCAATGGGAACCAGCTAACTAACTAATAATATGGCAAACGAACTCAACATCGCACTTCCGACAAGCGGGCTTACAGTCACCGCGCAACGTTTTCAAAACGGAGCCTCAGTAGGTTCCGCCATCTCGCTTACAGAGGTTGGTTCCTCTGGCTTCTACAGCGGGAACATGACTGGCTCTGCCGGAACCTACGAGATTGCTTTTATCGCTGCTTCTACGAATGTCGGCTCTGGCAGCATCGTTTGGGATGGCACGAACGAAGTTCCTGTATCTACGCTTACTGCTACCGACGTTTGGGATACGCAGACATCCGCGCTTACTACGAGCGGTGCTATCGGCACCCGCCTGAAGAACTCCAGCACGGTTGCTACGACTGGCGCACAGCTTGCCGCAGCCTTGAGCTAATGCGAGTCTTCATCCTGCTGCTGGCGTTGCTCGTAGCGGGATGCACGGCGAATCCTCCTGCGAATACGCCTCCGTGGGTGGGCAAGTATAAGAACGCCTGTCTCCCTGAAGCGATTGTAATGACGCAGGGACTGAAGGCGAACGGCATTCAGGCAAAGGTTCTTGTTATCTACACCGACAAGTGGGGTCATGCTGTCTGTGTTTATATGTATCCTACAGGGAAAAATAGACTCTGGGTGTGGGACTCGCATTGGAAGTCTGTGCAGATTAGGGCTTACTTTGACGATCCTAACGATATAGCGAGGGCGTGGATGCGCTGGACAATGACAGACGCGAAGCTGAACTACGCTGTATTCCAAGAGTGAATTTACTTGTTTAACGATAACTAAAGGCTTAAAAGTTTGATATGGCAGCATTACCGATACTTGGCGACGGACAGAACAACCTGCTCCGTAAAATCACAGAGAACACCTACCAGACGGCAGGCTCGGTATCGTCTTTTCCCATCCCCCCGTTTGACGAGGTGGACATTACTTATTACGGTTCCACAAATAACATATACCAAGTCTTTTACAAGAATGGTGGGAGCAGCGTAAAAACTCTTACTTTAACTTACGTGGGTGGTGCGGTGGCGGATAATGACCGTCTTTCTAATATCAGCTAATGTGGGTATTTAATCCATTTACTGGAAAGCTGGACTTCTCCGGTGGAGGAGGTGGGTCTTCCTACATCGACGGCGAGGTGCAATACTACGCCGACCTCCCTATTACTGTCGGAACTCCCGCAGTAAACTCGGCTTACCTCGTTCGTGAGGTATCCGGCACTTGGTTTATCGGCAGGCATCCGGCGGGTATCTACGTTCGCTTGAGTAATGCGGGAGCTTTGACCGACTGGACATACGCAGGGACATTCCCCGACGTATTCTCGGATGCGAACTTTACTATTTATCACGATGCCGACTCTACGCGAGAAGTTCAGTTCGACGTCTCGGGGGTATCTACTGCTACCGTTAGAACGCTGGCTATCCCAAACAAGGACGGAACGATTGAGTTATCTCAAGAGATTCGCTCTGATTTTGTTACAGATACATCTTACATCGGTCTGGCTCCTTTAGGCTCCTCCGAATCCTCTCCTGTGTGGACAATCTACCGCAACGTAGTTGACTCTGGCGGCAACGTAACTACCACTACAGCGACTAACGTAGAGTGGGATGATAGATTGACAGCGACCTACTCTTAACAATATAGATAAGTGGATATGAATATTGATACACCGATTCAATCCCAAACCCACGGAGTTCTTGGAAGTATGACATCTCTTCTCGCATTCGCTATCAGCTTCCTCCCTCATCTTGAGGCGTGGCTCCGCGTCTCGTCGCTTGCATTCGGAACGATTGCCGCGATTGTTTCCATCTTTATTATGCTGGAAAAACGACACATCGAAAAAGAGAAGAGAAATGAAAAACATACTAACTAAGTTACTCGCCCTTCTTACGGGGGCATCCAAGACGGTTCTTACTTTTATCGTTCCGATTCTGCGGGACAGCACGTCTAAACTGCTTGCGGACATCCTTCCTATCGCGCTGGAAGTTGTCTCCTCTTTGCTGACGAGCAACAAGACGAATGAAGAGAAGCGTAAGGCTGCATTTGTTCGTATTGAAACTGCCGCCAAGCAACGCGGGATCGAAGCTGCGAACTCTGTTATCAATCTTGCAATCGAGTTGGCTGTGCAGCGCGTCAAGCAATGAGCGAAGAGACGAAAGCTTGGTGGCAATCTCGGACGATTATCGGTGTTATCGTCATACTCCTTGCCCAGCTTCTTAAGTATCTCAAGGTCGATATTGTTAACGAGGAGTTGACCGAGATTGTTACGCTGGTGATGGACTTCGCAGGCGCATCGCTTGCGATCTACGGACGGGTTAAGGCTAGGAAGCAGATCAAACGCACTACACCCGGCGGCAAGTTCAATCCTAAAGCAGAAGTTCGCAAAGCGAAGCCCGTTCGCAAAAGGGTATTCGGCGTATTCCTACTGCTCACCTGTGCGAACATTTGCTATTCGCAAATACCGTATCCTTCTCACGTGTGGTATGATAACCCGATTGAGATTCATCCCATTGAAGATCGCCGTTCGTTTATTGTGCGTCTGCTGGACAGTTTGTTTTTCAGTATGTCTGTCTTCCCGCTGAAGGGCGAGATCAGGGGTAACGCTGACTTCTAATGCGATCCACCTTGGCACAGAGGCTGGAGATGGCGCGGTTTATCGTTTCTGTCGAGGCGAGGCGGGACAAGAACGGGAACCTACGTGTTTACAAACTACCTGCTGCTGACGGGGGAGGGACTTACGAGATAGCTGGGATCAACGACAGGTTTCACCCAGATGCGGCGAGACGGCTTAAAGAACTTCTGGAGGCGAAGAGGTTCCCCGCTGCGGAGGAATACATCGTGGACTACCTACTGGCTTATACAGATATTGTTACCAAGTGGACAACCCACCCTGCGATAGAGGCATTCTTGCGAGATTCGGTATTTAATCGTGGGCCGAGAGGAGCTTTACGTATTTTGCAGATTGCCTTGCGTGTAATAGATGACGGCAACTTTGGGCCTAAAACCCGCGCTACATTGCTTGAGGCACTGAAGAAGCCCGATGCCCTGCTAACCTCCCTCCGACGCGCTAGAGAGGCGTATGAGCGCAGGGTAGCCCCACCTGTAGGGGCGAGGGCCAAGTTCTGGGTGGGGCTGGTCAACCGCTGGAACAAAGCCTACGACTTCGCCAAGACTTTTATTGTTTAACAATATGAACGAAGATGAATACAAAATATTCGTGCTGGCCTTGATGTCCATCTGCACGTCGCTGATCGCGGTCTACGGGATAATGAAGATTGCTTATGCCTACTGAAGAGGAACTCCGCAAGGAGATCGCTAGGTTGCGGGAAGTGCTTGCCAAATGCCTGAAGGCGCGGCAGATTAACCACGTAAAGCAAATCATCAAGGAGGCACTTACTCATGGCGACAGAAAAATCTAACGGGACAATGAAGCGGCTTGGTCTTTCGGGATACAACAAGCCGAAGCGCACTCCGTCCCACCCTACCAAAAGCCACGTTGTTTACGCAAAGAGCGGAAGCCAAAAGAAGGTTATTCGCTTTGGGCAGCAAGGCGTTAGCGGGAGTCCAAAGAAGTCCGGCGAGTCTGAATCGTATCGCAAACGCCGCGAATCATTTAAGGCTAGGCATTCAAAGAATATCTCCAAAGGCACAATGTCTGCGGCATACTGGGCCAACCGCGTGAAGTGGTAAAAATTTCTTTACATTTCTTTTAACCTCCTCCAGAGTTATTCACATGCCAAACGTAGTCAGGCGAACGCTGACAATAAAC
>Ga0208222_1000423_pt1 | contig 12164 bp, 12 predicted proteins | sample LakMenEpi13Sep09_FD_150694 | JGI IMG/M metagenome (GOLD analysis project Ga0208222, IMG submission 150694) | Freshwater microbial communities from Lake Mendota, WI - 13SEP2009 deep hole epilimnion (SPAdes) | ecosystem: Environmental > Aquatic > Freshwater > Lentic | place: Lake Mendota, Madison...
TTTATAAAGATGTCATTTTGTTGGTTTTGATATTAATTTTGTTTATTTTCCAAAAGTATATCAAGCCCATTTTCCAATTAAAAACGCTAAAGTTTGTTGCTTATATAACGCTTTTGATATGTTTTGGCATCACCTATTATGTGATGAACTATTTACCATTTAAAGACTTTAGAGCTTATAAAGTAGGTACAAATATTATAGACGCCAAATCGATCCCACCTGGCGCGCCTCAACCGAAATATGATTTGGTTTTTTATTATAATGTAAAGGGTGTAAAAACCGAATTTTCTTATGATGATGTGATGGCAAACAAAATTCCTGCAGATGCTGAATTTGTGGATCGAACAGAAAAATTAATTGATGCTGGGTTTATACCGCCTATAAAAGACTTTACGATGGAATCAAAAGGTGTTGATTTTACAACACAAATTATGGCCCAGCCTAAAGTCATTCTTATAACATCCTATGATTTAGAAAAAGCGAGCCCTGAAGCATTAAGTCTTTTAAAAGATTTCTATGCGAAAGAATCAGCCAAAGATTATTTAATAGTTGGTTTAACTGGATCTGCTGAGGAAGTTATAAAAGCTAAACAAAAAAAACATCAAATTCCTTTTGACTTTTTTTATTGTGATCCAACTGCTGTAAAAACTATTGAACGTGCAAATCCTTCAATTGTTTTCTTGGAATATGGTACCATTAAAAACAAACTTCATTGGAAATCGCTGAAGCAATAAAAAAACAACTAAGTTAGATTCAAAACAACCTCTAACTTCTAACTTTAAATTTCTACTTGAAAAATGAGATTACACAGAAACCTATGCTTCACAACTATTGATAGTCTTCAAGCGGTATTTAATGAGGGCGAATATGCAGATAAAGTCGTAGCACGCGCACTAAAAAAAGACAAAAGATGGGGCAGTCAGGATCGGAAATTTGTAGCAGAAACCATATATGATATTGTTCGCTGGAAAAGACTTTACGCCGAAATTGCACAAGTAAAAGCACCCTATACCAGAGATGATTATTGGAAAATGTTTGCTGTTTGGGCTGTTTTAAGAGGCTATACATTGCCTGATTGGAAGTATTTTGAAGAAACCCCTGTGCGCAGAATAAAAGGCAAGTTTGACGAATTATCAAAGACAAGAGCCATTAAAGAATCTATACCAGATTGGTTAGATGAATTAGGTGTTAAGGAATTAGGTGAAGACTTTTGGTCAAAGGAACTAAAAGCACAAAATGAAACTGCTGATGTCATTTTGCGTGTCAATCGTTTAAAAACAACGCCTGAGGAACTACAAACAAAATTGGCGACAGTAGAGATTGAAACGAAGATAGCGGCTGATTTTCCAGACGCCCTAATTTTAGAAAAAAGAGCCAATGTTTTCTTAACTGATTTTTTTAAAGAAGGCTTATTTGAAGTCCAAGATGCGAGCTCCCAATTGGTGGCGCCATTTTTGGACATTCAGCCTGGCATGCGTGTGGTTGATGCTTGCGCTGGTGCTGGTGGCAAAACCTTGCATATGGCCTCCTTGATGCAAAATAAAGGTCAGATTATCGCCATGGATTTGTATGAAAGCAAAATGAAGCAGTTAAAAATTCGTGCCAAACGCAATGGCGCTTTTAATATAGAATATCGCATCATCGATTCGACCAAAGTGATTAAAAAACTTTATGATAAAGCCGACCGCTTATTGATTGATGCACCATGCAGCGGTATTGGTGTTTTGAAAAGGAATCCGGACAGTAAATGGAAATTACAACCAGAATTTATTGATAATATCAAACAAACACAAAAAGAAATTTTACAAAGCTATTGTAAGATGGTTAAAACTGGCGGAAAAATGGTTTATGCCACTTGCTCTGTATTGCCCTCTGAAAACAGGGAGCAAATAAATTGGTTTTTAACAACGGATGAAGGAAAAAAGTTTAAATTTGTGGCTGATAAATCTGTTTTTGCCCATCAATCTGGTTTTGATGGATTTTATATGGCTTTGTTAGAAAAATTATAAATCCTAATCAAATGATGAAAAAATATTTTTCCATTTTAAGTTTGCTGATATTTGTGTTTTCAGTAGCACAAATTCCCGCTGGTTATTACAATTCTGCTACTGGTTCTGGTTATACACTTAAAACACAGCTCCATAACATTATAAAAAACAGTCATAATCCTCAAGCCTATAACAGCATTTGGCCATTGTATACGCAAGCTGCTTTTCGAGATAATTATTATGAAAACAACGGGTCACTTTTGGACATGTACTCGGAAAGACCTGATGGTCTGGACGCTTATGAATACACCAACACTTCGCAACAATGTGGTAATGTAAACGCAGAAGGCACATGCTATAATAGAGAGCACTTATTTCCTCAAAGCATGTATAATGATGAAGTGCCCATGCGTGCGGATGTTCATCACGTGGTGCCATCAGATGGAAAAGTAAACGGATGGAGAGACAATTTACCTTTTGGTGTTGTTGATAGCCAAACGACAAATCCTTGTAATGCCGGTGCAACAAACACCCCTTGCCATTCCACTAATGGTTCAAAAAAAGGAAATAATTTAAATTCGGGATATTCAGCAGGATATTCTGGAACAGTGTTTGAGCCCATCGACGCATTTAAAGGCGATATAGCCAGAGCCATCTTATATTTTGCAACAAGATATGAAGATCAAATAGTGAGTTTTTATAACGCCAACTCTTCTGACTTTAAAGAATCCATGAATGGCAGCTCAAATCAAGTATTTACAAACACTTTTTTAAATATTTTAATCAAATGGCATCTACAAGATCCGGTTAGTGCAAAGGAAATTGCCATCAACAATGCTGTTTACAATCATCAAGATAACAGAAATCCGTTTATTGACACACCTGGTTACGTTTGTCAAATTTGGCCAACACAATGTCAGGCCTTAGGCACAAGCAGTGTTATGGTTGACTGGGAAACCAAGGTCTATCCTAATCCTTCATCAGATAAAATAATACATATTGCATCTAATTTTGAATTAAATGAAATCATGGTTTTCAACATGAATGGTCAAGCCTTGATGCAAAAAGCCGTTGATTCCAATCAGTTAACTTTAGATTTAAATCATTTATCTGCTGGTGTTTATATCCTTAAAATGCAAACTGCCGATCAGATAGCTTATAAAAAATTGGTGTTAAATTAGCATTTGACAAATTTAATCTTTTTATTTTTCCCTATCTTCGTCAAATCATTGACAAGATTTTATGGCTGAAAAAATACCTGGTTTTATTATCAATTCACTAAAAATTAGTGATAAGATTTCTTCCGCATTAACGGTGCAGTTGGGCGTGTTTTTATTTACAAAACCAATTAAACATAAGCCGCCAAAAAGAGAGCATTTTTATTTTGAGCATGCCACACAGCAGTTAATTGACGTGCCAAGTATAAATAAAAAAATTAATGTTTTTAGATTAGGAACAGGTGATAAAAAAATATTGTTAACGCATGGTTGGTCTGGTAGAGGGACACAATTGGTTAAAATAGCTGAGGCTTTTTATAAATTAGGCTATGAAGTTATTAGTTTTGACGGACCTGCTCATGGCAAATCAACAGGTAGTAACACGCTGATGATTGAATTTATTGCTAGTATTCATCAAATCAATAAAGTATTTGGCCCTTTTGACTATGCCGTTGGTCATTCACTCGGCGCCATGGCTACTTTGCATGCGGCTTCAACTGATTTTGATGTTAAAAAAATAGTGACCATTGGCAGTGGCGACCTCATTGATGACATCATTAAAGATTTTGTAAGGCGACTAAAGTTAAAGTCAAAATATGTCGACTTATTGCGGTCGTATTTTGAAAAAAAGTATCCTTTTAAAATGTCTGATTTTGATGCGTCAAATTCTGCTTCAAAATTAACCATTCCTACTTTGATTATCCATGATGAAAACGACAAAGATGTGCCAGTTAGCTGTGCACACCACATTCATAAACACCACCCAAATAGCACTTTAATGATAACAAAAGGTCTGGGTCACAACAAAATAATGGGAGATGAACAAGTGATTAATTCTATCGTAAATTTTTTTAACTCATGAACACACGCAATCATTTAATTTTAGCTATCAGAGGAGAGCAGCTTGGGGAAGTTATGGCAGAAACTTTGTCGGAAGAAATTTTCCAAAACAAGATTTTAAGACCTATTTTAAAATTTCAAAATGGGCTACTTTTAGATGTTTTGCGCAATTACATTCAAAAACATAATAAAAATTTTGATGCCTTAAGTGTTGACAAAAAAATTAGTTATATAGAAAGTGCTGTGCAAAAAGACATCAAATTCAGAAACTCTCTCAAAGGATTTGTTTTGGGTCTATTTACGCAGGAGGAATATCAAGAATATATTAAAAACTCCTCACAACTCAACAAACGCATGATGAATTTGGTATTGGAAAGATATATTTCTCAGGTACAAATTATTTAAGCTACAAATTAAATATCCCAAGCGTTCCGCCCACCCAATCTTTATCTTTGTTAAACTTAACGCCAATCATTTCGCCTCGACTCATGCGCGCAAGCGTTAAAACTGGTGTTGGTTTTGAATCTCCTTTCGGCCAAATATATAGCACCCGGATTTCTGTTTTCACCATGCCATTAGGTGATTGAATAATAGGCTTATAATGAACCTTTTTCTGCAAAATATATAATTCTTTGTCTACAACTGCGGCTATATCTTGTGGCGTTACATGAAAGACAACACCTGTTCCAGAAAAAGAAAACAATGGCTTTAAAACATAATTTTCCAAATCCGCAGGCACTTCTTTTAAATCACTCAAACGTGTAGTTTCAATAAAGTATTTGCCCTGCAAATCAGGTAAAATAAACTTTGAAATGCGGAAAAACCAATTGGGATGACCAATCCATTCGATGTCATAAGGCTTCTTAAAGTCAAAATTTAAAGATAAATCTGTTCTTAAATTTAGCTCATCAAAAATAACACGGTTATAAATCTTTTTGATTTGAATAGCTTCTCCAGCATCATTTTTATAAAACAATTGACTGCCGTTTTCAAAAACCTCTGTTACACAAACTAGAGGAATACCCATTTCACGTTTAGCATAATAAAAATCGATTTTTGTATTTTGCTTTTCTGGTTCAATTTCAAGTAGAATAACATGTTTAGGGTCTTCGCTGCCAACAATGGTGTCTTTTAAGAATTGAACATACGCCTCTTTATTATTATGTGTTAGAAAGGGCGTATAATTTTCTAAAAAAGGATAGGTTTCAACAAAATGATCAAACAAATTATGTTGAAAATTGTATAATGAGGGAAAACCTTGCACTTCAATTAATTTTGGAACTATTTCTCCTCCTTCCTCACAAATGCCAAAGTCTGCTGCCAAAAAGGTGGTATGCTGGTCTTCGTTAGGCACTTCAAAGTTGTACTTCAGTGCTTGCTGCGTTTTTTCTAAAAAATCAGGCTGTTGAATAAAATCTATGATTTGATCACAAGCTTCAAATAGTTGCTTTTTTAAATTTTCATCAATAAAAACAGGGGTTTCAGCTATTCTAAAGGTCGGCGCATAATCAAAAGTTTTGGCTATTTGATTTTGCATCTCATGATATTTTTCAACAGTAAATTGACTGTTAAAAAGTTGTCTGTTTTTACTTTCCATTGCGTTTAATTGCTTAAAGACTTTCTCGATTTCATGACGTCATTAATGGCATGGCGCAAAAAATTAGGTATAATCGTTGCATTCGTTTTATAGATTTTTTCTTCATCAATAAGATGTTCAAGCATTTGAAGATAGGCTTCTTTACCTTTGAGGTTGATAATTTTATTGCGTTTTTCTTTATTTTTTAAATTTTCAATAAAACTCAATGGATCCGCTTCGGGGTGATACTGTACGCCTACAAATTCCTTGGAAAAACGCACACCCATTATGGCGCGCTCAAGCTCAACATGGTTACGTACTTTTTCCAAAGAAATGATTTCAAAGCCATTGTCTTCAAAAACTTCCAAATGCGGTTGCACCACTTGATAATCTCTGCTATCAACAGCCCAAAACGGGTTTTCAAGACCTTGATAAATCAGCTCATCTTGACCGTGACCTTCTCTATGAATTGTCATAACACCAAATGAAGTGGATTTTCTTTTGGTAATTTTAGCAACCCCAAAATAGTGGCAAGCCATTTGAAAGGAATGGCAAATAAACAAAATGTGTTTTTTATTTTCGCTTTTTTGGTTGTGTTGCCAAAGGCCTCCTATTAAATTATACCATTTATGATCCCAATTCCCATCTCCTTCGAGAGGGTTACCTGGACCGCCAGAAGAGATAAATATGTCGTATTTTTCAATGTCTGGAAATTCTTTTTTGCCTCTAATGTCAAAAATTTTAAAAGTGACCAATTGATTAAACCTGTTGATGATGTCTAAAATACATCGCATACCTTGGTTTGGCTCTCCATTATACATATCGAGAACGGCTACTCTAATAGTTTGGCTCATATGAGTTGGTTTAGAACCACAAAGATAAGAAAAAATTATAAGAAATTGATAATAAACTATAAAAAAACCACCTGGATCAGGTGGTTTATCTATTTATAATTCTCTCTTAAGAATAATCTTTTGGCCAGCTGGCATTGCTATTTTATCACAAATTTCCCAACCTTGCATCCCTTCTTTATTGAGGTCTTTGATAATTTCTTCTTCGTTAAATTTACCTGTCCAAGGATTAATTTTAACCTCAAAGAGTTTATACTCAAATCTTTTCATTAGCCCTCAAATGTTAAGTCGTTTTTACTTTCTCCTTTAATTCTTTTTGTACTGTTTGCTTTTTTCATCGCTTCACCCACTTGGTTACTAGCCGTAAAACTAGCTACCATGTTATTGAGCATATCACTCCCTGCTTGTGGTGAATTTGGCAAAAGAATTAAGTTTGAGTTAGCATCTGCACCAATGGCTTGAAGCGTGTCATAATGTTGCGTAACAACAATCAAAGCAGATGCTTCTTGTGAGTTGATACCTACTTTGTTTAAAACATCAACTGATTCTACCAAACCACGTGCAATTTCGCGTCTTTGATCAGCAATACCTTGACCTTGCAAACGTTTGCTTTCCGCTTCTGCTTTTGCTTTAGCAACGATTCTAATTCTGCCTGCTTCTGCTTCATATTCGGCTGCCGTTTTTTCACGATCTGCCGCATTAATCCTATTCATGGCGTTTTTAACTTGCACATCTGGATCAATATCGGTGATTAAGGTATTTATGATATCATAACCATAAGTAGACATTGCTTCATTAAGCTCTCTTTTAACGGCGATAGCCACATCATCTTTTCTTTCAAAAACATCATCTAAGATTAGCTTTGGTACCTCAGCTCTAACCACATCAAATACATAGGACGTAATTTGGTCATGCGGGTATTCTAATTTGTAAAAAGCTTCATAAACACGCTCTTGCAGAACTTTAAACTGAACAGAAACTTTTAGTTTAACAAAAACGTTATCTTTTGTCTTTGTTTCAATGATAACATCCAATTGTTGAATACGCAAATTAACTCTGCCAGCAATTCTATCAATGATAGGAATTTTCATTTGAAGTCCGGAAGTTCTTATACTATTGAAACGACCAAATCGTTCAATAACAGCTGATGTTTGTTGTTTTACAGTAAAAAATGCTGTAAAAAGCAAAATGATGCTCAAACCAATAATAATAGGAATAAAAAACATAGTTATAAATTTTAAGATTGTTTTTGTTATACGTGCATTAATTATAAATGTTACAAAAAAAGTTGAACTCTTCGAAAAAATGGACTAATTCAACTCCTTATAATTAAATAAAATTTTTATGGTAAATATGAATAACCGTTTTTAGTTTTCCACATGAAATACTTTTCAAATAATACTTTATTAAAATCATAAATCACATTAGGTATCATGATAGCAAAAGTTCTAGGTTTAAAAAGGCTTGTTGATAATAAAAGGACTTCTTTTTTTCCAGCATCCATAATGCATACACCAGGTATTCTGCCCCATGCTTTTTTTACCAAACTATTGTTACCTCCCAAAACGCGAATGATATTCTCGGCAACGATTTTTCCTGTTTCATCTGATGGGTAGCCCGTTTTAGGTGAGTTGTATGGAATTTTTTTTGATGTAAAAGGAAGTTTTACATCAACAGCAATGCCCGCTGCCCAAATATTGGAAAAATTTGGATGTCTATAGTCATCGCCAACAGGTAAATAGCTTGTTGCCGTTTGTGGAATGTCCTTCGAATTGGTAATTAAATCGACGCCTACAAAAGGTGGCATAAGCATAGTAAAAGAACTATTTAATACCTCGCCATTTGTTAAAAAGACCTTATGAGCTTCAACTTTTTCAACACCAACCTGCACATGGTAATGAATATTAAACATTTTCATAAAAGCTTTTAGCATGGTTTCACCCATAGGCATACCATCTATCCCGAAATGTCCTAAATAATCTTCTGGTGTAATCCAATGTAAATCTACTTTTTTTCTAATGTTTTGTGATCTTAACCATTCTTCTACATTAAACAAAAATTCATAGGCTGCTCCCATGCAACCTGCAGATTGTGTAGCACCTATAACAATCGGACCAGGATTTTTCTTAAATTCCTCCAAAGCTTTTCTAGTCTTCATCGCGCCTTCGGGTGTGCCAATATAATATGCATTTTCTTTTATGCCTGGCGCAATATCAAAATTCACTTTAGGCCCAGTTGCAATGACCAAATGGTCATAGCTATATGATTTACCGCTTTTAGTTTCAACAATTTGAGACTTGGGATCAATTTTAATAGCCTCATCATGCACAAATTCTACCCCTTTTTTTCTTAACAAATCATCTTTTTTGAAGGATATATCTTTTATTTCTCTTCGACCAAACGGTACCCAAATCAAAGAAGGTATAAATAAAAATAAAGGCGATTTATCAATCATTATAACTTTTATTTGCTTGTTTTTTCTCTTTAGTTCCAGTGCGGCTGTGATGCCAGCAAAATTACCACCAATTACGATTACAGATTTCATATCTTTAACTATTTAAAGGTTAATTTATGACACAAATTTATGGTTCATTTAGATCATTAAATATGACAATTATCATGTTTAAATAGCTAATAGACAGAAGTGTAACATTTGTTACAAAAAAAAATCTGCTTATTAATTAAAAAAATTAATAAGCAGATTAAATGACTTGATAAAAAATTTAACTTATATCCCGAAGACCTTTTTCACTTGGTCAACAAAATCTAGTTTTTCCCAAGTAAATAATTCAACTTCAACAGTTTTATTTTTGCCATAAGGATTGTTAAACGTTTTAGTTACAATCTGGTTCTGTCTACCCATATGTCCGTAAGCTGCAGTTTCACTATAAATTGGATTTCTTAATTTTAATCTTTGCTCGATGGCATAAGGACGCATATCAAAAATTTCGACAACTTTTTGAGCAATTTCACTATCAGAAATAGCAAGTTTACTCGTGCCGTAGGTATTAACATAAATATTGGTTGGTTTAGCCACACCAATAGCGTAACTTACTTGAACTAAAATTTCATCAGCCACACCAGCTGCCACAAGGTTTTTTGCAATATGTCTCGTGGCGTAAGCCGCACTTCTATCTACTTTACTAGGGTCTTTGCCAGAAAAAGCACCACCACCATGTGCACCTTTACCACCATAAGTGTCAACGATAATTTTTCTACCAGTTAAGCCCGTATCGCCATGCGGCCCACCTATGACAAACTTCCCGGTAGGGTTAATATGATAAGTGATTTGGGCGTTAAACAAATGGGCGTATTGTTGATTTTTAGCTATTACTCTTGGAATTAATATCTTTACAATATCTTCTCTAATTTTAGCTAACATCGTTTCATCATCAGCAAAATCATCATGTTGGGTTGAAACAACTATGGCATCAATACGAATAGGTTTGTTTTCCTCAGAATATTCAATAGTTACCTGGCTTTTAGCATCTGGTCTAAGATATTTTATTTCATTATTTTCTCTACGCAAGGCTGCTAATTCTTGCAAGATTTGATGTGAAAGTTTTAATGCCAATGGCATCAACTCTTCTGTTTCATTTGTTGCATAACCAAACATCATCCCTTGATCTCCAGCCCCTTGTGCATTGGCTTTTGATTCAAAATCTTCTGATGTTTTCCTGTCAACACCTCTATTAATATCATCAGATTGATCATGAATAGCAGATAAAATCCCACATGAATTGGCATCAAACATGTATTCACTTTTGTTGTAACCAATTCTATTGATAACTTCTCTTGCTATCTTTTGAACGTCTAAATAAATTTCTGACTTCACCTCACCTGCCAAAACTACTTGACCTGTTGTAACTAAAGTTTCACAAGCCACTTTAGAATTGGGGTCAAAAGCTAAAAAATTGTCAATTAAAGCATCACTAATTTGGTCTGCTACTTTGTCTGGATGTCCTTCGCTAACAGACTCTGATGTAAATAAATAAGCCATAAAAAATTATTTAAAATTTTAAATTAAAATTAATTTATAAAAAAATTGGATTGCAAGCGCTTTTTAAACACGTTTTTAGCATTTTTTAAAGAGGTTGCAATCAGTTCAAATTTTTCCTCAAATTACCGTGCAAATTTAATAAAAAATTAATTAAATTGAATTCTTTTTTAAAATATTTAAATTTCTACTTTTTTTATATCTTTGACTGCTAACTATCCTAAAAATTATGATTGCTATAATTGACGATGTAACTTATGACCTATCGAAAGGTTTTGACCTGTCCATACCTTTATCATCTGGTATTAAAAACCCTAGAGCTTGGTATATTGACCCACCTATTATTGAACCTGTACAAATGGGTGATTGGGTTGGGAGCGTAAAAAAAGGGGCATCTACAAATTTTAACAATATAACGTTCAACCCGCATGCGCATGGCACGCATACCGAGTGTTTAGGTCATATTACGACAGATTTCTATAGTATTAATGATTGTCTAAAAACTTTTTTATTTCCGGCGCAGTTGATTTCTATTCGCCCACAAATTATAAATAATGATGCCGTAATCACTGTTGAGCAGTTGTCAAAGGCCTTAGATGTTACTTTAAAAAATCGCACTTCAAAAAAAGCATTAATTATCAGAACATTACCAAATGATCAAGATAAAAAAACTAAAAATTATTCCCACACCAATCCGCCCTATCTATTAGAAGAAACCGCAACATTTATTAAAAATCTTGGTATAGAACATCTTTTAATTGATTTACCCAGTATTGACCGGGAAAAAGATGAAGGCAAACTTTTGGCGCATAAGGCTTTTTGGCATGTTAAAGACACCAAAAACCTTAATAATGACGCAAGGTTTTATGCTACAATCACTGAATTTATCTTTGTTTCTGATGATATTGAAGATGGTCATTATTTACTAAATTTACAAATTACCTCTTTAGTTAATGATGCTAGTTTGAGCAAACCTATTTTATATAAAAAAATGTAACATTTCGTCTGCTTATCTTTTAGTTATGACCATTGACAAAATTTATGAGTATTGTCTTCACAAAAAAGGCACAACGGAGGACTTCCCTTTTGATCAGGACACCTTAGTGCTGAAAGTTGGCGGCAAAATGTTTTGTTTAACTTCTCTTAAAAAATGGGAGGCTGGTGATTATTCAATTAATTTAAAATGTGACCCTGATTATGCAGAAGAGCTTCGGGCGAGATATGAAGCGGTTGAGCCTGGTTATCACATGAGCAAAAAACATTGGAATACCGTTCATGTGAATAAAGATTTACCTTTTTCAGAAGTTTTGAAACTCATTGATCATTCTTATGATTTAGTCTTTAATAGTTTAAAGAAAATAGAAAGAGAAAATATCATCAATAATTGATTAGGCAACTTAATCTGTCAAAATATTCTAAAAAGAAAGTCTATTCATGCCCCCATGGTGCGCTTGGTTTTTCGACGGTCTTTGTTAAATCAAAGCTAACTGAAAACATACGATCAGTGCCCATTCGTCTTAAGTTGTATGTAAAAGACTTTTCATCCAAGGTAATATACCAAACGTTCATGCAAGCATAATCAATCAATTGACAAGTTTGTTCATCCGCAGGAAAAAATTGAATCGAGGCTAAACCACTATGGGTGCTTTCACCACCGTATTGTGTAATCTTATCTTCACTACCATCTTCATGGCG
>Ga0208222_1000424_pt1 | contig 12163 bp, 10 predicted proteins | sample LakMenEpi13Sep09_FD_150694 | JGI IMG/M metagenome (GOLD analysis project Ga0208222, IMG submission 150694) | Freshwater microbial communities from Lake Mendota, WI - 13SEP2009 deep hole epilimnion (SPAdes) | ecosystem: Environmental > Aquatic > Freshwater > Lentic | place: Lake Mendota, Madison...
GAATCTAAGTGCTTCAGCAGCCCTGTCGATCCTTAGGCGCTGCATCGGGTGCGACAGGACTCCAACAGCGAGATCATCTGCTGGACGGTCAGTTGTTCGGCTCGCAAGTTAGGTTCCAGCCCCAGTTGGTCCAGCACCGCGTCGACTTGCTCTTTGGTCATCAACTCCTGCATGGCCGATATCAGCTGGCTTCGAAGAAATTTCCGACGGTGCAAAAACATCGCTCGCAGTCGCGTATGAAAGAAATCTAAGTCCACGATGCTAGATCGTTTGGATGCATTGGGAACAATCCGCAAAATGGCCGAGTCGACCTTGGGCCTGGGCCAAAATGCGCTGGGTGGCAAGATGCGCAAAATCTCGCAGTCGCACTGCGACTGCATCCAAATCGATAGCGCGCTGTAGTCCTTGCAAGATGGCTCTGCGATAATCCGCTCGCCTAACTCTTTTTGGATCGTTACAACCATTCGCTCGACCAGTGGTGTCTCATGCAGCAAATTGCTGATGATCGGTGTGGCGACATTGTAAGGGAGATTCGCCACAAGCTTGAACTTTGCACCAGGTATCTTTGCCATCGCATCAGCGACCGCTTGGAGAACCTCGACCCTTAAGTGATTTTTGTTGCGAAGCGCGTCGCAGCACAATAAGTTAAAATTGGAATACGAACCTAGCTCCTTGGCCGCTATCTTTTGCAAATCTCGATCGACCTCGACGGTGATCACCCAACCTGCGCGCGCCGCTAATGTCTTGGTCAACGACCCCATGCCTGTCCCGATTTCCAAGACGACGTCGTTAGGACCTAGATCTGCTCCCTGGATGAGGATATCCAAAAGATTCAGGTCGATCAGGAAATTCTGACCGTACTTGGTCTTGGGATGAAGTCCCGCTCGTTGCAGGGTCTTTGAGAGAAAACTAAGTGTCTGTCGCTCGCTCATCAGGGCTTTATCTCAAAGATCGCTTCGACCTCAACGGCCATGCCGTTTGGCAAAGCATTGGTCCCCAAGGCACTTCGAGCTCCAATCCCTAAATCGGTTCCCAAGAGATCCACGAAAACTTGACTGAAGCCATTGATCACCAACGGGCTCTGTCCAAAGTCGCTGGTGCACCGGACCAATCCAAGCGTCTTGACGATTCGAACAATACGATCAAGACTTGAAAGCTCATTTCGAAGCGTCGAAAGCATTGCCAAAGCGGTCTGTCTAGCCGCCGCTTGGCCTCCGGCCAGGTCCAAATCCGCTCCGACACAGCCGAGCATCAGCGATCCATCTGGCTTAAGCGGCCCATGACCTGAGACATAAGCAAGATTGCCAACGATCAATACCGGTTTGTAAAGGCCTACAGGCTTAGGAGCAGGAGGAAGTTGCCAACCGAGACTTTGCAATTTGCTGTCGATAGATTCCATGGTTGTTTCAGAAGTAAATCAGTTCCTGCAGAGAATGAGCTAGAGACTTTCTAAAGCATACCCTCGGCAGGTTGGATTTCCCAGCCACAATCCAAAGGCTAGCGGATCGATTAGAAGGCCAAAGGATTAGCCGACCAAATGATTGAGGATCTGAAGGATCCCATTAAGATGTGCCATCCGGGGGCCGTAGCGGTCAAGGAAGTCAGCGAACATGTACTCGCTATCGACCAACTCCTCATGAGAGTCGTTGACCTCCGAAGTCATTTTGCTCAGAAAATCTGTTTGCACCGACGAAAGAGTTTCCAAGGCACTTCGGCAAGATTGAACCAGCTCCGGATGCGAATTCCGCCACTGTGTCATCTCATTCTGACGCTGTGAGTTGGCTTGCTGGGTGCTCTGTAAAACTTGACGATTGATCTGCAGAAGTTGCTCGATCATCTGGTTCTGGCGATTCTGGGCATCGACCATCTGTCTCATCAAAGCGATCAGTGCCGTCCCCACGTCGAGGCTCCGTCCTGCAGGCTGTGCCGCGGGTGCGGGTGCAGGTGCATTTTGGCTATTGGCACCGTCTGCCGACACATTGATCGAAAAGATTGGAGAAAATGGTCCTGGGTCGCTAGACATCGTGATTTGCTTGCAAAGAGGCTAAAGGGAATTCAACAAGGCGGAGATCGCCCGAATCCCTTCGAGTCGTCCAGTATATCCCCGCAGGGAGTCAAAAGTCGAGTTTTCGGAACTACAGAACTGTTAATTTGGTGAATTTGTGGCGACAAGTCGGGTTGAAGGGCGATGTCTGGACTGCTGCGGCGTAGTGCGTCGAAGCTACCGAAGAACGTTTTACCGACAGGCCGTCGGATTCCCAAGATTTACACCAAAGACGCATGGCTTCAGACAACGGATTGTCTCAGAAATCTCTAGGTTTTGTCTCAGTCCGGCATCGTCTGGACCAGGGCTATTTTGGGGGCTATTTGCTGGTCAACAGCGTCGCCCGTCCGCTAGAGTTCCACTGCACCGTACCGGTCCAACCGACCCGGGCTCAGTCGATCCTCTTTGGCCCGACGCTCGAGGAATTCCTCTGCGGTGAGCAAATCGCCCGCGCGCTGCTGTCTCGAGCCAAGGTCCAACCGCAAGTGGTTCTGGTCGATGCCCCTGCGGTTCTGTGCGCGCGCCAGTGGATCGACATGCCGATTCTATGGATCACCGGCGAATCGGCATGCAGCGTCGATCATGGTTTCCAATACCCAGGCTTCCAACGCCTTGCGTCGCAGTACTCGCAGATAACTCATGGTCCTTACACCTTCGCCTGCCTGGATTCTTACCGAGGCGATTTGGAGCTGGTCGATTGGATGATCGAGTCTGGGGCAATGGAATTGGATTTAAAGGAACCTTTTGAGAGAATTGTCGAAGCATTGGCCGAAGCGCATCCTCGCTCCAAGGCAGCCTGAGCATGAACGAGCCCCACAGTGCATTGACGATCCAGGTAAGCTCGGAATACTACCAACAAACGGATTTACAGCATTTGCCATCGTCGAATCTCGATGGTCTATCGAGCCTTGGTCTATGGGAGCAGGACCTATGCTGGGATGCCATCCCAAGGATGCATCAGCCATGCATCGATCTATCCGGGGCTGTGGTTCGTCAGACCCCAAAGGTGTTTGCGATCCAGTTATCGCATCCTTTGCCAAAAACGATCGGGTTCTCGTTTCCAGAATCCCCTCATTGGACGCTGAAACTACCTGCGCCCAACCAAGAAGCCAACAACTCCGAAAATACGATCAAACAAGAAGATTCGCAGGACCAGTCAGCGGGGGGGCGAACATCGGAACCTGATAATTCGAATCCAAACAACACCGGAAAGAAAACACGACTAACCCCACCCAGGAACCTAATCCGACTCGAAGACCGACTCTACTACGTTTTACAGCCTCCCCTGGAGTCGATCGTTCAAAATGCAAAGTTAACCTTTCCTTTCCAGCCTTTCCCTTATCAAATGGATGGAATCGCCTTCCTCTATTCCCGCTCCTCAGCGATCCTGGCTGACGAAATGGGATTGGGGAAAACCATGCAAGCCATCACGGCCATTCGCATGCTGCTACTTTCTGGGGAAATTCGCAATACGCTGCTGGTTTGCCCAAAGCCATTGGTGACCAATTGGATGCGTGAGTTTCGTCAGTGGGCACCGGAGATACCAATCGCCGTTATCCAGGGCGATTCGAGCAAAAGGGCCTGGGTTTGGTCCAATCCACAGGCACCCGTCAAAATCGCTAACTACGAACTGATGCTCAAAGATTCGGCGATCATCGATGACGAATCGCTCTACTTCGACTTGGTACTACTGGACGAAGCCCAACGTATCAAAAACCGAAACAGCACCACCAGCGAAATCGTTCGTGCGATACCCCGAAGCCGCTCCTGGGCGCTGACAGGAACACCGATCGAGAATTCCGTCGAGGATCTGGTCAGTATCTTCGAATTTCTCTCCCCAGGCCATCTCTCTGGCGACATGCACCTGAAATCGCTTGGCCATGCCACCCGAGACCATATCCTCAGAAGGACCAAAGATAAGGTGCTTAAGGATATGCCACCTCGGCTGTATCGCAATGCGGATTTAGAACTGACTGCTGAGCAGAGAGCTAGTTACAAGACCGCCGAAGAGGAAGGGGTCGTGCACCTTGCCGATCTTGGCGAATCAGTGACTGTACAGCATGTCTTTGAATTGGTCCTCAGACTCAAGCAAATCTGCAATTTCGACCCCGTGACCCGATCCAGCATTAAACTCGAACGCCTAGAAGCTGACATGGAAGAGATCATCGCCAGTGGTCAAAAAGCCATCGTCTTTAGTCAGTGGGTTTCGACCTTGGACGTGATTCGAGACAAACTCGCACGTTTCAACCCCGTCGAATACCACGGACGCATTCCATCGAGCCGCAGAGATGGTGTGATCGATCGGTTCCGAAACGATCCTTCTTGTGGCATGATCTTGATGAGCTACGGCGCAGGGGCTGTGGGCCTAAACCTTCAGTTCTGCCATTATGTGTTTTTATTCGATCGTTGGTGGAATCCAGCAGTCGAAGATCAAGCGATCAATCGAGCACACCGCTTGGGTGTCAAGAAAGCAGTGACCGTCACTCGAATGATGGCCGTTGAAACCATCGAACAAAGGATCGATTCAGTCCTCTCTGAAAAACGTGAATTGCTTAGAACTCTCTTTGCCGAAGCAGGTACGCCAACCAACCTAGGACTCAATCGCAAGGAAATCTTCGGGCTCTTTGGGCTCAATGTCCCAAGCCGTTTCAAGGGATTCGCCGCTTAGAAACGACTGGTTGCAAAATACCAAACCCACGAAATAAAGGCGATCAGCATCGAAGCCACCGTGCCGCTTAACGCAAAGATCCCCCAAACCTGCCGAGCTTGTACGCTCCCTTTTGCACAGATCCATCCAAGCCATGGGACCGACAACCACGCAATCACAAAGAGCATTGCACCGCCAGTATTGGCCGATAATGCCTCGGCAATTCTTCCTTCACTCATCAGCGCCCAGGAAGTTGTCATACCACATGCAGGACACCGCAGGCCCAATAGTGAAACCGAAGTACAAGGTGGAAAACCCAGTTGCTCATGTGTCCCCATTCCACTTGGGTCAGGCGTCAACCAGGCCGCAACTCCCAAAACCGCCACAAGGCAACCCATCAACAGAGCAAGTGCCAGTCGCTCGGTTTGGCTTATTCGAAATGCGACATGTTCGATTTGGGCAAGCCGATCCTGTGACATCAAGTGTACCGAACGTTGCGAAACTGAGGCTCGAAAAAGGCACTTAGCAATCCATCGACACGCAACATACCGTCGGCACTCAAGCGGATCTTCGAATCGGAATCACCAGAATCCTCGGGTAACATCACATAACCTTCGGCGACATAGTCATTCCATTGGCTTTGCCATTGCTCTAAGATGTCCACCCCAAACTTACAACGGAAGTACTCGAGCGATAGATAACCTTTCTTCAACTGCAAAATCATCTCGCGAATCAATCGCTGATGCTCAGTGGGTCGATAAGCCCTACCGATAGGAAGCATGTTTTCATCAAGGATCATGCCCAAGTACCGATCCCATTCGGGAACGTTTTGGTAATGAACTCCACTTATATGTCCAAAGCTTGCGATACCCGTGGCTAGCAGATCCGACCCTTGCCACAAATTGTCTCGATAAGAAAAGCATACTTTCGTGGGATCCTTGACAACTGTGTAGGCACTGCTGACGCTATAACCACTCTCCTGTAAGACATCAAAAGCATACCGAACCCAATCCCTCTTGGTCGGCCAAGTAGCAACCGCAGACTCGCTTTGCGATTCTAAAATGCCTTTGGAGTAAACCGTATTGAAAGGCAATTCCATCTGGTAGATCGTGACACTCTCAGGAGAAAGCTCAATCGTTTTACGAATGTTCTCTTTCCAGTTGTCCCACGTTTCTCCGACCATACCTGAGATCAGATCGATATTCACATTCGCAAATTCGGCCTTCGAGATCCACTCCCAGGCTCGGTAGACTTCTTTGGACAGATGCGCTCGACCATTCTCTTCAAGAATCGCATCCGAGAAATTCTCGACCCCCAAACTCAAGCGAGTCACTCCAAGTTTCTTCAAGGCCTGAACCTTCGGCTCGCTGAGTGTCCCGGGTTCACATTCAAAGGTGACTTCCTCGGCACCATTCCAATCAACATGGCGATGTAGTCGTTCCATGAGAGACTCCAGTTGCTTGACCGAGAGGAAACTAGGAGTGCCACCACCAAAATAGACGAATCGAAACTGCCTGTCCTGCATGAAGGGTTGTTGGGCGACCAAGCTGATTTCCTGACAAAGGGCTGATACATAACGCTCAATCGCCTCAGCATTGACATTGGTGAAAACTTTGAAGTAGCAGAACTTACATCTTTTGCGGCAAAACGGGATATGCAAGTAAAGACCAAGCGGTGGCAGTTCCTGAGACATTGCCCCAGGGTTCGATGCTGCTTGGGGTCTTGAAAACGCCTCAAGGACTTCGGGGATCGACTCGGCGTTCCACTGCGAATAAGGGGGGTAATTCGAAATGAAGTAACTTCCAACTTCGGTTTTTGTGGCTTCGGTCGACATGCCTTCAAGACGCTCAATCGAGGAAAGGACCCGGAAACAGCCAACGCCGTCTCCCGAACCCCTAATTTACCCTGGCTTCCCACTTTCTGCACCCTTGGAAATTCATCAATCGGTGAATTGACCCGACAGAGCCTGGGAAAATCAATGCAGATGGGCTTGGTCTCTCCCCTTGGAATTTGCTAGAGATAGATCCCGTATGAAGAACTTAATCCAACTCATCGAGTCGATCCGAATCCTCTTTATTCGTAGCAATCTTCAGACCCGCACGGCGCTGGTCCTATGTATATTGCTGCTGAGCGTTGGCGTGGGACTGATCGTCCAAAACGCAAATCTTTTCTCCAATCGGATGGAATACCTGCTCGACGGCCAAGACTTCGAGCCCCTGCAACTAGATCAGTTCGAATTAGCCTTCAGCAATTCAGGACTTCGTCACTATCAGCGGGTCGGCAAACGGATGAGAATACCATCCTCGTCCAAGGATGCTTATCTAAAGGCCCTTGGCCAAGCGAAATGCTTAACGATCCATTCTCAACATTCAAACGATACTCATCAAGACCCACTGCGTTTCCTGGAACCCAGAACCGTTGCTCAAGAACGTGAGCGGAAAGAGCGGATTCGACAAATCGAAAACACCTTAAAAGAGTTTCCGTTTGTACGACAAGCCGTGGTGACCTACAACGAAAGGAACGAGGGCTTTGTTGCAGAAAAAAAAAGAGCTGCCACCGTTTCAATTCACCCAAAAAACAAACCGCAACTGACCCGGTCCGAACGGCGCAGCATCATTCGACTTGTGCACATGCACTTTCCAGGGCTTAAAGCCGCTGAAGTTGCCTTGGTAGATCTTGGTATCGGTGAAACTTTCACCGAACCAATCTTGGACTCCCAAGACGTTGGTCCAATCGCACAAAGCGATCACCTCTGGACCGATCGAAGAAGAGAGCACGAAGAAGAAGTCAAAAAGAAAGCCATGGAACTGCTTGAAGGCTATGGTGATGTTCAAATCGTCGTTACCAGCGAACCGATCGGGACCGAATCCTTAAACCAAACTTCGCACAACAACGATCAAGAAACGCAAGTTTCACCTCAATCCCCAACCACTCTACCGAATCGAAAAGCCCGATTGCAAGACCCCGAATCTCCAAAAGCAATGCTTCAGCAAAGGTGCGTTTACACCAATCGAATTTCGATTTCAGTTCCGACTTCCTATTATCACAAAGCCTACCAACTCAATGGGCATGCGAACCAGCAATCTTCTTCCTCTGCAATGCAGGATAACTCGGCGGTTCCAAGCCTCGCGGTTGTCACTGCGAATCCAACAAGCCCTACAGAGCAAGCGTTGGAGAACATCAAAACACGTACCGCTCAAACGATCCGTGAAAAACTATCCCCATTGGTAGCAACCTCCAGTATCGGAGCATCGGAAAAAGAAAATAGAATCGTGATCACAGAGCATCTGGATTCCATCGACTCGGCCAACAACATACAACCAACTTGGCAGAACCTAGTCGACTGGCTAAGGGAATCCTGGAAGACACTTGGACTCTTTGCAATCGTTATGATAGCAATGCTGCTACTTAAGAGCATCACTCCAAGCCCAAGAGTCAATGAAATCGTCGATCGATCAAAACAAGCAAGCGGCTTGTCGCTGATAGATCTACAGGAAAACCCTGATAGTGTCCAGCAGGACAAACCGCTTGCTAAATCGTCCGTGATCTTATCCAAGAAGATTCAATCGCAACCCGAGCAAGTCGCTTCGCGATTGGCTTCTTGGATCTCTCAGAACTGATCCTTCAGTCTCCAAGAAAAGCCAAGTGATTGATCGTCACTGGCTCTTCTGCAATTCGCCCGTAGTCGTCGGGATTGCGTTGGCTGCCATACATAGGCCAACTGCCGATGTGGCTCAATTCCGGCATGAGTTCAACAAGCTGCTGTCGCAGAGTGTCGAGCAAAATAATCAAACGCCGATTCATCACCAGCGCTCGCAGTGACATCACCGTTTTCATGATCCTGATAAGCAGTGCTCGAGACCGGATCGACTGAGGAACTGACATATCACTATCCACCAGAAGAAGCTCCAATGGAACTTCCAAGGCATCTTTCCAAATATGAAGATCCCTTAGGGTAAGGTTCGACTGGGGCTGTTCTTGGTCCCGGAGCTCGCGCACCGGAAGTCCAGTTCTGCGAGAAATATTACGTAGAGAAACTCCTTGCTGAAGCCTGACTTCGGCAATCCGGTGCAAAAAAGTATATCGTTTGGTACACAACAACTCAGCCGTCCTTTTCTTCCGTGGTGGAGGACGTTTGGTCTGTTGGTCACCTTCGGCTACTTTTGAGCTCTGGGCCGCTAAAGGGGATTCGGAAGGATGGCCATCCTTGTGTTGGCCTGAGGTAGGTGGGCTCTTCTTTTCCATGAGCTTTGACGAAATGACAAGCAAGATCGCCGGAATCAGTGTGTGATCTGACCCTTCCAGTGGCAATGGTTCGCCTCGAATAACAAAAAAGGCAACCCCCAATTTAACAAAATTGCCTAATTTGAATCGAAGCCCAGAAAGTCCCAAAACAAGCCAATCTAAGGCGAAGGGCCTTCGTAATTGGACATCGGGGGGCAGGCGCAAACCAAATTTCGATCGCCATAGACGTTATCGATGCGGGCTACAGGAGGCCAGTATTTGACCCTGTCCCGAGTATTCGAATTGGTAGCCACCGCTGTTTCTCGAGAGTACGCTAACGTGTCCTCCGAGAGGATGTCTTGGAGTGTATGAGGTGCATTTTTAAGGGGGTTGTTGTTGGCATCCCAAGCACCGGATCGAACCTTTTGGTACTCTTGATGGATCAGAATCATCGCGTCGCAGAATCGATCAAGCTCTTGGAGCGACTCGCTTTCAGTCGGCTCGATCATCAGCGTGCCTGCGACAGGGAACGACATCGTAGGGGCATGGAATCCATAATCGATCAACCGTTTTGCGATATCATCGACTCCGATGTGAGCCTCTCGATCCATGGGCCGTGTGTCGATGATGCATTCATGTGCAATCAGACCATCGTTGCCGGTGTACAAGATTGGGTAGTGATCTTTCAATCGCCAAGCGATGTAATTGGCACTTAGGATTGCTACTTGAGTGGCTCGTTTAAGCCCCGAGGCTCCCATCATTCGAATATACATCCAAGAAATCGGCAGGATGCTTGCTGATCCAAACGGTGCCGCACAGACCATCGGTCCAAGGCGGGAACAATGGACTCCGTCGCGAGGTAGGAATGGGGCCAAGTGTTTCTTCACAGCGACGGGACCTACGCCTGGGCCGCCTCCACCATGAGGGATACAAAAGGTCTTATGCAAATTCAAATGAGATACATCGCCCCCGAACTTACCTGGTCGAGCCACACCCACAAGTGCGTTGAGATTTGCTCCATCGATATAAACCTGTCCACCAATCGCATGGACTTTTTCGCAGATCGCAGTGACTCCTTCTTCGAACACACCATGGGTCGAAGGGTAAGTGATCATGATCGCGGCAATTTTGGATCCATGCTGAAGGATCTTCCTGTCTAGATCCTCTAGATCCACGTTTCCTTGAGAATCACATGCAACCACAACGACTTGCATGTTGGCCATCTGAGCGCTAGCAGGGTTGGTGCCGTGAGCCGAGCTTGGTATCAAACATATATTCCGATCCCCTTGACCTTGGGATTCATGGTATTGCATGATCGCAAGTAAGCCAGCGTATTCGCCTTGCGAACCGGCATTAGGTTGTAAGGAGATTTCGTCGTAACCGGTAGCTTCGCACAGCATCGATTCAAGCTGCTGGATCATGATCCGGTAGCCTTCGCATTGATCGGCAGGTGCCAGCGGATGAATTGAGTTAAATTCAGGCCATGTCACCGGCGTCAGTTCCGAAGCTGCATTGAGTTTCATGGTGCATGAACCCAGGGGGATCATAGCTCGATCCAAAGCGATATCTTTATCCGAAAGCATCCGAACATAGCGCATCATCTCGGTTTCGCTGCGATAGCGATGGAAAACATCTTGGGTCAGTAACGCTTCGCTTCGAAATTCAGCCTCTGGAAGAATGCTTGCGTCATCCGAGTTGATCTTAGTAACCCCAAAGGCTTTCGCGACCATTGCGACATCCTGGTCGGTAGTAGTTTCGTCAAAACTAACTCCGAGAGTATCGCGATCAATTCTTCGCAGATTGATTCCAAGCGACTCGGCGGACTTAAGCACTGCTTCTGCTTTGCTTGGTACTTTTATCGCCAGAGTATCAAAGAAACAGTCACAGCGGAATTGAAAACCAGCAGCCTTAAGACTTCGGTACAATCGGGACGTTTTGCGATGGGTTGTCAAAGCGATACGACGAAGCCCCTCTGGGCCGTGGTAGCACGCATAGAGCGTCGCGAGGATTGCAAGAAGGGCTTGAGCTGTGCAGATATTCGAAGTCGCCTTTTCTCGACGAATATGCTGTTCCCGAGTTTGCAACGCGAGCCTGTAAGCCGGATTGCCACGTCGATCGATCGATTGTCCAACCAACCGGCCAGGAATGGTGCGTTTCAAAGCGTCGCGAGTCGCAAAGAAAGCCGCATGGGGACCACCGAACCCTAAGGGGATTCCAAAGCGTTGTGAGGATCCGACAGCCACGTCGGCGCCCAAAGAGCCGGGACTTGGCAAAAGCATCAGCGCAAGCAAGTCCGTCGCCAAGATCACTAAAGCGGAATGCTCTTTGGCAATTGCAATCCAGTCCTTCGGACAAATCACACGTCCATCGCTCGTTGGATACTGAGCTAGGACTCCGAAGACATCCTCCCAAGACTCAGGTCCTGATGTTTCATCAAACTCAACAACTTTGATATCCAATGCTTGAGCGCGGGTCCGGACAACTTCGATGGTTTGGGGGTGGCACCATTTAGAAACTAAAAATCTTTTGCCCGATTTCGCGTTTCGCAAGGCAAAAGCCATGGCTTCAGCTGCCGCTGTAGCTTCATCCAGTAAGGATGCGTTGGCGATCTCTAAACCGGTTAATTCGCTGACCATGGTTTGGTAGTAAAAGAGTACTTCCAAGCGGCCTTGAGAGATTTCCGGTTGGTAGGGAGTGTAAGCGGTATACCAAGCGGGGTTCTCCAGCACATTGCGTTGAAGAACTTTGGGAAGGTGGGAGTTGTAATAGCCTGCACCGATCCAAGATTTGAAGATCCTATTCCTGTTAGCAATCTCTTGTAGTTCTTTTAGAGCATCCTCCTCGGAGGTTCCGGCGTTGATCTTTAGCGGACTGAGGTCAAGGATCTGTTTTGGGATGACATGTTGGCTCAATTCATCGAGGCTTGAGTAACCGAGTTTTGAGAGCATGAACTGGATGTCATGCTCGCGAGGACCGATATGTCTACCGACAAAAGGGGATAGAGGGTTGGATGATGGCATAAAGTTAGGTCGCTAGAGGCAAGAGGGTACAAATAGCACGACAACTCGATCAGAGATTGGCCTTTTGGCGAATCAGCGAAAGCGTTAACGGATGTTTGCCCCTCTGTCCGATTGACCTGAGAGATTCACCGCTTTGGGTCGACCACGCTGGGTGGTCAACACGTTTGGCGGCTTGCACCTTCGGTGGGTTGCATCGCGATTAGGCGGCAACCGCTCTCCAGAGATTCT
>Ga0208222_1000425_pt1 | contig 12157 bp, 10 predicted proteins | sample LakMenEpi13Sep09_FD_150694 | JGI IMG/M metagenome (GOLD analysis project Ga0208222, IMG submission 150694) | Freshwater microbial communities from Lake Mendota, WI - 13SEP2009 deep hole epilimnion (SPAdes) | ecosystem: Environmental > Aquatic > Freshwater > Lentic | place: Lake Mendota, Madison...
TGGATGCGCACATAGTTGGTCCCATTGTTGGTGCCTTCACGCAGCTCGAGGATAGCTCCGGCGGTGGTGGTGGCTGCGGTGGTAAGAAGCGAAGCGAAGGACAGGGTGCCAGAGCCGTCAGTTTGCAGTACCTGCGCGGACGTGCCGTCGGCGGATGGCAAGGTCCAAGTAGTATTCCCGGAGAGTGTAGCAGGCGCCTGAATACCTACATAATTGCTGCCATTGTTAGTTGCCTCACCCAAACGCAGCACGCCTGCGGTAGTCGCGGTGCCGTCAATTTCGAGCGTATTTGTGCTGGTATCGTATGTGAATGCTTCATCATACGTCATGTTCCCAGCACTGTCCTGGAACCAGACGGACTTAAACCCACCGGCAGGAGGCGTAGCACCTGGGATACCTATGCTGCTGTAGGTGGCTTGTGTAGTTCCTGCCCACTCCGAGCCATTGTACACCAGCACTTGACCGACAGATGCAGGTTGATTCTTGACGTTTGCTAACTCTTCCAGCGTTGTTACTGGAATAATGCGCACAAATATCTCGCCGGTGCTTGCGTTCTGTTTTGTTACCCAGCCAATTAGTTGCGCGTAAGAATTGTACGCAGTTGGCAATGCGTTTGTCCAAGCTCCGGGCGTTGTGGCGCTTGCCAATAAAGGTGTCCCTACTGTAAAGCTACTGGTGTTCACTCCTCTAACGTACCCCACTGCTCGGGCATATCCTGACGCACCCGATGCAATGTCTGTCGTTAGAACGCCGAGAATTTTGTACGGGTCGCTATACAACAAGGATGTAAATGCTGTAATGCGCAGCTCGCCAGTTGATGCCTGACCGCCAAACTCGCGCACGATTGTGCCTTTGGTGATTGTGCTTGCCGTGTTGTTGTATACAGGAATGTCTTTAGTGGCGAGATTGTTGAGGTTTGCAATATCCACTCCGTCGACTGTGCCTGTCACAACTATGTTGCCTTCCACCTTGGCCTGTCCGATGACGTGGAGTGCGCTGTCCGGCGTGTCTGTGTTGATACCCACAAGGCCGCCTTTTGTTTTGTCGGCGGTGGCGTACATGACGAGCTGCTGCCCTGCCGTGGGCGTGTTGTTGTCCTGCAGGTGCATCTCAAAGATGCCGGGGCTGCTCTCCGACAGGTTGACCGTGCTGTTGCCAGAAGCAGAAGACATCACGATAGAGTTTGCCGTGAGCTCCACGCTCATGCCGTCCAGCTTGCTCTCTTCGTAGGTGATTTTGGTGCTGCCGTAGTCGTCGCCTACCGGCTGGAACGTGTTGTACAGCTTTGTGACGAGGCTGTCCACGTCCTGCAGGTCTAAAGACAGATCTAATATATCAGCACTCAATGATGCGCCCTGCAGGTCGCTGCTGATTTGCGCCTGCAGTGATTTCGTGCCGTTGTCGCTGGTGAGGTTTTGAAACCTTGGGCCCTTGCGTATGCGCTCATCAACTGCGACAGTGATGCCGCCGTCTGCGGCGTGCAGCTCGTAAAGCTCAAGGTCTTGCAGCCGCTCCTTCGCGTAGTAGTTCAGTGTGTACGGCGCATACCTGCGGCCGTCATACGTGAAGGTGCTGTACATCTGTGGCACCGTTAGCTGCACCGGCAGATATGCCTGGCCGCTCTGCCGGAGGCGTGGTGTGTTTTGGCCGAAGAGAATTTCGCGCACCCCTAACTCATGCAAATCCTGCGTGCCCGTGGTAACGACGGAGCTGGTCCATGTCGTCGGATCGTCCCAGGTGGTGCTGCCTGTCTTGACCTCAATACGTCCTATTGCAATGGTTTCAAATGCGTCACCAAGGATGACGCGCTCCTGCTCAAGGACAGCAGTGTTGGCATTTGAGCTGGTTGCGCTGTATACCACGGTGTCCTCCGCTTCTCCGCTGTAGCGCAGGATGACGTAGGTGTTGGGTTGTGCGGCGTTGGTTTGGTCTGTATTTATCCCGGCGTCAAGTTCTAGCACATCAAAATAGACGGTAACCTCAAGGCCGGAAAGGTCGGCAGGCAACGGCGGAAGGTCGAGCTGGAAGAATTGCGCGTCGCCTATGTTGTCGGTAGGCACGTTCTGTGGCGCACCGCTAATCGTAAACCTGTCGGATGCGTTGGTGGTCCAAGACGCAGCTTGCGGAGATGGGTACGTGTAAGGAATTGCCTGCCCGAATGGTGGGAGGTAGGCGGTAGCTGCTGTATTTGTAACCGTGTTTTTCAAATACCGGTTGCCACATTTGACTTTAAGCTTGATGCGGCGTTGGAAATGGTAGCTGTTTTCGCCAGGATAGCCCTCCACCTGATTCCACACGTTATGCAGCAGCAGCCGGAATACTTGGCCGTTGGCATAATCAAATTCATTGAGCACCACGGTCGTCGTGCCGTGGTCGGCTGGTCCGTAGTTGGCAACAAAAGCCGGGCCTGCGTTGTTGTGTTCAAATAAACGCCGCACTTTTTTCAGCGGCAGCTGGTACCCGTACTGCCAGCCGCGTAGCTTTTTGATACCGACGCCGATGTCGATGTTCGTGCTGACGTTTGAAGCACTCAAATAGTCGCCCTGCTTGTCGTATGCCAATGCGGAAAGCGTAGCACTTGCCACCTGCTTGCCCACAGGCGTAAACCAGAATGTGCCGTTCGCCTGATAGATGCGCGCCCCCAGGCTGATAGCAAACTGTGCCAGGACGAAAGCAGTATCATAATAGTTTTTCTGGTCTGCATCCTCCTCGTAATTGTAGAAGGTTGCATGCGTCACACGCAAGTTGCTGTAGTAGTCCCCCGTTGTGATGTTGCCAGGCGTGTAGCTTGCCACAGCCCGCAGGAATGGCGTGTCATTAGCCCACAGCGAAGTGGTACGCAGCTTCGACAACGCCAGGGTCAGGTGCTTAATAAAGGTGTAACCGAAACCAGCGTTGGTGTATGGCGAGCCGTTGTCGTTGTACAGTATATCCTTGAGGTTTGCCAAGTCGTCCGTCGCTCGGATGCGGTTCTCGATAGGATATGCCTGGTCTGCCAGCATCAGCTGCTCGGCAAGAATTACGCCGCCCCAATACAGGGTGTCCACCCCGTCAGGGTCAATTCGTACGCTTACGAGGTAGCGTCCTTCAGGTGCAAGAATTAAATCGGAAAGAAAGTCGCTGTGGTCACTGTTCTGCTCAATTAGCGTGAACTCAAGAAAGCTGCCGATGATAGGCTCGTACCTCGTCTCGACGTTTCCTTCATAATTCAGCACAAAGCCGTCGCCACCTATGGTGAAGGGAATGATGGCCCCCGTGTAGGTGTCGTCGTGGATGTTGACCTGGTATGTGAGTCCCAGGTTGTCGCTGAATTCGGACTGCAGACGGATGGCCATTAGTATTTGGTGCGGTTACGGTTGAACGTGGTGCGCTCGTTGCTGATGACGAGGTCGCGCCCTTGCAGTCGGCCTGTGACGGTGACGTTGGCGTTGCTCTGCCCGGCTCCTGCCATCTGCAGGAACTCGCCCATGCGCTCAAACGGGATGATAGCTTCTTTGCCTGACTGGTTATCACCGACCATGGCTAACATGGGGCCGGTAGTTAGACCTCCCTGCGCAAAGGCCGGTACGCTGCCTCCTCCGGCGCTCTGTAATGCTGTTTTCGCGTACGTTCCCAAAGCCACCAGGGCGATACCTGCAATAAGAGCGACTGCAGGGTTGAGGGTCTCAAGGGACTTGCGTATGCCTTTGATTGAGATACCTACGCCGATAGCAATTTCCCCAACTTGTACGGCAAGGTCGGCCAACGTATTCAGGACCATGCGCCCCAAGCCTTCCATTCCTTTTCCGGTTGCCAGGGTTTGGCCCAGCATCTTGGAGAAGTTGATGGTCATGCTTTCCGCAGCCTGTTCGATAGCCTGCTCTACAGATGCACCAAAACTCTGCGCGGCCTCTTCAGCAGTCCTAAAACCTTCGGCAATGTCGCCCAGGTCTTGTGTAGTTCCTATAAGCTCTTTATTGTTTAGAGCTGGAATAGCAATTTGTTGAGCTTCAACACGAGGAGTGACTGTAGGCGCTACTTGCTGCCCTTGCATGAGCGCCTTGAGTTCCTTCGCGCGCTCTACTTCGCCAAGCCGTTGGGCGGCAATGGCTGCATCGCGGTAGGCGTCTGCTGTCTGCTCGATACGCGTGTTGAGGTCGCCGGTGATTTTGTATTCCGCATCGATGTCCTTCAACCTATCCTGGAGGGTGTCCTCGTAGGTTTTGCTTTCTGATGTAGCTGTCAGAAGTGATTGAACATTCGTGTCAATACTTTCTGTATTCTCATCTTGTTTTTCCGTCAGCCTGCGCAAGGTTTCCGCGTCCTTCTGCCCTTGCAGCTGCTGCTGTATAGCCGCCTGCCGTTGCCGCGTCAGGCTGGCGATGTTGTCGCGTAGCTGCTTGTCCAGAGCGTTGAGAGAATCCGCGCTGCGTTGAACATCTTGCGGCACCTCCTTGCCAGCAGCAGCCCATGTAGCCACCGCCTTTGCGTTTGCCTGCACGAGGCGGTAATTTTCGCGCCATTGCGTATTCGCAGTTGCCAGCTCTTGGTCGATGAGCTGCAAGGCTTCGCGGCCTTGCTTGCCTGCGATGATGCGATCAAAATCCTCTTTGGCTTGGCGGGCTTTGTCGGTCTCACTCTTGTACAGCACCATTGCCCCAATCAATACACCGACAGCTGCTGCCGCCGCGACGTAAGGATTAGCAAGGATGGATGTATTCAAGCCCAGCTGTGCGGTCTTCGCAGCCAGCAGGGCGCCCTTGATTGTGGTGTAGGCGTTAATCAGGCTACTGACTGCAAGCAGCGTAGGACCGAGCACTGCAAGCAAGCCGCCTACTATGAGGACGGTCTTTTTTGTTTCGTCACTCCAGCCTTTGATAGCGTCAACATTACGTCGAACTACAACCAGCAAAGGCTTTAGAAACTCGTTGATGATTTTGCCAAAATCTTCGGACAGGTTGCCGATTTCTTTTGATAGCTGCGTGTAAGGGTCAACGTCTGCGGCTGCTTTTGCGGCGCCTCCAAATTGTTTCTCTAACTCGCCGAGAATGATGTTTTGAGCGCCAGCAATATCACCGGCCTCTTGCATCGCGGTGATTTGCTCCTTCTGCTGTGCGGTGAACTGCACCCCGGCGCGGCCGAGCGCTGTCACGCCTTTGATAGGGTCGTTCAGTGCCTTGCCTACCTGAACAGTCGCGCTCGTTAAATCCGTTCCTAAACGAGTAGAGAGGTCAAGTGTGGCCTGTTGTGCCCGGTCGAATTCTTTTCCTGTGATGTTCGTGAACGTCAGCATATTTGCTGTCACGTCCTTCAGGATTTCGTCGTCGTCAAACAAGCTCACGCGCTGCAATCCATCAGCCATTGCTTCCAATTCGGAAACGGATTTTCCAGCAGCACCGCCGGTCGACTTGACAGCCGCCTCCACCTGTGCGATGGCCTTGGCGCTGTCCACCGCATTCTTTGTGGCGATGGTTCCGAAGGCGGCGATGGGTGCGGTGAGACCGATGGACAGGGACTTGCCCAAGTCGTTCATCTTGCCCGCCGTGTCGCGCAGCCGTTTCGTGGCGCCATCAAGAGCTTTGTCAAGCTCTTTCGTGTTGGCGCCAAATATGATATTTAGGATTGCGTCTTTAGCCATCTTTCCTGTTCAGTGCTTGGCTCATCTTGTCGAAGAGCTGGGTGTGCTTGGCCGTGATCTTGGGCGCGGCTGACTTCTTGCGAGACGATGAGTATGGATTGAAGTCCGTCCACTCGTATGCGCGTGAATTCTTTGCTCGGTGGATATTCGCCAGCATGGCCATGACGGCGCTGGTGTGCATCCACTGGAGCTCATCTCTAAATTCATAGGAGCGCAGAAGTATCATTACCTCTCCGAAGGTACTGCTCCAGAAAATAGACGGGTCCTTGCCGCGCTCAAGCCAAGCGACGTACAAGGACCTCATGTCGAACGGCTCACCTTTGCCGCTCTCTCCGCTTACTTTTTTTTTGTGTCCAGCTGCAGGGCGGTGAGGACGTCTTTGCTCACTTCGTCCCAGCTGACCGAACCGAAGAGCGCCGCGAACTTGGGAAAGTTCAGCGGCAGCTCTTGGTCGGAAAGGATGGCCTGTGTCCTGACTCCTGCCCAAACCAGCTTCGGGAGGTTTGCCAGGGCTTTCTGCTCCAAGAGTTCCTGCAACTGGTCCAGCTGTGCGCCTTCCTCTTCAAGGAAGAGGTTGAGTGCGTAGAGGTTGAGACAGACGTCCACCGTCAGGTCGTCCGTCAGTTGCAGCGAGAACTTGCCTTGGAGCTTATTGGCCATTACGTGTTCAGGTTAAATACAGCCTTTGAAGTATCGAGGACAGCCTTGTAGATTGTGCCGTCGCCTTCAAAGTTAACAGAGAAAGAGGCCACTTCGTTCAACCCAGCCGTTTCTTCGTAGCTGGTGATGTACGCCTTGCCCCAGTACATGAGGTCGCCGTCGAGGCCGGTGGTCCATGCCACCTTCACCTTGGTCTTGGCTTTCCACAGGGTGAAGAGGTCGGCCGCGCTGCGGACAGAGCTGCTCAAGCCGTACTCCACGAGGCCGTCGGCAGTCATGGTCCACGACAGCGAAGAGGTCAGGATTTCGCGCTCGCCGTCGTTGTCTTTGGTCGTGGCGTCGATGACCTCCATGGAACCGCTGAAGGTGCCGGAGGTGGCGCAGGCAACAATCTCCCAGGTGTCGTTCTCGGAGGTGTTGTTGCCGTACGTGTTGCCGCTGAAGGTGCCGCTGTCGGCGCTTTCGTTGGAGATGAAGATACCGATCGCGTTGGAGCGGATTTTACCGGAGGTTGGCATGTCTTAAAAGTTAAAGGGTTTCAGTTGGGAAAGTTCGGGAAAGTCGCCGACTACCTCCGTGGGAGGGAAGCGGTCGGGCTTGTTGGCGAAGCCGCGGAAGGTGTTGATGTTGACCTCGCTCTTGATGTCCACAATCATAGGGGTCTCGCTCTTGAGCAGGAAGGTGAGCTGGTCGGTGCAGCGGCTGATGTTGGTGCGGAAGCAGGCGTCAAGACCGCTCATCAGCTCGTACTCGTAGCAGTGGCCTCGGTGCTTTTGGCAGGCTTCCACCAGCTTGCGCGAGGTACAGCGTCCGACGTTCGACTGGCCGCGCCCGCTGAAGAGGTGCGTCTGTCCGGTCTTACTGTCGACTATGTAGAAGGCGGCATGTGCCACCCACGCTCGCCCGGCCTTTAGCTCCTTGGCCATCTTCTCTGCCCAGTCGTTGCGCAGGATGTTGTCGGAGCAGTACTCCATCAGGTAGTCGAATTGCATATGACGCAGCATGTAGCGCAGGCCCATTTCGAACTTGCGCCCGACGGGGTGGTTGCCTACCTCGTAGTGGATGTAGTTGCGCTTCTTGCATACCGCCGCAAGGCCGGGGTCGTCGCCGATGACACACACCTCCATCTCGATGCCATGCTCGAGGAACTGGCCACGCACGCGGTCGAGCGCGTCCATGGCGATGTTGCGGATGCGCGGCCGCTTGTAGACCGGAAAGTGTACGGCAATCTTCATTTGCTCTTACGTTGGGTGATGTACCACTGTCCTCCGATGCAGTGGACGGTGATGCCGTCGTAGTCGCGGTCCATAGTTGCTGACGCGCTGCCGTCGATGGTGACGGTGGTGTCGGCTGTCGCCGGGGCTAGGGTCAAGGTCCGCTGGTTGGAGAGGTTGCTGCCGGTCTTCACCCGCACCTCGCGCCCTTCGCTGGTAGCTACGGCCGGCAGGCGCAGCGTGGCCGCACCCGAGCCGGAGGCGCTGGCGTAATTGCAGAACAGCAGATGGTCATCACTGGCCACCGTGAAGGTGGTGCCGTTCGTCAGTGTGATGATGCGCGGGTTGCTGTACACCGCCCCGTAGATGTTTAGGTCTGTGGTAGCTGCCCACCTCGAGGTGCTGCTGTTGTATTCGAGGCGGCTGTACGCTCCCGGGCTGGTGGCATTCACGTCGTACACGTCGTCGAGGTACAGCTCGCCGAGGTCGGCAAGGGCAGAGGGCACGGTGACGTTGTCGCGGACGACGCGCACGTCGTACGTCTGCGTCAGCGTGAAGAGGTCGATGGCCTCGAAGACATCGGTGGCCTGGTTGGTCAGCCGGATTTCTGCGATGGTGTTGCCGCCGTAGCCGTCGAGGGCCGCACGCACCAGCACCGCCAAGGCGTTGGCGTCTTTGGGCTTGTCCTCGATGATAGTCACCTGCACGGTGTTCGTGTCCATCGTGCTGGTGCTGTCGTGCGTGTCGGCAGGGTCGGTGCTGATTTGCTGCACCACGATGGCCGGGATAGTACCACCTTCGAGCCGAGACAGCGGGTAGATGCGGTCGGTGGTGGTGATGGCCGTGACGTTGGCGTCTGCCTTGAGGATGTCGATGACGAGGTTGATCATGCGAAGCCTTTCTTGCGCTTGTAGCGGTTTATGATTTTGACGGCGTCCCGGTTGAAACGCTCCACCGCCACGTCGCCCTTGCTGTCGAGCACCTCCTGATAGATGTCGTGTCCGGCAAAGCCTGGATGCTTAATCTTTTGGATGCGGTGGATATAGCCACTGCGCTCGTTGCGCACCATGAAGCCGCCCTTGCCGGTCAGACGGCGGCCGTCTCTTTCGCCGTATTTCTTGGGCCGTGGCTTGGCCCCTACCGCACGGCCCAAGCCGCCGGTCCTCACCTGCGGCGCGCTGCCCTTTTGGATGAGGTGGTTGTATTTGATGGGTGCGAAGGTGGTCGGCGACGCGGCGTCCATAAACGTGCTCACCGGCCGCACGCTGAAGCGCTTGTTGGCTGTCTTGAGCACCACGTAGGGTGAGTATCGCTTGATGTTACCGCGCACCACGTGCTGCGACTTCGACCACGATCCGGAGCCACCGAGCTGCTTGCCGAGTCGCTTGGCCTCGTTGCGCAGGACGGATGCCGCGTTCACCTGGGCCGTAGCTACGGCGCCGCTCTTCAGCTCCAGCGGCAGCTCCTTGAGGGCAGCCTCGATAGCCTTGACGCTGCTCGCATCTACACGCACGTTGAAGCCTGCCATCAGTTCCGAAGCTCGGTAAAGACGCGCAGACCTTCGCGCCGGCCAATTTCCTCCACGCCCACGATGTAGTAGTACTGGCTATTGTAGAGGATGCGCATGGTAGAGTTTACGGTCGAGCGGTAGCGCATCGTCCACTGCGTACGGGTGAGGGCCGTCTGCCGGTCCACCTCCACGACCTCGCCGGAGCCACGGTCGAGCTTGTCGGCCCATACGGTGGCCAGCGTGGTCCACGTCACGACGTCGTAGTTCCAGTCGTCCTTCGTCACCGTCGGCTGCTCGATGACGATGCGCCGGTCCATCTTGCCGATTCTCATGCGTAGACGCGGTATGTGGACAGCAGAGCCTGCACGCCCATGGGTAACTCGGTGGCAATGGTACCGGTCACAACCTGCTGCCGGTTCTCGTAGTAGTGGCCGCACAGCAGGCGCATAGCCTGCAGGATAGGACCGGGAACGGTGCTGTGCCCTGCCGTCGTGTTGATGATGACCTGGTTGTACCTCTCGAGGTAGACGGCCGGAGGCGCGTCAAAGGCGATGCGCTGGGGCGATCCCACCAGGTCGGCATACCACCGCGCCGTCGACAGCGTCTGCAGCACGTTGTCCACGTCGTAGAACTGCACCGACGAGATAGCCGTCACCGGCCCGGCGGGGAACTGGTTGTCCTCGAAGGAGTCCATGTAGAAGGTCACCGTGCCGGAGCCGAACAGGCGGCCCGTGTATTCCTCGCACGCTTGGCGTGCGGAGGTGAGCAGGAAGCCGAGCGTGGTGTCGTCATCGTTGCCGTCAATCCTCAAGTAATTCTTGAGGTTGGTGAGGCTGATGAAGTTCGTGTCGGTAGGCTCCGCCGCGCGGCTGTATCGCATAGTCATAGGTCAAAAGTAAGAAAGCCCGGGGGAGTGCCCCGGGCCTTCTCTATGGTGTCAGCTCTGCAAGGATTACGCGCCCACCGTGAACCGGACGTCGCCCGTGTGTGCGAAGTCGGCGTCGGCGTACATGTTGAGGATGAGGCGGGTGATGCCCGTCGCAGCCAAGGTGTACGGGTCGATGACCAGGTCGGCTGCTCCGCCGCCCCAGTATGCCACGTAGCAGTTCTCCATGTTTGCGATAACAATCGGAACGAGGTCGGCTTCATTGTTCAGGGTCGTTGCCGCCGTCGTGTTAGCGTACACTTCGGAGTAAACGTCATACGATGCATCGGTGATGAGGCCAGCAGCTGCGAGCGACGTGCCGTATGCCTGGTATCCGAAGATGGCGTTGTCCTGCATGATGGGGATAGCGCCGCCGGAGACCGTCGGGGTGTAGCGTGCCGTAGCGAGCAGGCCGTGCGACGTGATGAACGCCGTGCTGTTCGTGAGGGCGTTGGCGTTGCCGAGGGCACCGATGAGGCCCGATGCCACCTGCGAGGTCAAGCCTGCGACCGTAGCGGCTGCCGTTTCGTTACGCTTCACGAACGTAGAAGCAGCAGCTGCGATGACCTTCACGAGGAACATCTCGTCGATTTGCGCGGCAGAAGCCCGTGCGAACTGGCGCTGAACCGTAGCGTCGATGCTTTGGTTCATAGCTGCGAGCAACTCGTTGGTGATGTCGATACGCGAAGCCACACGCTGCGGAGCCAGCTGGCGTGCTGCGATAGCTGCTGCACCCGTTGCCGACGCCGTTTCGTTGATGATGTCCGTGCCGTCGTTGAGGGATGGCAGGTTGATGTTTCCAGCGAGGCCACGTAGGACGTTGGCGCCTGCCTGCTCGAGGATAGGGGTCGGGACGAGCGCCTCGAGGACGTTCGTGTTCGACTGGCCGGGGACGTTGGTGCCGCCGATGGTCGACGTGTTCCGGAGGATGAAGCCCGGGATCTGCGCCAAGCCGCGGACGCCTACGCCTGCGTTCTTCAGGTCGGATGCTGCCTGCTGGCTCATCTCCGCCTCGAGGCCGGTCAAGCGGCCGGTCATCGATTCGCGGACGAGCTTGCTGATGGAGTAGCGCTGCTGGATTTTCTCCTGCTCGAGCACCTCCGGCTGCGGGGTAGCAGCAGAGAAGGCAGCACGCAACACCTGCGCCTCGGTCTTCTCGGCGCGCTCAATTTTCGCGTCGAGCGCCTCGATTTCCTGGTGCAGGTTGTCTACGGCCGTCTCTTCAGTTTCGTTGAAGGACCGCTGCATCAGCTCGGCCGATTCGGTCAAGCTCTTCAGCTGGTTCAGCTTGGAGGCGCGCAGCGCCTTCATGTCGTTGAGGTTCATGTATGGAAGGGTAAAGGGTTTCTGGTCAAAGGTAGTATTTGCCGAGATATTGGTTTTCCGGCTTTGGTTTTCCTCCGGGCTGTCGTCGGGCATGTCGTTGGGCATGTCTTCGGAGACCTCCTCGGTGTAGTCGTCAATCATCGCCTTGATGTCGTCGAGCGATTCGATGATGTCGTCGAGCAGGTCGTCGGTCTTCTCGTCGCGCTCCTCCATCTCCGTCGGCAGGAAGTTGATGCCGCGCGCCGCCATACGTGCGGCAACGGTGGTGGTGGGTGAGGCGGGATACGTCACCGGGCTGACGTCGTACAGCTGGCCCACGCGGGTGATGGTCCGCATGCTGCGGTCTTTGCTCCACTCGTCCTCATCGATAGTGAAGGCGAAGCTCGACTGCGTGATGTCGCCGCGCTTGATGAGCTTGTACAGGTCGCGCCCTTCGCTGGTGTCGGCGAGCATAGCACGGTAGTGGAGGCCGCGCTCGTCGATGGTCAGCTCGAGGGTGCCGTTGGTCGTGCGCGCCAGCGGGACGCCGGCGTGGTTGATGAGCAGCCGGACGTCGTCCTCCGTGCGCCCGTCGAAAGCGCCGGGAGCTACGCGCTCCTGAAAGTAGCCCAGGTCGTAGGTGTCTCCGAATACGGAGGCGTAGCCGCTAATGATCATGTCCTCCGAAGCGCGCACCTCCATGGTGCGGACCTCGACGTTGGGGCCGTAGATGTTCCGCAGCTCTTGCTCGCGGTCGTTGTTGTTCTCTTGCATCTCTTCAGCTTTTTGTGGGTAGTCGTTATACGGCATCGCTGCTGATTTTCGTGCTGTAGTCCGACATGCTGCTCAAGTCCAGCTGGTTCACCTGCACGAGGTGGATGTCGCCCTTGGCGCCGATGGTGTTGTAGTCCTCCATCGTGCGCCCC
>Ga0208222_1000426_pt1 | contig 12127 bp, 11 predicted proteins | sample LakMenEpi13Sep09_FD_150694 | JGI IMG/M metagenome (GOLD analysis project Ga0208222, IMG submission 150694) | Freshwater microbial communities from Lake Mendota, WI - 13SEP2009 deep hole epilimnion (SPAdes) | ecosystem: Environmental > Aquatic > Freshwater > Lentic | place: Lake Mendota, Madison...
CTTTCGAATTACCAAGTGCATGTGAAAGATGTTTATGCAGGTATCACAGAAACTGGATTTGATCGCATGGTCTTAGACCTACCGGAGCCATGGCAGGTTGTGCCACACGCTGAAACTGTTCTGCGAAAAGGAGCCATCTTGGTTTCTTATTCGCCGAGCATTACTCAAGCGGTCAAAACTCGTGAGTCGATGCGCAGCGGTTGGCTCGACTTGCGCACACTCGAGGTGTTGCATCGCACATGGCATATTGAAGGTGCCTCAGTGAGGCCCGACCACCGAATGGTGGCGCACACAGGGTTTTTGACTAGCGCAAGATATGTCGGCGCGTAAAGCGCAAAAAATTTCTTAAGGCTCGATGAAAATGCACTCGCCAGGGCACTCTTCTGCAGATTCAACAACAGCATCAAGTTGAGAATCAGCGAAGTTTGCAACACCAGCAGCACCTTGAGCATTGCCCTTTGCAGTTGCGTAAACCGTTGAGCCTTCTTTTACGTAAGCCAAGCCATCGTCAAGCAGAGTGAAAACATCTGGGGCAATTTCTTCACAAAGCCCATCGCCAGTGCAAAGATCTTGGTCAATCCAAACTTTCATAACTCTGGGTCTCCTTGGAATAAGTACTACGGACGAAAATAGGCTACACGGCGTCACCTAGAGATTGCTGATTATCTCTGACTTTTCGAAGAGGGCATTTGACCTATACGGTGGGCATTGTTAGTTGAAAGGCAGAATTCACGATGGCACGAGATGGTGTTGAGAACGCTGATAACTCGAATGATCGCGCACGTCAACTAGAAGAGAAACTTCTAGAGATCAAAGGCCAGCTGGCGCACGCCGTCGCACAGAATGAAAAACTTTCGTACACCTTGCGCGAGTCTCGAGACCACATTGCATCGTTACGTGACGAGGTTGAAAAATTAACCCAACCCCCGAGTGGCTACGGAGTCATTGTCGGCAAAAACGACGACTCGACAGTTGATATTTTGTCGAGTGGTCGCAAAATGCGAGTGACTGTTCATCCAGAAATTGATTTAGAGAATCTTGAACGCGGCGCCGAGGTCGTGCTAAACGAAAGTTTCAACGTTGTCAAAGTTCGTGTGCCTGAGTCGATTGGCGAAGTGGTTCATCTGAAAGAAGTTTTAGAAGACGGAATTCGAGCAGTCGTAACGGGTAGAGGTGACGATGAGCGAGTCTGTGAATTAGCCGATTCAATGCGAGGCACATTATTGCGAAGTGGTGACTTATTGAGAATGGACCCAAAGTCAAACCTTCTTCTTGAACGCTTGACACAACCAGAAATCGAGCACTTACTGCTCGAAGAGGTGCCTGATATTTCATATGCGGATATCGGCGGTCTTGACAACCAAATAGAACAAATCGCCGATGCTGTAGAGCTTCCATTTTTATATGGAGACCTTTTCGCAGAGCACCAACTTCCTGCACCGAAGGGAATTTTGCTTTATGGTCCGCCAGGCTGTGGAAAGACGCTCATTGCCAAGGCGGTTGCAAACAGTTTGGCCAAGAAGGTTTCTGTCGCCAATGGTGGCGAGAAAGCCAAGAGTTATTTCATCAACATTAAAGGCCCTGAATTACTAAATAAATATGTTGGCGAAACTGAACGACAGATTCGTCTCGTTTTTCAACGCGCCCGCGAAAAGAGTGAAGAGGGTTGGCCAGTAATTGTCTTCTTCGACGAAATGGATTCAATGTTTCGCACTCGCGGCACGGGTATCTCTTCTGACATGGAGTCAACAATCGTGCCTCAACTTTTGGCCGAGATAGATGGCGTAGAAGGCCTTCGCAACGTAATAGTTATCGGTGCCACAAACCGTGAAGATTTAATTGATCCCGCAATTTTGCGACCTGGTCGCCTCGACGTGAAAATTCGTATTGACCGACCAGACGACTCGGCTGCTCGACAGATTTTTAAGAGGTATCTCACAAATGAGGTGCCAATTTCTAAAACCGAAATAGCCAAGCATGGCGACTCGATCGATGACGCTATAAGCGCAATGATTGAGCAAACTGTGACCGAGATGTATCGACAAGATGATGCCAATCGGTTCTTAGAAGTGACTTATCAAAATGGCGACCGAGATGTCATGTACTTCAAGGACTTCGCGAGCGGCGCGATGATTGAAAACATTGTTCGTCGGGCAAAGAAACTCGCAATCAAGCGACTGATAGCTGGCGGAGAACGCGGTGTTTCAACCGAGGACTTAACAATGTCGATTCGACAAGAATTTAAAGAACACGAAGATTTGCCGAATACAACAAATCCAGACGACTGGGCGAAGATCTCAGGCAAGAAGGGCGAACGCATCGTGTTCATTCGAACGTTGGTTCGAGATACGACAGAGTCAAGTAGCGGCGGGCGAGCGATTGAGAAAACCGCCACTGGGCAATACCTCTAGGTTTTTCTTTTGAGTATCCCAAAAATCTTAGGAATAGAAACCGAATACGGCATTATCGCCACGGGTGTTGACTCAAATCCAATAACTGCTTCTTCACTTCTAATTAATTCTTACGTAAGCAGATTTGATGCATCAATCGGGTGGGACTTCGACGCAGAGATGCCCGGCTCAGATGCGCGCGGTTTCAATTTGGATGACGTGTTTCCACCCGATATCGAAATGAACATGGTCAACACGGTTTTGACAAATGGTGCGCGTTATTACGTTGACCATGCCCACCCAGAAGTCTCAACACCTGAATGTCGATTCGTCTCTGAGGCGGTTTTGTTCGATCGCGCCGGAGAAGAGATCGTGCGTCAAAGCATGCTTGAAGCAAAAAAGGTTCTGCCGCTTGGCGCTGAGCTTGTGGCTTATAAAAATAACTCCGACGGCAAAGGCAACAGCTATGGATGCCACGAGAACTATTTACTGAGTCGCGCTGTGCCATTTGGCGAAATGGCGAGTTTGATTACGCCCCACTTTGTCACTCGCCAAATCTTCTGCGGTGCCGGAAAAGTTGGTACCGAATTTGAAGGTATGCCAAGTTCGTCGGTTGCATTTCAACTTTCGCAGCGCGCTGACTTTTTTGAAGAAGAAATTGGTTTGGAAACGACTTTGAAGCGACCGATTATCAATACACGAGACGAACCTCATTGCGACCCAGCAAAATACAGACGACTTCACGTCATAGTCGGAGACGCAAACATGAGTGAAGTAGCGACATTTCTCAAGTTGGGTACAACCGCAATTTTGTTGGCGATGATCGAGGACAAGCAACTGACGAACGATTTGTTCTTGGCAACGCCTGTAGCAGCCATTCGACAAGTTAGCCATGATCCAACTTTGCGTCAGACAATTTTGCTGGATTCTGGAAAGACAATAACTGCACTTGAACTTCAAGAAAACCTTTGCGAGAAAGCTGAGAAATACGCAGAGCGTTTTGGTCTTGAGTCGGTGGGTGAGGAAGACGGAAAAACTATCTTGCGTCGTTGGCGCGAGGTAATTCAAGGCCTCAAGGAAGACCCTCAAACGCAAAGTCGTATCGTTGATTGGGTCGCTAAGAAGCGAATTCTTGACGGAATGGCAGATCGTCATAAATTGAGACCGACTGATCCGCGGTTAAAGACAATTGATCTGCAGTACCACGACATGCGACCTGAGAAGTGTCTGGCCCTGCGTGCAAACTTGGAAAGCATCACAGAGATTGATGATGTACTTCGTGCGACGACTACACCGCCTGAAACAACTCGTGCATATTTCAGAGGCATGTGTTTGCAGAAGTGGCCCCAAGATGTAGTCGCTGCAAACTGGGACAGCGTCGTATTTGACATAGGAAAAGATCCGTTGCGCCGTGTGCCGATGATGGAGCCTCTACGTGGCACTAAAGCCCTTACCGAGAAGTTGTTTCAGCAGAGCAACACGCCCGCCGAGTTAGTTGCTCTTTTGGGTGATCAAGTCTCAGGATCGAGCTTTAAGCCGAGTAATTAGCCGTGCCATATGACTCAACTCTTTGAGTTTTACAAGTGATGTGAGGTTCGCTATGGTGCGATTATGGCTGAACGAGCTCGCAAGCAAAAAACGACTGCTGACAGAACTAATGCGGAAGAACAAGTAGAAACAAAAGTCGCGCCAAAGGGTGAAAAACTTAAAGCCGAGTTGGACGACCTGTTGGATGAGATCGATGAAGTACTTGAAGCCAACGCCGAGGACTTCGTGAAGAGTTACGTGCAAAAGGGCGGGCAGTAGCCGTATCCTAAAAATATGTCAATGCCGATGTTCGCAGCCGGTTCTGACCCCGGCGCAAATTTTGGAGAACTTTTAAAGCGAGTTGGAATGTCGCCGTATTCGGCACATACCGACGAAAATGACTTGAGTATTCCGCATGCGACAACTTGTGTAGCGATGCGTTGCGTAGGTGGCGTCGTTATGGCGGGCGATCGTCGAGCTACTTCTGGCAATTTGATTAGTCATCGCAGTATGGAAAAGGTCGTTCAGGCCGATGACTTCAGTGGTGTCGCAATTGCTGGAGCAGCGGGACCGGCAATGGAGATGATCAAACTTTTTCAATTGCAGCTTGAGCATTACGAAAAAGTTGAGGGACAGACTCTCTCTTTGGAGGGCAAGGCCAATCAGTTGTCAATGTTTGTGCGAAGCAACCTGCCTGCGGCAATGCAAGGTTTGGTAGTAGTACCAATTTTTGCAGGCTTCGATCTTTTGTCAAAATCGGGTCGTCTTTGGGATTACGACGTAACCGGCGGTCGGTATGAAGAAAAAGACTTTGTAGCAACCGGGTCGGGAATGTTGCATGCCAGCACCGTGATGCGTGTGTCTTGGCGAAGAGATCTAGCGGTTGACGACGCCATAAAACTTTGCGCTCGCGCATTATGGGAAGCATCCGACGCCGACTCGGCCACAGGAGGTCCAGATGCTTTACGCGGTATTTACCCAGTTGTGGCTTCGATTACGCAAGATGGTTGGAGCGCAGTTGATGACAAGTCTCTAGCGACAATTTATAAAGAGATCGCTAAAGAAGTTGGTGCGCGATGAGCATGCCTTACTACGTACCGCCAGAACAATTCATGAAAGATCGGGCAGATTATGCCCGTAAAGGAATCGCCCGTGGCAGAACACTTGTGGCCTTGCAATACGCGAACGGCATTGCGATTATTTCTGAAAACCCGTCGACAACATTGCATAAAATTAGCGAAATTTATGACCGTATTGCTTTCGCCGGAGTTGGCAAATACAACGAGTTTGATCAATTAAGAGTTGCTGGGGTTCGTGCGGCAGATCTAAAGGGTTATCAATTCTCCCGCCAAGACGTAGATGCGCGAAGTTTGACTAACCAATACGCTCAAATTCTTAGTCAGATGTTTAGTGAAGCTCCTAAACCGATGGAAGTTGAGTTACTTGTTGCCGAGATCGGTATTGATTCAAAAGGCGACCGGTTGTTTCATGTTTTATATGACGGCACAGTCTTGGATGAAAAAGGTTTTTGTGTCTTGGGCGGAGATAGCGAGTCGGTGCTGGAGCGTCTTCGTGGCACGTTTAAGGGTGAGATGACGCTTAAAGATGCCCTCAAGAGTGCGATTGCAGCGCTCTCGGGCGCGGATCGTAAGTTGTCTCACGAAGAACTTGAGGTTGCAGTGCTGGAGCGAAACGGTCGGCGCCGATGTTTCAGACGAATTGAGGACTCGGAAATTAAGTCACTCGCTGGCTAAAGGTCGTTCGTTGGTCAATTGACTAGGTTTTGACTATGGATCGTCGAATCTATGGGCTAGAAAATGAATACGGCGTCACTTGCACCTTGCGGGGCCAACGGCGACTGAGCCCCGATGAGGTTGCTCGATATTTGTTTCGTAAGGTCGTGAGCTGGGGGCGCAGTTCAAATGTCTTTCTTGAAAATGGGGCGCGACTTTATCTAGATGTCGGCTCACACCCCGAATATGCAACGCCAGAATGCGATTCAATTCATGAAGTCGTTGTGCACGACAAAGCGGGAGAACGAATTCTTGAAGAGCTACTAGTTGGAGCAGAGCAACGGTTGCGGGATGAAGGAATTCGCGGAACGATTTATCTTTTTAAAAACAACACCGATTCGGCTGGCAATAGTTATGGGTGCCACGAAAACTATCTGACCTCACGTAGTGATGATGTTGAAAAGTACTCAGAGGTACTGATTCCTTTTCTGGTGACACGACAGATTTTTACTGGTTCGGGCAAAGTTCTGCAAACCGCTCGGGGTCCTATTTATTCGATCGCACAGAGGGCCGAACACATTTGGGAGGGTTTGAGCTCTGCGACAACTCGAAGTCGACCAATTATCAATACACGTGATGAGCCCCACGCCGATGCTGAGAAATATCGCAGACTGCACGTCATCGTGGGAGATTCAAACATGAGCGAATACACGAACTTCGTCAAAGTTGGCGCAACCTCTTGCATTCTAAAAATGATGGAAGACCCAAGTGTCGTGCTCAAAGATCTGACATTAGAAAATCAAACACGAGCGATCCGTGAAATCAGCCATGACATCACATGCCGACGAAAGATTCGACTGGCATCAGGCCGTGAATTGTCGGCTCTTGATGTTCAACGCGAGTTACTGGATCGTGCGCTGCGATATGCGGACACGAAGAGATTTTCGCCACTTGAAATGAAGGCACTCGAGATGTGGGAGCACTGCATATCGACGATCGAGAATGATCCTTTAAAGCTCAACAGAGAGGTTGACTGGGTGATCAAATATCACCTCGTTGAGGCATTCCGCAGTAAACACAAGTTGGCTCTCGACGACTCACGGGTACAACTTATTGATTTGCAGTATCACGATATTTGTCGTGACCGAAGTGTTTTTTACAAATTGCAAAAAAATGACTTGGTCGATCGAATCTGTAACGACGAAGAAATTGAAATTGCACGCGAAACAGCACCTCAAACAACCAGGGCGAAATTGCGTGGCGACTTTATTAAGCGAGCTAAAGAGCGCAAACGGGACTACACGGTGGACTGGGTTCATTTGAAGTTGAATGACCAAGCTCAGAGAACAGTTCTTTGCAAGGATCCTTTCAAGAGTCGCGACGAACGTGTGGACAAATTGATTGCGTCGCTCTGATCACTTTTCATCTCGCACTACGATGAAGCCGTGTCGGATCTTCAGATAGAACGAGAAGCTCGCCGTCGGGCGCTAGCCAAAAAAGTCTTGTTTGAATGGATAGGCGTGATTGGTTTCGCGTTTGTTGTCGCAATTTTGATTAGAACCTTCTTCTTGCAGCAGTTCTATATCGCCGGCCCAAGCATGGAGACCACGATGTTTTCTGACAATCGAGTTTTGGTTGACAAAATTTCTTATCGTGTAAGCAGTATCGATCGCGGTGATGTTGTGGTCTTTGATCGCGCAACAATGAACGGTTCAGACGTAGAACATGACGATCTCATTAAACGTGTCATCGGTCTCGGTGGTGAACGGATTGCGATCAAAAACTGTGTTGTTTTGATAAATGATGTTCCGCTCGCTGAACCGTACCTTCCGATCCGAGACACAGAAATGGCCGATCTTTCTGCCAAGTGTGGCGTAGTGGAAATGGACGAAATTCTTTTGGAAGCAGACGAACTGTTCTTGGCCGGAGATAATCGACCTCAATCGTTTGACAGCCGAATGTTCGGCCCAATCAAAGAGAATTTAATTGTCGGCCAAGCCTTTGTTTTAATTTGGCCGCCAAATTCATGGCGTGGTCTCTAGATAAGAAATTTCAAGAAGTAAATATTTGGTTGTAGGCATCAACCATTCGGTCTGACCAGTCGCTGTAGACCGCATCAACACCCATTAAAAATGCATCACGCAGTTGCTCGGTGTGTTGTAAATCCCAACTGAACGCCGCAATTTTGAACCGGTGGGCGAGGGCAACCAAGCCGCCATTCCAATCAGTGTGGTGCATGTTGAGAACATCGATTCCATACTGAGCCAAATTCGCACAACGACGTTCTGGGCCTTCTGAAATTCTTGAAAGACGAATCGAATTTACAAATTTGAAGTTTGGATACTTCTGCTTTGAATCTCTCAGTAGCGCAATATCAGGATGGCACAAATAGATGCGCTGCTGTACGGAAGGGTCTGTAACTATTTCGACGATCAATTGAATTGCATCGGGGTCACACACGTCAATCGACAACGGGTATTGATTTGCCGCGATCTTGATAAGTGACTCTAATTTTGGAATATCGCTTGGGAGATCATCGAATTTAAGCTGCGAGATCTTCTGCTTTCTCAACCTAATGGGTACGCCGAATTTCTTAGTCGTGGGTTTGACTACGCCATCGTGATCTAATACGACTTGCCGATCTTGGGTCACCCAGCAATCTGTCTCAAGGCCAGTTGCCCCGAGTTTGAGCGCCAATCGAAATGCATCAAGAGTATTTTCGAGCGCATGAGCACTAGCGCCACGATGGGCGAACATGATTGGGGTTTGGTATAGCGAAGGGAGTCGCTGCTGCACACTCTGATGATACGAGAATGCTTCTCCTAGACTTTGGACATGTTTAATCTGACCGGTAGTGAGATTATGTTCTTGCTAATTATCGGTCTTGTGGTGCTGGGGCCAGAGAAATTGCCCGATGCAATTAGGCGAGTGGGTCGACTCTATGCAGAATTAAAGCGCATGTCTTCTGGCGTGCAGACCGATCTTCGCAAAGTAATGGACGAGCCCCTAAAAGAGATGATGAACACAACTAATTCAATGAAGTCTCTGTTTTCAGAGACTGCCGGTCAGTTTCAGAGTGCTGCAAAAGACGCTGTTGACCCAAACTTTGTCGAGTATCAAAGCCCGACTGCCGTTGGTTTAAGTAAGAGTTCCGAGTCTTTGACGCAGTATGAACTAACCAAAGATGAGAACGACGAAGAAGTTGCCGCGCCGCCAACTATGACGGAAGAAGAGAATCAAACCGAAGTTACGCCAGCATCGTTGAATCCACTGGATGACATTTCATAATGGGTTTTAGATCTTCAACTTCTGAAACCGCTGCGATGTCGCTAGGTGAGCATCTTGCTGAACTACGAATGCGTTTGATTCGATCGATCATTGCCGTTGCCTTGGGTGCGGCCATGATTTTGGCTTTTTACGACCCGGTGCTTCGTTTTTTGACGCGCCCATACCGAGACCTCTGTGGAAATCGTCCGGACTTCAATTGTGACGGTTCGCTTTTTGCACTCGGACCACTAGACGGCTTGACCGCACGAATGAAAATTGCCGGTTACGGCGGACTTGTTATTGCTTTGCCAATCGTCCTCTGGCAAATTTGGCGCTTTGTCGTGCCCGCGCTAAGCAGAAAAGAAAAGAAATACACCATTCCATTTATTGCCTCTTCTGTGATTCTTTTTGTCGGCGGTTGCGCTCTTGCATACTGGACACTTTCAAGGGCTCTTGAATTTTTGATTTCTTGGTCGGGCACAGAAGTTAACCAGGCGTTTCAAATCACTAAGTATGTAAGCCTTGTCATTTTGATGGTTTTGGCATTTGGCGTCGGCTTTCTCACGCCATTGCTTATAGTTTTCTTACAGTTAGTTGGAGTGCTAACACCTCGAACATTGTTGAAACAATGGCGCATCGCAATTGTTTCGATTTTTTTTGTTGCAGCAGTGATAACCCCAAGCGGCGACCCGATAACTCTGTTGGCATTGGGGCTTCCTTTGAGCGTTTTGTATTTCGTAGCAATTCTTGTTGGTTTTCTTGCAACTCGTAAACGTGCGCGCAACTCTGAATAATCGTCACGGCTGATTTGATGCCTCGGCCAAGTCGCGAGTCTTTGATCGCACGTTACGACTTTGCGATTGACCAATTTCAAATCGATGCGTTAGATGCACTTGATCGTGGTGACTCGGTATTGGTGGCCGCACCAACCGGCTCGGGTAAGACGCTTGTTGCCGAATACGCAATCGAGGCGGCTCGACAACAAGGACAGCGCGCTTTTTATACTGCACCGATTAAGGCACTTTCAAATCAGAAATTTAACGACCTAGTTGCTCACTACGGCAAAAAAGATGTCGGTCTTTTAACTGGCGACAACAGCATTAACACCAATGCGCCGATCATGGTTATGACGACTGAAGTGTTGCGCAACATGATTTACGCACGCTCAGAGGCACTTGATGGTCTTGCTGTTGTAGTGCTAGACGAAGTGCATTTTCTTCAGGATGCATATCGCGGTCCTGTATGGGAAGAAGTGATTATTCACCTGGATCCGAATGTGCAGTTGGTTTGTCTTTCGGCGACTGTTTCAAATGCGTCTGAAGTAACAGAATGGCTAAGCACTGTGCGTGGCCAAACAGTGCCGATTGTCGAAGAGAAGCGTCCAGTTGAGTTGACGAACCACTTTGTTGTTGGAGACTCGTCGTCACACCAAGTAAAGATGTTTGAGACCGTGGTCAACGGTGCGCCTAACCCAGAGGTGTCAAAACTAGAACAGCAGTCGACCCAACGCGAAATGCGTGTGCCAGGGGGGAACCGCAAGTCTTATCGAGATTCAGCGCCCCGAAAGCGCTCTAAGTTTTTTTCGCCGAACAGAGTTGAAGTCACAGATCTTTTACAGCAACAAGACTTGTTGCCGGCAATCGTCTTCATTTTTAGTCGTAACCAATGTGATGAAGCAGCAGAGTCGTGCGTGCGAGCAGGCATTCGACTTACGGATGCGACTCAGAGAGCAGAGATTGCAGAGATAATTGATTCGAGAGTAGAGATATTCTCTGACGATGACCTAGCAGCGCTTAATTTTTCGAAATTTGCGAATCAACTTGAATTTGGAATTGGCGCGCATCATGCTGGTTTGGTGCCTGCATTCAAAGAGATCGTTGAAGAGTGCTTCATTCGGGGGCTAGTTAAATTGGTTTTCGCTACAGAAACCTTGGCCGTGGGTCTGAACATGCCGGCACGAGCAGTGGTTATTGAGAAAATAACTAAATTCACCGGCGAGCATCATCAACCATTGAAGGCATCTGAATATACGCAATTGACCGGGCGGGCAGGAAGAAGAGGCATTGACACCGTTGGCCATGCTTTAGTTCTGTGGAATCAATTTGTCGGCTTCGACCAAGTCGCTGCGCTTGCGCTGAGTAGATCATTTCGACTTGTTTCGGCTTTTAGGCCGACCTACAACATGGCAGCGAACCTCATTCAAACTCATTCACGCCAAGAGGCTCACCACTTATTGAATCTTTCGTTTGCACAGTTTCAGAGTGGTCGAGATGTTGTGGAGATTCAGGCAAGAATTGCGCGTCGAAGCAAAGAGCGTGACCGACTTCGTGAGCAAGCCAAAAGTAGTTATGGCGACATCGACGAATTTAGAAAGGTAAATCAAGACGAACCCGACGCCACACAAATTGAACAAGCACTTAGCGTTTTAAGGCTCGGCGACATGATTACTTTGCCCAAGCAGGGTCGTGAAAGTAAGGCAGCTGTTATTGCTACAGCCAAACGTGCAAGTGGAACAAAAATTACAATCGTTACAGCCAATCGAGCGGTGCTGAGTTTGCAGGCGGGCGATTTTGACACACCACCGTCAAAGGTTGGTTACATCAAATTGCCAGAGCAGTTTCCTTTGACTAGCCCAAGATTTGTAAAGGAAGTGGCGCTGCGAGTGCAACGCACAAAAATAAACCTAGGTGCAAGAGCCAGTAGCGGTCGTGTCGATCGGGACCATCCAGTAACTAACGATCCAGAACTGAAACGAAAACTAATCGCGGCAAAATCAGCCGATCGAATTGATAGCGAGTTGCGATCGATGGAAGACCGAATAGAGAAATCGGTTCAGTCGGTGAGCGCAAAGTTTGACGACTTGGTCCGACTGATGGAGCGACGAGGCTATGTTTCGAAATGGACATTGACTGAGCAAGGTAAGTCATTGGCGAAAATCTTTCATGAGCTCGATCTTGTAATTGCCGAGTCGCTGGCGAATGGACTTTTTGATGGTCTTACTCCGGCCGAACTTGCATCTCTTTTAAGTGCTTTCGTTTACGAATTTCGTCGCGCCGAAGAACCGCCCAAACCACACGTACCCAAATCGTTGCAATCGCAGTGGAAGTCAATGAAGGATTTGAGCGACAAGATTGGTCGAGATGAAGAGGCAACAGGAGTCGCCGCTCATCGCTCTCTTGATGCCGGGCTGATGGAGATCACATTCGAGTG
>Ga0208222_1000427_pt1 | contig 12121 bp, 5 predicted proteins | sample LakMenEpi13Sep09_FD_150694 | JGI IMG/M metagenome (GOLD analysis project Ga0208222, IMG submission 150694) | Freshwater microbial communities from Lake Mendota, WI - 13SEP2009 deep hole epilimnion (SPAdes) | ecosystem: Environmental > Aquatic > Freshwater > Lentic | place: Lake Mendota, Madison...
GGTGTGTACTTCTGTTGGCGAATTTGCACATCTACCGTATCATCCCTACCTTTGACGCAGTTGTAAGCCACACGACCGCGCTCTAATTCTGTTTCTTCCCAACGGCGGCCAATGAATCTTTTAATACTGTAGACTGTATTTTCTGCATTAGTTACTAACTGACGCTTGGCTACGCCTCCGATTAAACGCTCTCCATCTTTAGTAAAACCTACTACACTAGCAGTAGTACGTTTACCTTCGTTGTTAGCAATTACTATTGGCTGTCCAGCTTCTAAAACAGCCACACAACTATTAGTAGTACCTAGATCAATCCCAATCACTTTTGCCATTGCTGCTTATTCAATTCTTTAACCTGAGTCGTTTTCGGCTTTGGGGATAATTCATCGAGTAGGATATTATCTTTTTGTTCTTTTTGGCTGTACCTCGTATTTTCGGTGCTGTAAATAAGGTTTACCGTCAATACGGGTTTAGTTCACATCTAAACCGCATTGCTACGATTTAGGATGCTTTCTAACTGTTATTTTGGTTAGACTGAATCTTCTGGGGAGGAAGATACATCTTCTTTGGGAGTAGCTACTTTCACCATGGCATGACGCAGTACTCGGTCACCAAAATAGTAGCCGCGAACTAACTCTTCTAAAACTGTTCCTTCTGGATATTCATCTGTAGCTTCTCGCATCACGGCTTCATGTAAATTCGGGTCAAATTGTTGACCTTCAGGACGCATGGGCGCTACACCTAAACGTTTTAGACACTCTACCAGTTGTTTATAAACCCCTTGATAACTTTTATGAATTGTCATTTCTCCTTCGCTTTGGGGTTTGAGGTGCGACCTAGCTCTCTCGAAATTATCCACTACAGGCAGTAATTCTGTAATTGTATTTCGCTTTACCTGTAAATCTATTTCTTCTTTTTCTTTACTAGTACGCTTGCGGTAATTCTCAAAATCTGCTGCAATTCGCATATATTGAGTGCTACGTTCTTCTACTTGCACTTTGAGAGATTCAACTTGCCCAGTTAAAGCTGACAAGGCAGCAATATTTATCTCGATTGTTTGTGACCTATCTTTGTCAATTTCTTCAGCAGGAATATCTTGCACCTGATTAAATTGTTGGAATTGCTCCACTGCTGGCTCACTCACCTCGTGGCCAAATTCGTTAGGGTTAATTTCGGACGGGAATTCACTTTTCATACAAATACTTAGTAAATTAGAAACTGCTATGTAAATCCTAGACAAAGCTAGAAATTTGTTTTCTTAGTGCAATAAGAGCTTGGGAGCGGTTATACTTCAGTAAATTTACGTAACAAAATTTGACGTAATATCACTTTGTTGTTAGCGTCTAAAAAAACTATCACCATAATTGCTTTGTTTTAGCCTAAGTAATAGTTTGATTAAACACTTGAGATAATTCATATTGTATATGAATTACTGACTTTTCACCACAAAAAATAGGCCTTTTTCTATATAGGACTGGCTGAAAAAGTCTATTGCTAAGGTTTAGGAGTTAGCAAAAGCAAAGAAGAAAGCAAAAAGGAATCAACAAAGCAGAAAGCAGAATCATCTATAACTGGAAAAACCACTTGATTTTTGATTATCCTCTGCAATTGACCCTTTTTATGGCTTCATACTACTTTTTACTTTGATTTCCTTGACTATTTTACCAAACTATTACACAAAGTTCTGTAAAACATACATCCGCCTAATTTATGAAAGATGTAATCATTCACTACCAAGAGTAACAGCTAATTTATCGGCAATCCCCGCAATCCAGTTTTCATCTTGTTTTGTGTAACTGCGGGGAGCATTTGCAGCTAAAATTAAAACTCCTTCTTTACCAATTGGTTGACAAATTACACCTTGTGTGTTCTCTGGTAAATAATCAAATTCAATTTTACCAGGATAAACAGACAAAGCAACTAGATAAATCGGCTTTTGCGTTTCTAATACTCTTTTTAAGATTGTTCCTGGTACTACTTCCGATTTAGGAGCTAATATACCGCGACGCAATAAAACCTTACCTTGATAATACACTATTAGCGATCGCGTGACTGTATTTGTTAATAATAGCCGCGATGCCCAGGCTAATTCTGTTTTTGCGGTTTCTGATAAATCTCCTGCTAAAAAGAATCCCTCTTCCCCAATTAATTCTACTGTCTCCGGTGTCCTGGGTTGTACCTGTTGCCAAATTAAACCAGTTAAAATTAATATCGCACTTAAAATCACTCCCAGTACATCTCCTCGTGCTTGGGAATCTGTTAGTTGTGGAGTTAACAACCGATTTATTAACAACAAGACAGTACCTAAACCCCCAACTACTAAGGGTAAACGCCGCAAAACTCGATTAGGATCAGATTTAGTCATTGATTAACAGATACTTTAACGTTAACACAGATATTATTTTACATAATCCTGTTTAAAACCTTTCTGTTTGTGTACTTTGAGATTAGTTTTTCCATTATCACTGAGTGGTTCTTCGTTAACAATAAATTATAATTAAAACTTATAAAAAAACAACAATAATTTTAATATTCATAACTGATCATAATTTATGTTTAGATTTTCTTAACAATTAATTGAGAATTATTTTTATTTAGTCACGAGCTTGCAATACTTTCGGCGATTTGCTACAATTTTTGAGAATTTCATAATTGGGTTTATATTGTCAATTTTATCTCCGTCTGTCCAGACGATTTCCAAAACCCTTTATTCATAGTTGTTTCAGAAATCAATACCGAAAAAAAATACAAAACTTTACAAATTAGCAGCAATCTCTGAAAGAAGTTTAGTCCAAAATTTTTCCAGAAATTATGTAAGCTGACTGGGAGAACAAACATACTATTGACAAATGAGTTAATCGCTGGTATGCAGGGGTAATAGTTAAGTACCTAAAACTATAAAACTCTACCGAAAAATAATACACAAAGATAGACAATAGACAATAGTGAAAAAAATACAAGAGTATCCAGTGCGGAGTACGGAGTATGAGAAAAAATCATCTCCCCAGCCTCCCACTGTTCCTACTCTTCCCCAGGTTCCAATATACGTTGGAAAAGATAACCAGTTCCCCTAGCAGTGATAATTAATTCCGGGTTACTAGGATCATCTTCTAACTTTGCTCGTAAACGGGAAATATGTACATCCACAACACGAGTATCTACATGACGTTCGGGAGTATATCCCCACACCTCTTGTAGAATTTCCGAACGGGAAAAAGGTTCACCGGAACGACCGACCAACAATTCTAATAAGCTAAATTCCATACCGGTTAAGCGGATACGCTCATCACCCTTATAAACTTGGCGCTTATTAGTATCAATTCTGATATTACTGACATGGATAACACCAGAACTAGGAATACCATTTACACCTATTTTATCTACCCGGCGTAAAACTGAACGAATTCGCGCCTCTAATTCCTTGGGTGAGAATGGCTTGACCACATAATCATCAGCACCTAATTCTAATCCAGTAATGCGGTCTGCCACATCTCCCAAAGCCGTGAGCATAATAATGGGGACATCCGATTCCTTGCGTAATTCTTGACAAACACCATAACCATCTAGTTTTGGCATCATTACATCTAAAACCACCAGGTCCGGTTCAGCCTTGCGAAACATTTCTAAAGCTTCCTCACCATCCCCTGCTGTCACCACATCATAGCCAATCATGGAAAGGCGTGTTTCCAAAATCCGACGAATGCTGGCTTCGTCGTCTACCACCAGGATTTTTTCTTTATGACTTTCCAAGTTTTGTCATGCTCCTTAACTAAAATTTTTCATGATTAATTTTTAATATCATAATATTAGGATATCATTCTCTCAATTGATTGGGAAAAAGCTGTATACCATTTCCTACTGCACCAAGGTACAGATTTATCTACGTTTATCTGCGTTTATCTGCGGTGAACTTCCCTATTCTTGTACTTGACTGAGGACAGAAATGCTCTCACTATTCCTATTAGTAAATTTCCCATTTTTCCCATAATTAAGAAATAATTAAGATTTTTAGATAAAATTTCAGTATGGCTAAGACAAAAACCATTTATATTTGTAGTAATTGTGCCGCAGAATTTTCCCAATGGTTCGGAAAATGTTCAAATTGCGACACTTACGATTCTCTGGTTGAACAGAACATTAGTTCTTTGATTGGAGATATACCTAGTCGGGGTGGTGTGGGAAATTGGCACAATACTCCGGGTAATGCTAGGTCTAACACTAAACCAGCTAAAGCCAGATATGCCTTGACTTTTGATCAAATTAGTGATAGACAAATTGCTCGTTGGGAATCCGGTTATGGTGAATTAGATCGAGTTTTAGGCGGTGGTATAGTTCCTGGGTCAATGGTGTTAATTGGTGGTGATCCTGGTATTGGTAAATCTACTTTATTATTACAAGTATCTAATCAATTAGCCCTGAAATACCGCATTCTTTACGTCACTGGGGAAGAATCAGGACAACAGGTAAAATTGCGTGCTTCTCGGTTGGGAATGTCTAAAGCTCCTACTGTAGTTACAGAAGATGATAGCGAAATAGTTACAAATACTGAAAAAAACCTAGATCCTGACAGGATAGGCGCGGATTTGTATGTATTGCCAGAAACCGATCTAGAGGAAATTTTACGAGAAATAGATTCCCTCAAACCGAATGTAGCTGTAATAGATAGTATCCAAACAGTATTTTTACCAGCTTTGACATCAGCGCCAGGTTCAGTTACTCAAGTCAGGGAATGTACCGCAGCTTTGATGAAAGTGGCAAAACATGAGGATATTACTATGTTAATTGTCGGTCATGTGACTAAGGAGGGGACGATCGCAGGTCCAAGGGTATTAGAACATTTAGTTGATACCGTATTATACTTTGAAGGCGATCGCTTTGCTTCCCACAGATTATTAAGAACTGTCAAAAATCGTTTCGGAGCAACCCACGAAATTGGTATATTTGAAATGGTGTCTCAAGGATTAAAGGAAGTTGAGAACCCTTCCGAGCTATTTTTAGGCAATCGTGATGATCCTGCTCCGGGTACAGCCATTGTCGTGGCTTGTGAAGGAACAAGACCAATAGTAGTAGAATTACAGGCTTTAGTTAGTCCTACCAGTTACCCATCTCCCCGCAGGGCAGGTACAGGCATAGATTATAATCGCTTGGTACAGATACTCGCCGTATTGGAAAAACGGGTGGGAGTACCCATGTCCAAATTAGATTCCTACGTTGCCTCTGCGGGCGGATTAAACGTAGAAGAACCAGCAGTAGATTTAGGAATTGCCGTAGCGATTGTTGCCAGTTTTCGTGATAGAATAGTTGACCCTGGTACAGTCTTAATTGGAGAGGTAGGATTAGGGGGACAAGTGCGAACAGTGTCTCAAATGGAACTACGGTTAAAAGAAGCTGCAAAATTGGGATTTAAAAGAGCTATAGTTCCCAAAGGCACAAAATTTCCCGATCTTGGCATAGAGATATTACCAGTATCTAAGGTCATAGACGCAATTATTGCTGCTGTTCCCCATCAAGAACTGACAGTAGAAGACTTAGAACCGGAGGATGAATAGAAACCTGTTTTTATCTAAGTTTAACCATTTTTTAACCTGAACTGATTTAAACTGTGAATAAATTAAATTACTTTTACTTTAAAATTTACTTCAGATGGTTAATATTAGTAACTTAAGTCCTTCTCCTGTTGTTAATCTATCCGTGAGTAGCACTACTGGCACAGAAACAGGAACAACAATTATTACCGTTACCGCTACAGCCTCCAGTGCTGTTTCCGGTGATCAAACAGTAAATTTAGGAGTATCAGGAACTGGAATTACAGCCAGTGATTATTACCTCAGTAAAAACACAATTACTATTGCCCATGGGCAAACTTCCGGTTCTGTCTCCTTTATTGTAGCTGATGATGCCATAGTTGAAGGAACAGAAACCGCAACTTTAACAATTAGTACACCATCTGCGGGAATTTCTTTAGGGGCGACAACTTCCCAAAATATTACTATTACCAACAACGACTCCAGTTTTTTAACCAAAGTCGGTGGCATTACCAGTGCTAATGGGGCAGAAATATCGGCTTTTGACCCAGTTAGCAAACGGCTATTTGTAGTTGCTGGTAATACCGTTGACATTTACACCGTCAGCAGTACAGGTTCTCTAACGGTGACTGGTACTTTAACCCCCACAATCACACCTATTGCGGGTACAGCATTAATTCCCAACAGTGTGACAGTTAAAAATGGTGTGGTTGCTGTGGCTTATGCTATGCAGAATACTACAACTTCAGCCCAACTAACTGGTAAAGTCGCCTTCTTTAATGCCGGCAATGGTAGCTTGATCAATGCAGTAGATGTGGGTGCATTGCCAGATATGCTTACCTTTACCCCTGATGGCACAAAGGTATTAGTGGCCAATGAGGGAGAACCCAACAGCTACGGCCAAGCTACTTCAGTTGATCCAGAAGGTTCTGTTAGCATTATTAATATTGCTGGTGGTGTTGCCAGTGCTACAGTACAAACTGCTACTTTCACCAGTTTTAATAGTCAGATTGCATCCTTAAAAGCATCGGGTGTGAGAATTATCGGACCTGGTGCGACAGTTGCCCAGGATTTAGAACCAGAATTTATTGCTGTAGCACCCGATGGGTTGACAGCGCGGATTACATTGCAAGAAAATAATGCGATCGCTATTCTGGATATTGCCACCGCTACAATTACCCAAATTATCCCCTTGGGTGCGAAGAATTACAGTTTACCTGGGAACGGCATAGATCCTAGTGATCAAGATGGTGGGATTAATATTCAAAATTGGCCTGTATTTGGATTATATCAACCAGATGCGATCGCTAGTTTTAGCATTAACGGCCAAACCTACTACATCACCGCTAACGAAGGTGATTCCCGCAACTACCCAGGATTTAACGAAGAAATTCGAGTTAGTAGTTCCAGCTATGGCTTAGATACAACAGTTTTCCCCAATGCAGCAACCCTCAAACAAAACACTAATTTGGGACGTTTGCAAGTAACCAATGCCACAGGTAATACAGATGCAGATGCAGAATTTGAACGTATTGAATCATTTGGGGCGCGTTCCTTCTCTATTTGGAATAGCAACGGCACTCAAGTATTTGATAGTGGTGATCAACTAGAACAAATCACCGCAGCAAAAACCCCGACCTTATTTAACTCTGACGGTACAATCACCAGCTTTGACCAACGTAGCGACAACAAAGGACCAGAACCGGAAGGTGTGGTAGTAGGAGTGATTAACGGTCGTACCTATGCCTTTATTGGTTTAGAACGCACAGGGGATATTGTTGTCTATGATGTCAGCAATCCTAACCAGCCAATATTTGTTCAGTATATTAATACACCTGAAGATATTGCCGTTGAAGGACTAACATTTATATCGGCCGCAGACAGTCCCACAGGTAAACCTCTGTTAGTCACTGCTAACGAAGTTAGTAAAACCGTTGCAGTATTTGAAGTCAATGTACCAGTATTTAACTTTAGTACCGCCAACTACAGCGTTACAGAAGGCAACACCACTGGTTTTAATACCTATGCCACCGTCAAAATCACTCGGACTGGCAGTATCAGTGGTACAGACACCGTACAATTACAATTGACTGATGGTACAGCAGAAGGTGGTGTAGACTACATCAATACACCAATTACTGTTACCTTCGCTCCCGATGAAACTTACAAGGATGTACAAATTCCCATTGCTGGGGATACAAATGTAGAACCGAACGAAACTGTCAACCTCACCCTAGTAAATCCCAGTGCTGGCAGTTTAGTGGGAACAACCCAGCCTAATGCGGTGCTGACGATTCAAAGTTATGATCCTCCTACCAACATCACTTTAAGTGCTACCAGCACAAATGAAAATGTAACCCCCAATAGTGTAATAGGTACTTTTAGCACTACTGACCCTACTATCGGCGACACTTTTACCTATAGCTTTGTTGCTGGCACAAATGACAACGCAGCTTTCACAATTAGCGGAAATCAATTACTGATTAACGCTTCCCCTGATTTTGAAACCAAATCTAGTTACAACATCTTGGTGAGAACCAGCGACAATGGTGGTCTAACCTTCGAGAAGGCTTTCACCATCAACGTTAATGACCTCAACGAAATCGTTGGTACTGCTAGTAATAATAATCTTGTGGGGACAGCAGGTAACGATTATATTGACGGTAAAGCTGGTAACGATACCCTTAACGGTGGTGCAGGAGTAGATATCCTGATTGGTGGTACAGGAAATGACACATACATAGTTGATACAAGCACTGACACCATCATTGAAAACCTCAATAATGGTACGGATAATGTGATATCATCTGTTACTTACACTCTAGGCAACAACCTGGAAAATCTCACCTTGAATGGAACTACAGCCATTAACGGGACTGGAAATAGCCTGAATAACACCATCACAGGTAACACGGCTAATAACATCCTTGATGGTGGTTTAGGTACTGACACCCTGATTGGTGGCGCTGGTAACGACACTTATATTGTGGATTCGACCACTGACACTATTACAGACAGTGCTGGTATAGATACCATTCAATCCAGTGTTAACCTGAGTTTGGTTAATTATGGCACTATCGAAAACCTGAACCTCACAGGCACAGCCTTGAATGGTACTGGAAATGGACTGGGTAATACTATCACAGGTAATGGTGGAAATAACACCCTTAATGGTGGTTTAGGTAATGATACTCTGGTTGGTGGTTTAGGTAATGATACCTTGATTGGTAGTGCTGGTAATGATAGTTTGGTTGGTGGTACAGGAAATGATACTTATTTGTTCTCCATTACCACTAGCATCGGTACTGACACCATTACAGAAGCAGTAGGTGGTGGTCAAGATACTATTGACTTCACTGGTACAACCGCAGCAATCCGCCTAAATCTAAGTATTACTACTACTCAAACCCTGGTTGCTAATGGTTCAAAACTGATATTAACTACCGCTAATGCCATTGAAAATGTGATTGCTGGTGCTGGAGCAGATAGAATTATCGGTAATGGCCTAGATAACCGCTTATTTGGTGGCACTGGTAATGATGCCCTGACCAGTGGTGCTGGTAATGATACTCTAGTTGGTGGCGCTGGTAATGACATTCTGACTGGTGGTCTTGGTAATGATGTCTTCAGCTTTACAGGGAATGCGGCGTTCACTTCCGCTAGTCAAGGTCTAGATACTATCCAAGAATTTGGTATCGGTAGTGACCAAATCTCGTTAAGTAAGTCTGTATTTGCGTCTCTAACCAGTATTGTCGGTCAAGGATTCAGTGTAGTAAACGAGTTTGCTGTGGTTGAAGATGATGATTTGGTAGGTACTAGTAACGGGCTGATTGTTTACAGCCAAAGCAGTGGTAGTCTTTACTACAACCAAAATAGCGCGGCTGCGGGCTTTGGTACTGGTGGTGAGTTTGCTATTCTCGCTACTGCTCCCAGTCTGAATGCCAGTAATTTCTCTCTTGTTTAATGAGTAATTAGTTCACTTAATCAATGATTTCTGGGGTGGGGGATTGCTACGTAGGGCAACCACGGGGGGATTGCCCCTACTTCGTTATCACCTCCCACTTTTTTTTGTTTCATGCTAGAAAACTGGTAAAATCTTGCGTCTGTTTGGCATTTTTCCGTAGAAAATCATCAGCAATTAAATCCCCTGCTATTACAAACTATATACGCAGAGGAGCAGCAGGATAGTTAGGGTGAGAAGTGGTCAAATATACTAGGGTGGCATAGTGCGGAATGTGGGTTACATGAAAAAGACAGTTTTTATGACTTTACAAAAATTATTCATAAAAATGTCTTAGAAGTTGCCACTTTACTTGCAACGGGACTTACAAAAATTCAGCCTCAAAATTACAACTTGTTGGGCAATTATTAATCGTAAACTTGCCTCCAACTCTGTACATAATTACCCAAATTCAATTTTAAGTGGAGTCTATTATCTGAAAACTCCTGAAAATTGTGGTGGCATATTTTTTTGTGATCCTCGACCAGCATCACAGATGATCGTACCACCTTCTATAGAGTTTAATCTGTGGAATTTTCCTAAAATAACTTACTGTTTTTATCATTGCTGCTACTGTACCAGTGAGTCGTGCAAAGTGCTGCAAACTTATTATATAGATAAATACTTATTATCAAAATCAAGAAACTTACGAAATAAATAAATTGTTCTTAACCTGTTGTGGTAACTGTTCTTAACATAAGTATGATTATCTAAGTATTACTTGCAAAAACTGAACTAACCAATTGAGAGGTTTTATGACAACAGGTAATCATGTCATTTTCATGCACCCAGATGGAGCAAGTCCATCTCACTATGCTTTTGCAAGATTTATAGATAAAGGTCCCGATGGGCGGTTAAATTGGGATAAACTGAGTCATGCTGGTGTGTATTTGGGACACATGGAACAGCAGTTAGGTGGTACATCTAACGGTGGTGCTGTGACTCATGCTACAGGTGCTAAAGTTTACGCTGAATCCTTTGGTTATGAACTAGGTAATCTACCAATTACCTCCCTTTCAGGTTCTAATAAAACCATTGTGGAAGAAGCCAGAGATGCGGGAAAAGTCACGGCTTTAGTTCAATCTGGAGCTATTTTTGAACCTGGTACAGCCGCTTTTGTGGCTAAAACAAAAGAAATTGTTAACCCTGATGGCAGTCGCATTGTACCCCGCGCCCAAGCTGCGGAAATTGCCAAACAGGTAATCATGTCAGGTGTTAACTTCATCATGGGTGGTGGTGAACTTAATCTGTTACCTGTCGGTACAAATGGTTTTCACGGTACAGCCGCACAACTGGATGCAATTAGTATCAGTTCTCTACAACGTCCTACGGAAAATCTGATTACACTAGCTCAGAACTTGGGTTATACAGTTGTTTATACAGAACAACAACTCAATGCTCTGCTAACTCTCCCCACCCCACCAACTAAAGTATTGGGTGTATTTGCACCTGTTCACACTTTTAACGATCGCCCTGAAGAAGTTTTAGCCGCACAGGGTTTGCCTTTCTATCGGGAAACAGCACCAACTATTGCCGAAATGTTGGATGTCACCCAGAAATTGATGGAAAAGCACCCCAACTTTAACAAAGGTTCTATTACCATTGTGGAAGAAGAAGGTGTAGACAACTTTGGTAATAACAACAATGCCCCTGGTAGCTTAGAGGGTTTACGGCGGACAGACGCAGCCATTGGGGTGGCAATGAACTTCATCGAAAGGCATCCTAATACCTTGATGGTAACTGCTGCTGATAGTGATGCTGGTGGACTACAAGTGGTAGACCCCCGTACTCCTGGAGTAAATCTTGGCAACATCAACAATAACCCCACAACACAAGCCCGTAACGTACCCTTAGACGGTCAAACTGGTGCTAACACCTTACCTTTTGTATCTGCTCCCGATGCTAATGGTGATCAATTCGGATTTGGTGTAGCTTGGGCAGGTACACCCGACTTTAGCGGTTCGATAGTTTCTAAAGCACATGGTTTAAATGCAGATAAATTACCTGCAACCTTAGACAACACCAAGATATATGAGTTGATGTATGAGACTCTATTTGATGTTGAATTAGTATCTCGTAATCCTGAACCCACATCAGCCCCCCAAGCCACTAAGTCAACTGGGAATGTGATTTTTATCCATCCAGATGGTACAAGTCCTTCTCACTACATGGCAACCCGCAATGTTGATCTAGGTCCTGATGGTAGGCTCAACTGGGACAAGATGTCCAATGCAGGTGTCTATCTAGGACACATGGAAAACCAGTTAACTGGTACTTCCAATGCCGGGGCTGTCACCCATGCTAACGGTGTGAAGGTATTCAACGAGTCCTTTGGCTTGAATGAAGACCAATCTATTATTACTCCTGCTTCTGGTAAAGTTGGCTACACAATTTTAGAAGAAGCGATCGCCGCTGGTAAAGCAACCGCCCTTATTCAATCAGGTCATATTGGTGAACCGGGAACAGCCGCTTTTGCTGCTGCCACCACTAACCGCGTTGGCAATACCATCCGCGCCCGTGATAAAACAGCCGAAATTGCCGAACAGGTAATTCGCTCTGGCACTCAAATCATCATGGCGGGGGGTGAAGTTTATCTACT
>Ga0208222_1000429_pt1 | contig 12092 bp, 10 predicted proteins | sample LakMenEpi13Sep09_FD_150694 | JGI IMG/M metagenome (GOLD analysis project Ga0208222, IMG submission 150694) | Freshwater microbial communities from Lake Mendota, WI - 13SEP2009 deep hole epilimnion (SPAdes) | ecosystem: Environmental > Aquatic > Freshwater > Lentic | place: Lake Mendota, Madison...
CTATCGGTAATTCAAAAGATCAACCCAGTGTAGGTAACAGCCGTAGCGACTTCCGTTACAGCGCCCTGTACACTACTGGTAACGTGTCTTGGAGAAATTATCTGACTGCAGAATTTACGCTGCGTCAAGACTGGATGTCTGACCTGCCTCCTTCTAAATCATTTATTCTTTCTAAGTCAGCCGGTCTGTCTTTCGTGTTCAGCGACCTGCTTAAGTGGCAGCCGCTCAGTTTCGGTAAGTTCAGAGCATCTATGGGTCAGGTGCCCACCGGTATCGGGGTATACCGCTACCCGGGTTTTGCCTATGGTGTCGGTTCTGTTCAGTGGAACGGAAACTTCCTGATGGGTACACCAGACCAATTGGTGGATCCCAATATCAGCGGATCTGTTACGCAACAAAAAGAGATCGGACTTGACCTCCGTTTTCTTAAGAATCGCGTAGGTCTTTCAGTTACCTACTGGACAGGAGACGACAGAAACTTCCCAACTACCATTCCCGTTAACGGTGCTAGTGGTTTCAGCAGCATTCTTACCAATGCCGGTCTTATCACCAAGCGTGGTTACAATATCCAGGCTATGGGTCGCCCTGTATGGGGTAAGAATCTCAAGTGGGAAATCAATGCCACTTGGGGTATCCTTGCTGAGAATAAAGTGGTTTCGATCGCTCCCGGTACAAACCGTATCTCTATCGAGGGTTTGTGGGGTTCAACCGGACCATACATGGTACACCAAGAAGGTCGCGATTGGGGCCAGATCTTCGGAAACGGCATTAAGCGTATCAACGGGCAACCCGTGCTGGATGCCAACGGTTTCTATGTTAACGATCCTAACGTATTCTTCGGAAGTGCACTTCCCAAGCATACCGGAGGTTTCCAAACCCAACTCGAATACAAAGGCGTTGTGCTGAATGCAAATGCCGACTGGCAGATCGGTGGAAAGTTCTTCTCCCTGTCTAACATGTGGGGATCTTTCTCCGGACTTACGGCCAGGACCGCTGTGGTGAATGACAAATTCAACCCCATCCGTGATGCGGTTGCCGATGGCGGTGGTGTGCATGTATTCGGTGTTGATGCCAACGGAAATAAAGTAGACAGATATGTAGACGCCCAGGAGTATTTCCACGGGTTGTATTACAACAGAACCTTCGATCCTTATGTATACGATTTGACCTTTGTCAAATTGCGTGAGGTTTCACTGGGTTATACCTTGCCTATTAAGAAGTGGGGTATCGATTGGGCGCAGCGTGCGGTGCTTTCGCTGGTGGCCCGTAATCCTTTGCTGATCTATGCTAAAACTGATGACTTCGATCCTTCTGAGATCTCTAACATTAGCGGTGAGGCCGGAAACCTGCCCGGTACCAGAGGTCTTGGTGCTAACCTTAAAATCAGTTTCTAAACCGTATACAAGAACCTAACTTATAAATGAATCGAAATATGAGAAACTTCAGTATACAGCGGACCCTGGTTCTCCCTCTGGCGATCGGACTGCTTTTTACAAGTTGTACCAGATACTCTTCAGACTTTGGAGATACTAACCTGAATCCTGCTGCTACCACCAGCCCCATTCTCTCTGCCCTGCTTACCAACGTGCAGGCAGGTATCGGCGGCTATGGTGCTCAAACCCGTGGCGGTCTGTATTGCCAGTACTTTTCTGAGACGCAGTACACCGACGTGTCGCTCTACTCTTTACCACAGTTGTCTTTTGAGGGAGAGTACTCTGGGTCACTTTATGACCTCCAGAACATCATCAATACAAACACCAGCAACAATATGACGCAGGTGGCTCGTATTATGAAAGCTTATATTTTTAGCACCCTTACCGACAGATGGGGTGATATTCCTTATTCTCAAGCCTTGACCGGTAATAAGACGCCTGCCTTCGATAAGCAAGAAGATATTTATCGGGGTTGTATGCGCGAACTTACCCAAGCGGTTGCTGCTTTTGATAACAACTCTGCTATTACCGGTGATATTATCTACGGGGGCAGTGTTGCCAAGTGGAAGAGATTGGCGAATACCCTTCGTCTTCGTCTGGCTATTCAAGTGTCGAAGCGTTTCCCTGCCGGATCTGCTTGGGCCGGAACAGAGTTTCGTGCTGCCTTGGCCGATGCCGGTGGAACAATCACTGCTAACGCCGACAACTTTTCAGTTGCTTATCCGGGCGGAAACTTCCGCTCTCCTTGGTTTAACCTCTATGACGGTCGCCGTGACTTTGGTCAAAGTGACGTGATGGTAGGTGTTATGAGCTCTTTGGGAGATGGCCGTCAGGCTGCTTTCGGAAGCTCTACATTGGGTGTTCCTTACGGACGCGTAAGAGGCTTTGTGGATCCCTGGTGCCAGGCCAATCCCAACTGGTCTCGTATACTAAGCGAGTCAAATCGCCAGCAAAATGGTAGAGTAGCTTTGGTAACCGCTGCCGAGACGCACCTGCTTCGCGCGGAGGCCGCCGATCGTGGATGGACTACCGAGAACATGGGAGCCCTTTATCAAGCCGGAGTTGAGATCTCATTTCAACAGTGGGGTCTTGCTGCCCCTGCCGGTAGCTATTTTGCCCAGCCTAACGTTGCACTGTCTAGCCCTGCCGGTACCGGTGCCAATATCCGTAACATAGCCGTTCAACAGTATATTGCTGCTTATCCTGATGGTATGCGCGGATGGAATATTTGGAGAAGAACCGGTTTTCCTGTCCTGACTCCTGCTCAAGATGCTACCAATAGTTCAAGACAGATCCCCAGAAGATATACCTATGGTCAAACTTCTTATGCCAGCAATACTGCTGCCGTAACGGCCGCTGCTGCTGCAATAGGGGGCGATACGCAGGATACCAGAATGTGGTGGGACCAATAAATAGCTAACAACAATTCTAAAATTGCAACATCATGAATATGAAAAATAAAATCATCTATCTGTTGGTTCTGACCATTGGGTTTGCTTCATGTATCAAAAAGGAAGTTACCCCGCTCGGAGATGAAGGAAAGACCTTTGTTAAAATATTGGAGTCTCGCGAGAACCAGGTGTTTCTGAGCCCTTTCTCTGATATCAGAGCTATTTCGCTTTTTAGCGTTCGCAGAGATGCCAACTCGGCTGAGAATCTTCAAAAATCAGCTCCCCTTGTGCTTACCCGTGTAGACGGACTGGTCGCTCGTTACAATGCTGCCAATGGTGCCAATTTCGAGTTATTGCCAGACAGCCTGTATACCCTGAATCCTTCCATTACCCGCGCAGGTAACATTCATTCCTCTACATTTAATGCAGGAGATTTTGCCCGTGAGTTTATCATCAACCTCAACGGAGGAAAGTGGGATCTTAGCAGAAAGTATGCGCTTGGTTTTGCACTGACCAGTGCCGGAACACTTACCAAGGCTGCCGGAAAAGATTCTGTTATCGTTTTGATCTCTGTAAAGAACAAATACGATGGATTCTACAAAATGAGAGGGGTTCATAACCGTTCTCCCTTTAACTTCCCCTTTGATGTTGACATGGAAATGCACACAACCGGTGTAAATACCGTTCGCTTCTTCTTTAACGCGGCTGGTGCTTACGGCCATCCTATCGGAACTGGTGTGGGCACGATCAGCTGGTATGGTGGGGGTATTTCTCCTGTTATGGAGTTCAATACTGCTACTGATGTAGCCACCAACATCTATAATGTGGGTAGTACTACTCCCATTTTAATGCACACGGGCCCCGGAGCACCTGTTAGCCGATATGACCCCGTGTCAAAGAGCATTTTTGCTTATTTCTATTACTTTACCGGTCCCGGTCAGGATTTCACCAACCGTGGTTGGAGCGATACTCTCACCTACGTTCGTTCCAGATAAGCTGGTTTATCAATGAATTCAAGGAGCTGTACAACATACAGCTCCTTTTTTTTTACTCTATCTTTGTTTCAATACTTTTCAATATGGATCAGCAACAATTACCAAACAATGGTCAACTCAATATCGAGATATCCGAAGAAGTGGCCGAAGGCGAATATGCAAATCTCGCTATCATTACCCACTCAAACGCGGAGTTCGTGATCGATTTTGTGAACGTGATGCCCGGAACCCCCAAGAGTCGGGTCAAGTCTCGCATTATTTTAACCCCGCAACACGCCAAGCGCCTGATGCATGCCCTGACAGAAAATATACAGAAGTACGAATCTGTCAATGGGCTCATCAAAGACCTTGAGGAGATCCAACTGCCGCTCAATTTTGGCGGCCCCACCGCGCAGGCCTGAGGTAACCACTTATAGTGCCAGTCTCTTTTCCAAGTCTATTTTACTCAGATCAGTCCCTCGTCTGCAAAACTGTAGTACCCTTGTTCGCTCACTATTACATGATCGAGCATATGGATGTCCAGCAATTGAGCGGCCTCTTTTAGGCGTTGTGTGAGCTGCTCATCTGCTCGACTGGGCTGCAGGTTGCCTGATGGATGATTATGACAAACAATAATGCTGACCGCATTTTGCTCCAATGCTTTTTTTAAGATGATCCTGGGGTCGGCCACCGTACCGGTAATGCCCCCTTCGCTCACGATCTCAAAGTGATTGATCCGGTTGGCTCTGTTGAGATACAATACACCGAATACCTCTTGCTGCCGGTCTTGTAAACTGATCTGTAGAAATCTGGCAATATCACTGCTTTTGCATACTTGCGTTTTTAGCAGCGGCGGACCGGCATGACGTCTTCGCCCTAGTTCAAGGGCGGCCATTACCTGCGCGGCGCGCGCCTTGCCGATGCCCTTTATCCGTGCCATTTGAAGCGGGTGCATTCGGGCCAACTCGGAAAGGTTGTGCTTGGCCATGGCTAGTAGTTCACTAGCTAGCTCCATTGCACTTCGTTGCTTGTTTCCGCATTGGAGCAGTAAGGCGAGCAGCTCCGCGTCACTGAGTTGTTCGCAGCCCCACTTGTAGAGTTTTTCTCGGGGTCGGTCATCGGGTAGAGGGATCGATTTTTGCATAGTCGCCATCATAGTATAAGTATAGGTTTTTAAAGGGCAGTTAGCAAGGGGAGATTTATTTATGGTGGCCATCGGTATTGTCTATTTGGATCAATATCTTCGCACCAACAGTATATCCTCTGCTATGCAACACGCTAAAATCTTTGCCGGAACCGGCTCTCAGCAGCTGGCCGAACAAATCTGTAAACGCTACGGTACCCAACTCGGAAGGGTCAACATCCAGCGATTCAGCGACGGGGAAATTTGCCCTGTTTTTCTGGAAAGCGTAAGGGGCGATTACGTGTTTTTGGTGCAGAGCACCTACGCTCCCACCGACAATCTCATGGAGCTGCTCCTTATGATCGATGCCGCGCGTAGAGCCTCGGCCTACAAGGTCATCGCGGTGATGCCGTATTATGGATATGCCCGCCAAGACAGAAAGGACAAGCCCAGGGTGGCGATAGGTAGTAAGCTGGTAGCCAATATGTTAGTGGCTGCTGGAGCCGACAGGGTCATCACCATGGACCTGCATGCCCCCCAGATTCAGGGGTATTTCGATATCCCGGTGGACCACCTCGACAGTCATGCTGTATTTATCCCTTACATAGAGAGTTTAAAGCTGGAAAATCTTACCTTTGCGGCCCCCGACGTGGGAGCTACCAACCGGATCAGGGAGATCGCCAGCTACTTTAATGCCGAGATGGTGATCTGCGACAAACACCGGAAGCGGGCCAACGAAATAGCCAGCATGGTAGTTATCGGGGATGTTACGGATCGCGATGTCTTGTTAATCGATGACATCTGTGATACGGGCGGAACCCTCGCCAAAAGCGCAGGATTGCTAAAAGAAAAGGGAGCTCGCTCCGTGAGAGCCCTGATTACGCATCCGGTGCTGAGTGGTAAGGCCTACGAGAATATCGAAAACAGTGTGCTCGAAGAACTCGTGGTTTGTGACACGATCCCGGTAAAGGCAGTGGGTGGAAAAATAAAAGTGTTGAGCGTGGCCGAACTCTTTGCGGTAGCCATCCGAAACGCTTTTGAGAACAAGAGTATCACCAGTCTCTTTGTTCACTCGCAGCTGAAGAACAAGTGAACCAATAAAACAAAATAGCATGAACACAATTACAATCGAAGGACAACTGAGGACCGGATTTGGCAAATCAGCCACCCGTCAACTCCGCTCTCAGGACATGGTACCTGGTGTAATTTACGGGGGTGCGCAGGAGGTCAATTTCTATGCTCCTGCTGCGGCTTTCAAAAATTTAGTGTACACACCAAGTTTCCAGTTTGCCGAAGTAAAGATCGACGGCAAGACGTACAAGACCATTCTCAAGGATCTGCAGTTCGACAAGGTAAACGATCATCTTACCCACGTTGATCTGCTCGAACTGGTAGAGGACAAAAAAGTGATCGCTAACATTCCGCTCAAATTCGTTGGTACGTCAAAGGGCGTAAAGGACGGAGGAAAGCTGGTTACCAAAATGAAATCACTCAAGGTAAAGACCTATCCCAAGCACCTGCGTGAGCAGATCGAGGTCAATATCGATAACCTCGATCTAAATGGCAATATCCGTGTAGAAGACGTCAAGATCGCCGAATACGAGATCTTGAACTCTCCTCGTATTCCCATCGCCTCTGTGGTGCTTACCCGCCAGTTGAAGCAAGAAGAAGCGGCTGCCCCTGCTGCCGGTGCGGCCCCTGCCGCTGCGGCTCCTGCTGCTTCTGCCGCGGCTGCCAAAAAATAATACAACGGAACATTACTTCTGTAAAACCCGCATTTTTCGATGCGGGTTTTTTATTGGGGAAGAACGATATTTGAGCCTCGTATCATCATGAAAATACTACTGGTAGGATTAGGAAACGTGGGTGATGAATATGCGCACACCCGACACAACATCGGATTCGATGTGGTGAATGCATTCGTGCAGCGTCACCAGGGGCAGTTTCGGGTCGATCGTTTGGCTTATGTTGCCGATGTAAAATGGAAGGGCAAGCAATTTGTTTGCATCTGCCCCACCACCTACATGAATCTGAGCGGTAAGGCGGTCAAGTACTGGATGGACAAAGAAAAAGCCGATATCGCCTCGCTATTGGTGATCGTCGATGATCTGGCCCTTCCACTCGACAAGATCAGACTCAAGCCCGGTGGCAGCGATGCCGGACACAATGGATTAAAAAGTATACAGGAGTCACTGGGTACCGTACAATATGCCAAACTTCGATTTGGTATCGGCAATGACTTTTCAAAGGGTAAGCAGGCAGACTTTGTATTATCCAAGTGGAAAAGTACCGAAGAGAAGCAGGTCTCAAATAAGATTATGCAATGCGTGGATGCCATCGAAGTGGTGGCCACGCAAGGCCTCGATGTGGCCATGAACCAATTCAATCAAAAAAGTTTTACCTGAAATATCCTCTATGAAGATCGTTTGTGTAGGAAGAAACTATGTAGCCCATGCCCGTGAGTTAGGTAATGAAGTGCCCACTGATCCGGTCATTTTCATAAAGCCTTCCACCGCATTGCTGAAAGAGGGAGCGGCCTTTTCCATCCCTGCCTTTGCCCACGAGATCCACTATGAGTGCGAGCTGGTGTTGCGCATTTCCGCCAGGGCCTCTCGTATCGCTGCCGGTCAGGGCATCAATTATTACGATGCCATAACGGCCGGTATTGATTTTACCGCGCGCGATCTGCAGCAAAAACTAAAGGACAAGGGACTACCTTGGGAAAAGGCGAAGGCCTTCGATGGCGCCGCCGTGGTGGGCGAGTGGATGAAGGCCGATCAATTTGTCAATAAGCGCGATATAAATTTCTGTCTCTATAAGAATAAATCTATCGTACAACAGGCCAGTACCTCGCAAATGATCTTTGACTTCGATACCTTGCTTTCTCATATCAGTGAGTATTTTACGCTTGAACCCGGCGATCTGGTCTTTACCGGTACGCCCGCAGGGGTGGGGCCTGTCGAGCCGGGCGATGTGTTGGAGGGTTTTGTCGAAGACGATTCTGCTTTTGAATTAAATATACAGTAGTAGACTACACCATGCATTCATCTTCCTCTCTGCTTCAGGCGTACGAGTTAATGTGTCAGGCTCATTCCATGGCCGCGATCTATGAGGCGAACCGCAATGTTTGCAAGTATGTACATTCCACCTCCAGGGGGCATGAGGCGATCCAATTGGCTGCAGCGTTTAGTCTGCAGTCACACGATTTTGTAAGTCCTTACTATCGTGACGAGAGTTTATTGCTGGGGATTGGATTTACCCCTTATGAATTGATGCTGCAACTGCTGGCCAAGGCAGATGATGCCTTCTCAGGAGGCAGGGAGTACTACTCGCACCCCAGCTACCAAGGAAAAGGAAAGCCGCTTATCATCCATCAGTCCAGCGCTACGGGTATGCAGGTCATCCCTACCACTGGCCTTGCGCAGGCGATACAATATTGGGAGACCTTGTTAAAGGGTTCGCAGCCTCCCGGTGTGGGCGTGCCCGGCTTTATGAATGCAGCCACACCACCCATTGTTATTTGCTCTATGGGAGATGCCAGTGTAACAGAAGGCGAGGTGAGCGAAGCGTTTCAGTTTGCCGTGCTCAAGCAACTCCCTATCATCTATCTGGTGCAAGACAATAACTGGGGCATCAGCGTAACGGCCGCTGAGGCAAGGGCCATGAATGCATTTGAGTATGCGGCCGGATTCAAAGGCATGGGAAGAGTGCAGGTGGATGGATCCGATTTTGAAGCGTCATTCAATGTAATGAAAGAAGTGGTCACAACGGTGCGTCAAACGCGCAAGCCTTTCTTGGTGCATGCGCAGGTGCCGCTGTTGGGCCATCATACCAGTGGCGTACGGCGTGAATTCTATAGAGACGAAGCCGAACTGGCCTCTCACTTGCGGCATGACCCTCGTCCGAAATTGCGGGTCCGTCTGCAGGCAGCAGGTATCTCCGAAGAAGAATTGATCTCAATAGAAGAGCGGGCCTCGAAACGAGTGGCCGATGATTTTGCAAAGGCGGTGGCAGCACCCGAACCCGCTATAGAAAAAGTGAGCGACCATGTGTTTGCCCCCACACCGGTGGCCGAAGAAAAGGGGGAGCGGGCCCCTGCGGGTGCAGCAAAGATCATGATGGTTGATGCTGCCTTGTTTGCGATAAAGGAGATCATGCAAAAGCATCCTGAGGCACTGCTTTACGGTCAGGATGTTGGCAAACGACTGGGTGGTGTTTTTAGGGAGGCCGCTACCTTGGCCGATCTCTTTGGAGAGCACCGTGTATTCAACACGGCCATACAAGAAGCCTATGTGGTTGGATCGACCGCTGGTATGTCGGCTGCCGGCCTGCGACCCATCGTTGAGGTGCAGTTTGCCGATTACATTTATCCGGGATTCAATCAACTTGTTACTGAACTTTCAAAGAGCTGTTATTTAAGCAATGGAAAGTTTCCGGTCTCTATGATCTTGCGCGTTCCTACCGGCGCCTATGGAGGTGGAGGGCCTTATCACAGTGGGTCGGTAGAGACCACGCTGCTCTCCATTAAAGGGATCAAAGTGGTCTATCCTTCTACTGCAGCCGATATGAAGGGGCTAATGAAAGCGGCGTACTATGATCCCAATCCTGTGGTCATGCTTGAGCACAAAGGATTGTACTGGAGTAAAGTGCCCGGAACTGAAGAGGCCCGCACACCCGAGCCCGATGCGGATTATATAGTTCCGCTTGGTAAAGGATGCATCGTACAAAGCGCCAAAGAGCATCACATGCAATCCGGCGAGTCTGCGGTCGTGATTACCTATGGAATGGGAGTGTATTGGGCCAAAGAGGCCAGTCGTTCGTTGCCCGGTAAAATAGAGATCGTTGATCTGCGAACCCTTTTTCCACTCGATGAAGAGTTGGTCTACGAAAGGGTGCGGGCCCATGGAAAATGTTTGGTGCTTACCGAAGAGCAGCAGCTAAATTCATTTGCCGAGGCACTGGCAGGTCGAATTGGCAAAAATTGTTTTACCTCACTTGATCAACCCGTAGAAGTCTTAGGCGCATTGAATTTACCGGCCGTTCCCATGAACATGGAGCTGGAAAAAGCAATGCTTCCCACTGCAGAAAAAGTAAGTCGGGTACTCGATCAACTGTTAAGAGGATAAGGTTACTCCTTTTTTAGCTGAAGTCTGATCTGCAATTCTTCGAATTGCTTTTCATCGATCGATGCGGGTGCATCGAGCATTACATCGCGTCCTGCATTGTTCTTAGGAAAGGCAATAAAGTCGCGTATACTTTCACTGCCTCCCAAAATGGCGCAAAGTCTGTCAAAACCAAAGGCGATACCTCCGTGTGGTGGAGCACCGTACTCGAAAGCACCTAACAAGAACCCAAACTTGTGCTGTTGTTCTTCTTCGTTCATGCCCAGTGCGGCGAACATTTTTTCTTGTAAATCACGTTGATGAATACGAATGGAGCCACCTCCAATTTCGTTTCCGTTGAGCACCATGTCGTATGCATTGGCTTTGATGCGAGCATAGGGATGGCTGAGGTAATTAGCAGCATCGGCGATGACCGGACTGTTGCCGATCATCGTTTGTATCTGATCGGGTTTGGGAGAGGTAAAGGGATGATGACGGGCCACCCAGCGGTTACCCTCTTCGTCGTATTCAAAAAGGGGAAAGTCTAGCACCCAGCATAATTTAAATTCGTCGGGTTTACGCAGGCCAAGACGCTGTCCGAGCTCGAGCCGCAGTTCGCTCATGGCCTTTCGGGTACGCTCTTCTTTGCCGGCCAGCAACAAGATCAGGTCGCCGGGGTGAGCGGCAGCTGCCTTGGCAATCGCTAACAGTTTTTCGGGGGCATAAAATTTATCGATACTGCTCTTGCATGTTCCGTCTGCCAGATACTTGATAAAGGCCAAACCCTTCATCCCGATCTGGGGTCGTTGTACCCATTCGGTCAGTTCATCGGTCTGTTTGCGCGAGTATTCCGCGGCACCGGGCACGGCAATGGCCAATACGGTTTCCGCCTCATCAAATACCTTAAAGCCAGCGCCCTCTATTAAGAAGCGGTGATCGGCTCTTTCCGCAAAGACCGTATCTGGTTTTTTTAGATTCAGCAGGGGCATCGCATAGCGTATGTCGGGCTTATCGTTTCCATAGGTCCACATGGCCTCTTCCCAGCTAAGACGGGCAATAGGTTCGTTATAGTCGATCTGTTTGACCTCTTTGAAAATGGAGCGGATCATTCCCTCGAACATGTTGAGGATGTCTTCTTGCTCCACGAACGACATCTCACAATCGATCTGGGTAAACTCGGGTTGCCGGTCGGCTCTGAGGTCTTCGTCGCGAAAACATTTTACGATCTGGTAGTAGCGATCATAGCCACTCACCATAAGCAGTTGTTTGAATGTTTGCGGTGATTGTGGCAGCGCATAGAACTGTCCGGGATTCATACGAGAAGGCACTACAAAATCACGCGCACCCTCGGGAGTCGACTTGATCAGAAAGGGTGTCTCAATGTCCATGAACTGCTGCTGGTGCAAATAGGTGCGAGCCGCCCGGTTTACGGCATAACGCAGTTCGAGGTTGCGGCGAACGGCAGGTCTTCTCAGGTCCAAAAAGCGATATTTCATCCGCAAGTCATCACCTCCGTCGGTGTCGTCCTGAATAGTAAAGGGTGGAACAGCGGCCCGGTTTAATATGGCAAAAGAGGCCACATCGATCTCGATCTCTCCGGTGGGCAATTGCAAATTTTTATTGCTGCGCTCTATCACTACTCCTGTTACTTGCAGTACAAACTCTCTACCGAGAGGAGAGGCCTCTAGTTGGGCATTGACGTTCTCGCCAAAGAGTAGTTGCGTAATGCCATAGCGGTCGCGCAGGTCCACAAAGGTGATCGAGCCGTATTTGCGAATGGTTTGCACCCATCCGGCCAGTTGCACTTGCTTGCCTTTATCGCTTATGCGTAATTCTCCACAGGTATTCGTTCTGTACATGATGTCGTGCTTATGCCAATGATCAAAGTGTAGGGGTTCTTTTCTGTCTTATTTCTTGAGGGCGCTGAATTAAATAGTAGTGTATCAAGATCAATGAGCCCAATGTAAAGGGGATCATTGAAAGTTGCTTTCCGGTCATGATATCAAAAAAAATCTCGTTGTCTCGTTTAATGAACTCCATGATCATCCAGGTACTGTTGGCGCAGATCC
>Ga0208222_1000434_pt1 | contig 12040 bp, 11 predicted proteins | sample LakMenEpi13Sep09_FD_150694 | JGI IMG/M metagenome (GOLD analysis project Ga0208222, IMG submission 150694) | Freshwater microbial communities from Lake Mendota, WI - 13SEP2009 deep hole epilimnion (SPAdes) | ecosystem: Environmental > Aquatic > Freshwater > Lentic | place: Lake Mendota, Madison...
GACAGCAACTTCGACCTGGGTACCGTTGAACTCGTCGAGTCCTTTCGAGGTGTGCTGAGTTAGATCGTACCCAAGCTCTCTCATCGCTTCGATCGCCTTGGGATTGACTCGGCCGCTGGGCTTGGAACCGGCGCTGAAGGCTTCGATTTGGTTTTTGCCATGCATCTTGGCGAAGGCTTGTGCCATCTGAGATCTATTGGAGTTCTCAACACAAACAAACAGAATTCTTTTAGGGGTGTTCATGATGGATCCGTGTTGGTGGATTAACAGCAGCCAGGAGTGCTGCAGGAGGACAGAACGTTCAGGTCGATCCGACATTTCTCGGGCGCGAGGCACTGGGTGTGCTTGCTTTGGAGGTGCAATTGAATCGCCTGATTCCCAACCACCAGCGATCGCACAGGGTATTGGGAGAGGATCTCTTTTTGGTATTCGATTTCGACAGGGATCTGTTGGTGATCAAAGAGTCCCAGACCCAATTCGATGATCTTGGCCAATTTGGTCGTATCTAGTCGATGTTCCAGATCGTTAGCAACCCAAACTTGGAGAACGCAACTGGTGTTGCTACGCAGGGTTCCTCCGCAATCGACAAAGCGTTTTTGAACCTGCCCGACCTCGGTCACATGAAAGTGGGCAGGTACCGAATCACCCTCGGGCAAGACGATTTCCAATGCGAGTTTGGGATGTTTTCCCAAAGTATCGACAAGTTCATGCAGCATCAATGTCACAGTGTAGTGGCTCCTTGGGAACGAATTGGATCTGTAATTGGATCTGTAATTGGATCTGTAGGGGATTCTGGACTTTGGAGGATCCAGTGGATACAAACTGCGAAAGCAGAACCCAAAACGGGTGCTATCAAGTACACCCATAGGTTCTCGAAGTGCAACGAGATCATGGCTGGTGCTAAAGATCGAGCCGGGTTCATCGAAGCCCCCGAGATTGGGCCTGCGAACATCGCTTCCAAACCGATTACCGCTCCGATGATCACACCACCAAGGGGCTCATTTTGTTTGGGGCCTCTTTGGATACCTAGAATCACCAGCATCAAAATCCAGGTAAGAACAAATTCCAGCACAAACGACTGCCAAGCCCCAGAGCTTGGCAACGTCGCACCAAGGGTTTGGTGATCTGGAAACATGCATCGGATCAGCAGGCTTGCCGCAAGGGCACCGACACACTGGCCTGCGATATATGGGATCAGCAAAGCGATCGGAAATCTTCCAGATATCGACAAACCAATGCTAACGGCGGGGTTTAGATGGCATCCTGAGATATGGCCAAAAGCATAAATCAGCGACAGAACCAACAATCCAAATGTCAATGCAATTCCTACATGGGTGATCGCACCGTCGCTTGCATCGTTGATGACAATCGCTCCGGTTCCGCAAAACACCAAGATGAAAGTCCCGATGGCCTCCCCAAGCGTTCTTCGGATTGAAGAATCTCGATAGGGGCTCATCGTGGAGTTCTCGCTCGATCTACCAAGGAGACTTCTTCCATCAAACAGAGCCCTTGATCGAGCAGGGATCGGACACATAAGTCGACCAATTGGTAGTGGATGTTATTTCCTTCGCGATGCCAAGTAAGGATTCCAAGGTCAGTTAGTCGTTGCAGTTGGTTCGAGACCGCTTGGGGTTTCATCCCAATCGATTTGGCAAGTTCGCTGACGCACATTTGATCGGTTCGCACCAGGGCATGAAGCAGTCGAAGCCGTGTGTCGTTGGCAAGGACTTTAAAGACCGCTGCAAGCCCACCGGCTTGGACAGGTGACAATAAAGGTCGATCCTTTAAGGAAATGCGTTGGCAGCAGGCTTTCGATGAAGCGTTCTTGCGCAATTGGGTCTTGGCGATTTTCATAGTGCACCTTGGGGATAAACTACCGCAATTACACTATATCGTGTATTGGTGTACGTCAAGCCCTCCTAGAGCGTCGGTTCCACCGGAAAAAATGAGCCGGTAAAGATCTGCCCCTTGCGACTTATCCACTATAATTCGCATCCTATGGATGCGCGATCGTCCAGCTCGTTTGCCCCAAGAGCTTTCGATGTCGGGCACCAGTACCGTTTCACTAACAGGGAATTGGACAAGTTGATGAGCAAGTGTTTATTGAAGACTGCCTTGGTGCTGTTAGGCTGCCAAGCCAGCTTGGGTTTCTGCTGCCCGACATGGGCCATCGCGCAGTCGGCCCTGAATCGCTCGGTCCGAACATGGAACCTGCAATTGAGCATCCAGAGCAACTGCAAACCGCCCAGAGGCGACTTGACGTACTACATAAGGTTACTGGCAAACACCCGAACATCGTGTGGCTCTTGGTCGATGATATGGGGTACGGTGACCCAGGTTGTTATGGTGAAGGAATCGCCATCGGTGCTGCCACATTCAAGAAATATCCACTCAAAAATGTAGGGCTTTGAAATCTTGCTGCACTCGACACCCAAAACAACTACCAGTCGCCGAGAGATGTTGGCAACATTCCCACTTTTTCCAGCGGCATTGCAAAGCCTCAGTAGCATCCACTCTAGTCAAACGGTTCGCTTTGGCGTCATCACCGATGTGCATCAAGATGTCATGCATGATGGCCATGAGCGTCTTGAGCGATTCGTCGAAGCGATGCAACTGGCAAACGTCGATTTCATTATCCAACTTGGCGATTTCTGCGTACCGCATCCTCGGAATTCAGGCTTTATGGAGATCTGGAAGTCCTTTCAAGGCCCCAGGTACCACGTTCTTGGGAACCACGATATGGATGGAGGCTACCAACGCCAACATACGGTACAGTACTACCAGATGCCGGATCGCTTTTACACGTTTGACGCAGGACCCATTCGAGGCATCGTCCTAGATACCAACGATCCAGGCGGCTCTGCAACCGGCTACAAGAAGTACATCGCTAAAGATCAAATCCAATGGCTTGAAGAGCAACTGGCTCAATCCGACCGACCGGTTTGTTTGTTCTTGCACCATCCCTTGGATGAACCCAAGGGGATTGAGAACCGTCGAGAAGTTCGAGCCGTCTTAGAAAAAGCTCAATCAAGATCCTCGAATATCCTCGCAGTGTTTTCAGGTCACTACCATGAGGACTACCATCATCTAGTCCAACAAGTCAGATACTTGCAAATCAACAGTGCTTCCTATGTCTGGTTAGGAGAAGCCGGAGCAAGAGAAACATGGGATCCGCTGATTCACAAGAAACATCCAAGTCTCCGAAGTGTGGCAGCCTACAAAGATCCTCTTTGGGCTCTGGTAACCATCGACTTCTCAAGCAACCAACTCATCGTCCAAGGACGTCAATCTCAGTGGGTTGGCCCAAACCCATGGGAGCGAGGCGTTAAAGAGTCCGATTACCCCAAGCAGACTAATCGGCCTGAGATCTCAAGCGTCCAAGTCGCGATCGATCGGCTGTAGGTAAAAAAACGACAGGCCGGTAGAAAATCTACCGACCTGTCGCTCTTGTTCCCTGGCGTCGGGGACCCTTGCGGACCCCCGACGCACAGTCGTAAGCTCTACTGTGAAGCACCACCGACAGGCAATTGACCCAGTAACTGCCAAGTCTGCGGCTATATGCTGCTCCAACCCAGGAGGAAGGCCGGTTGAGTCTTCCCGCAAAACCCCAACCGCCAGCAGAGCTTTATTTGTGAATCATCAAGACACTCAACGATTACTTGAAATCCACCAGCGGTGTCAACAGGGTTTTTGATCAATACTTGATGCTTGTTTTGGGTAATTTTTCCTGCAATTGGGCCACCGCTTTTTTGCTCAGCGTCGTGTTGGTGAGAATTAAATCTTTAAGATTCTTCAGCTTTGCCAATTCCCCTATTTTATCATCGGTAACCGCAGTCTTTCCGATATGAAGAAACTCAAGACTCTCGATTTTCGAAAGGTGCTCGATCGCACCATCTCCAATATTGGTGTCGTCCAAATTCAATCGCTTGAGCTTGCTGCTGGTCAACGCACTGAGTCCTGCATCGGTCACTCGCGTATGCCATAGATTCAAATCCTCAAGCTTCGCAAGCTTTCCTATCTCTACCAACGCAGCATCCTTGATGGTCGTCTCGCTCAGATCCAAAGCGGTCAAGTTCGGGAACTTGCCAATATGCTCGACGATCCCTTTGGTGGTGATCGCGCAGTCTCTGAGCTTCATTTTGGACATCTCTTTGGCTCCAGCGATCGCGCCCAAGGCATCGTTGCCAACACGGGTTCGGAAGATGTCGAACTCTTTGAGTTTGGTCATGCCCGAGAGCGCCGTGAAACTCTGGTCGGTCACTCCGCAGTCCTGGAACGAGATCGCTACCATGTTGGTCATTCCCGAAAGATACTGCATCCCATCATCGGTAATCCTCGGTCCCCAAAGACTTAAATTGCGCAGTTTGCTAAGTCCCTTCAGGTGCGCAAGTCCAGCATCACTGATCTGGTTGCAATCCGACAAATCCAGCAACTCTAATTGAACTGTCTCTTTTAGATAAGCCAACCCGGCATCGGACAGTTTGGTCCTAGGCGCCCGAATCCGTTTGATGGTCTTGGATTGTCCCAGGCTCTTCAAACACTCGTCAGTGATCCCGCATCGATCTAAAAGCAAATCGTCAACCTTGGGGAATTTCGCAATTTGTGCGATGGTCTCATCGGTGATGGAAGCTTGCTCCATCTTGAGCGCTCGGAGGTTCGGAAGCGATTTAAGGGTCACGATCAAGTCGTGAGTTGCTGCCGGTCCGCTAACAGAAATCGTCTGGACCGTGGGGATCTCTAGCACTCTGGGAAACGTTTTGACCCAGTCATCGCCGCATTTGCGAAAGTCAACGCCGATGACTTCGCCATCCTTTTCCTGAACCGCAATGCCAGGCATCGCCTTAATCGCAGCGATCGCTTGGCTATCTGCACTCTTGGTTGCCGCGACTGTTTGCTGGGCGTAGCAGGCTCGGATACTGCACGAAAGAGCCATCGAAAGAGCCATCGATCCAAGGACAGCGCTGAGCACCACTGTGTATTTTCGTTTCATGAATTCCAGATTCCACTTGTAAGGATTACAAATCGGTAGGTGTCGCCCGAGATACCTGGGCAACCGCAGAGTATCTTCGTTGAGCACGATTCGCTTGACAAGCTCTCTGCGACTAAAATGATCACCTCCAGATGATCGATCGATACTCGAAAACCCAGAAAATTCCCTGAATGCTCAAGCGGAACGGTCGGCTCAAGGACTCCTACACCTACCAACCCCCTTTCGGCGCGTCGATCGATGCTGAAGGGGTCCATTTTTCTGTATTCAGCCGATCGGCATCGGCCATGCGGATCCTGTTGTACTCGACCACCCAGGACCGGGAACCGACCGACAAGATTGAGCTATCTGCACAATCGGACAAAATCGGAGACATCTGGACCAAATTCGTTCCGGGGCTAAAGGCAGGGCAACTCTATCACTTCCAAGCCGACGGTTTGTATCGACCCGAATCGGGCTGGTGGTTCGACAACAAAGCCCGCTTGATCGATCCCTATTGCCAAGCCTTGTCTGGTGACTTTCAACCTTCGACCGATGGCGTGATTCGTCCTCCCAAATGCGTTGTCGTCGACCAGGCTTTCGATTGGAAAGGCGATCGTCCACTTAGACACCCCATCGAAGACTCGATCATCTATGAAATGCATGTGGCTGGATTTACCAAACACCCATCAAGCGGTGTATCCAAACCAGGCACTTATCTCGGAGCGATCGAGAAAATCCCCTACCTTCAATCGCTGGGCATCACGGCCGTAGAACTTCTGCCTGTCCATGAGTTCCCGATCTTGGACTTTCATGGTCAACCTTGGAAACACCCAAACTACTGGGGGTACGATCCGTTGGCCTTATTGGCTCCTCACAGGGGATATGCCGATAGCAAAGAGCCAGGTGCGCAAGTCCATGAATTCAAAACGCTGGTCAAAGAGCTTCATCGCGCGGGCATCGAAGTCATCCTCGATGTGGTCTTTAATCACACCTGCGAAGGCAATCAACGAGGTCCCATCCTATCGATGAAGGGTCTGGAAAACCCGGTCTACTACATCCTTAACTCCGAAGGTGCAAACTACAGCAACTTCAGCGGATGCGGCAATACTATAAACTGCAATCATCCGATCTGCAGGGAATGGATCATGCATTCCCTACGGCACTGGGTACATAACTACCATGTCGACGGATTTCGATTCGATCTAGCAAGTATTCTGGCGCGCGATCGATCCGGGAATCTTCAAGCCAATGCACCAGTGATCGAACTCATTGCCGAAGACCCCATGCTTTCGGAAACCAAATTGATCGCTGAAGCTTGGGATGCCGCAGGTGCTTATCAAGTCGGATCCTTTGGTGGAAAACGATGGAGCGAGTGGAACGGTCGATATCGGGATGACATTCGTCGATTTTGGAGAGGGGACCCAATCGGACTGGGACCTTTTGCAACCCGCCTGTGCGGCTCTTCGGATTTGTACGAAGCCCATGGGCGCGCGCCGTGTTCTAGCATCAATTTCGTAACTAGCCATGACGGTTTCACACTCAACGATTTGGTCAGCTATGAATCCAAACACAACGAAGCCAACGGCGAAAACAATCGCGATGGAGACAACAATAACTTCAGCGAGAATCATGGTGTCGAGGGGCTACCGGCGACCAAGTCCATCGAGCGCAAACGTGCCAAGCAAATCAGAAACTTAATGGCCACGCTATTGCTCAGCCAGGGTGTTCCTATGCTCCTGATGGGGGACGAGATCCGCCGCACCCAGCAAGGCAACAACAATGCGTACTGCCAAGACAACTCCATCTCCTGGATGAATTGGCAATTCGAACCCCCAGGAGAGGACCTATTGCGATTTACCCAAAGCCTAATCTCGTTTCGCCGCCAACATCCAGCCTTGTGCCGCACGCGATTCTTCACGGGTAAACCCATCGATGCTCGTGGAGTCCCAGATGTATCGTGGTTTGACCATCGAGGAGCTTCAGTCGACTGGCAAAAATCCGATTCAGGACTGATCTGTTGGCTTGCAGCACCTCAGGCAAACCCCATCGAAGGCACGTCCAAGCCATCGTCTCTTTTAGGGGATATCCTGATTTTGGTGAACCCGACCCAAACCACACTGACTTTTGCGATTCCCAAACCAGCATTGGGGATCCGCTGGCAACTGTTTATCGACACGTCCAAACAATCCCCGCAAGACATCTTTCCCGAAGTGCTTGGGGTAGATCAAACCTGCAACGAGCCAACTCGCAAGCTTAGCAATCCTGCGAACCTAAGAGTCCTACGTCGCTCGATGATGGTATGGATCCAGAAACGCTAAAGTTGCGATTGCAACCAAGCGATCTCCTGCGCGATCCCTTCGTCAAGGGACAATCGCTGTAGCTGGCTAGGAAGCACACCCCATGCGTACGTTTCGACTTCATAAGCCACATCGGGAAGAAACAGCTCTGGGCGAACCTTCACCAAATCCAACCATGCCTGGATTTGAGATTGGGTGGATTCGATCTGGCCCCAACTTTGGACATAGATCGGTACGTGGAAGTGAATCCTCCACTCTCGGTCGCTTAAGGGCAAGGTATTTTTCAGAGCTCCATGTTCCAAGTGCTGAGCCATCAGTTCCGGCAAGTCTTCGACCAAGCGATGTTGCCCTGTGGAATCGACGACCATGGTTTGATGCAGGTATCGATCCTCGGCAAATTGCGCTAGTTGCAAAAGCGCTCGATGCTGCTGCGCAGAGTCCAAGCGACTCCAAGGAACGCGGATCGCCGAGGAGACTTGAACCTTGCCGACTTGAATCCCAAGCGAGCGGGATTCGAGGACCTGCTCATGCTGGTTTTCTCCCATGACCGCAGAATGGCAGATATCGTGACAAATCGTAAGATACTCTCTGGCTCGCTGTGCTTGGGCGTGGTTGATCGCAGGAGTTGACCAGTAACGCTGATAAAAAGCCCGGAGTGATGCATTGTCGGTAAAGACACATCCGGGCTCTGGTTCCAAGGCGAGGCGTATCCTACGCCCGGTTTTCTCGTAACGCGCATCGAGTTCATCGGCCAGCATCAGTAAATTCGAAGCGGCTTGAGCATGCTTGGACTCCTGATCCTGGCACGGCTCTTTCCAACCGATGGGCAACGTCGAAATCGAACCGCTGAGACCTTCGGGTAAAAGCCGATCGAGAATTTCGACTAGATCACGCGTGTACTGCAAACGAGCAGGCTCCCACCAAGCCGGTTCATAGACACGGTGCTTGACCACTTTTTGATGGAAGTCTTGCTGAGGAAATCCATTGATGGTGTAAGGTACCAGCCCCATCGACTGAAGCTGTTCTTTGAATGAGTCCAATCGATCTTGCTCGAGGAGCTCTTTGGCCGCCACCTGGGAAAACCAAAGACCCACTCCGAGTCGGTCTTGGCCAAGCCTCTGTCTGACCGCAAGTGCACATTTGCGTAAATTCGCTAGGATAGAATCGCTGTCCAGGCCAGCATGGACATTCGTGCAATAGCCTAGCAGTGTTCCACTTCCAGACAGACTCATGGGTTATCCTTCGGACTCCTGATGGTTCTCTTTGCGACCACCATGACCACTGGGCCGCGTTTTGGACATGCTGCGCTGGAAATCGCGAAACTCCTGGGGCCACTGCGCAACAAAACGCATAGGCTGACTTGTCGAAGGATGTTCAAAGCCTAAGCTCTCGGCGTGCAAGGCAATCCTTCGATACGGCCAAGCGCGGTGGGTGGCCAAGTCCCTGCGGTACCTTGGGTCCCCTAGAATTGGATGTCCAAGATCTGCCAAATGCACTCGGATCTGGTTGCGTCGCCCAGTCTCCAGGCGAACTTCGACAAGCGTTGCATCTTGCCATCGCTGACGGACTCGATAATGGGTGATCGCCAGCTCGCCTTGGCTGGAATCTTCGACCGAATACCGGTTGAGATTTTCATCGGTGGCCAAGTAGTTTCGGATGGTTCCAGAGTCGTTTGGAACCAAACCAGCCAGGATCGCTATGTACTGCCTGTCAGGTTTCCGGGCGGCAAATTGGTTTCTCAGTTGCTCTGCGACCGCAAGACTCTTTGCCATGACCAGCACCCCAGATACGTCGCGATCCAAACGGTGCACGCAAAAAATCTTGGCTTTGGAGTTTTGGTCCTGCATCCTGCGCTGGACGCGCCCTAGCAATGTTTGGGCTTCGCGATACTGAGTAGGAACGGTCAAGAGATTCGATGGTTTGACGACCACGCACAGATCTGGATCGTCGTAAAGAAACTCGATGGACCCTCGGGCCGATGGGCTTTTTTTAGGGGTGCTCTGCGCGATGGGCATCGGTATGCGATCGACTTGAATCAGATCGCCAGGTTCCAGTGTCCAATGGGCCTTGCGACACGGCTTTTGATTGACCGCTACGCAGTTGTTTTCAATGAGCCAAATGCAATGGCTCGTGGGGATTCCAAGCAAGTTCTTCAGGACACTGGCCAATTGGCGTGCCGGAGGGGGAATATTGCTGGGGACTTCGATGGTCTGGATCGTCATACCCACCAGCATAGCTCGTTTAGCTGGTTTTGATCAGCCGTTTTGAAGAATTTGCAGCCCGGTCCTTATCTGCAAGATTGCAAAGCGCAAGGCTGGATTGTAGCTTAGGGACCCACCATGAATAAAACCAACCACACCAGCATCGCGTATTTGCTTTTTCTTTTCTTGGCATACAGCTGCTCCTTGGTCGCAACCGCCCAGGATCACCTGCCGCCAGACTCGCCGCGGGTCACCCCTTTGGTGAAGGTCATCCGCCAAATCGAACCGGCAGTCGTCGGGTTGTTCACCCCGATCGGCAACAATCAGATTTCTTCGGGCAGCGGAACGATCATTCATCCTTTGGGCTATGTTTTGACCAACAACCACGTTGTCCCAGAACCGCAAGGCTTCGCGCTGTTTTCCGACTCCAAACGCGTTCGTTTTGAAGTCGTATCCCGATACCCAGAGTCGGATCTAGCGATGGTTAAGCTTTTGGATATCGAAGTTCCACTACCAACGATACGGCTTGGTACAAGTTCCGAAATCCTCAACGGTGAGCCTGTCGTCGTAGCAGGCAACCCCGGCGGTCGAGGTCTGGTATTTACCGCAGGCATCGTCAGCGCCAAAGATGTGTTGGAAGGAGGTCCCAACGCCATGATCATGTCCAATTACGTCAACGACCGTCGCGAGCGGTTGATTCAATTCGATGCAGCTAGCAACAAAGGAAACTCCGGTGGTCCTTTGGTCAACATGGACGGAGAGATCATCGGAATTGTTTCAGCGGTCATCGAAGGGGAACAAAACATTGGATTTGCAATCCCGATCGACCGAGCGATTCGAATTGCACAGCGTATGATTGAGCCCGAGTGGACTTACGAAAAAAACACTCGGATCGATATCGAGCCAAGCTCCAAGCAAGCGGTTGTGCAATCTATCTTGCCCCAAGTTTCTGTATCCGAGAACAGCCTACCCGATGCCTCCAAGATCCAGCCTGGAGACAAAATCATCGCGATATTTGACCAGCCGGTCTCCAGTTCGCTCGACTGGTACTTGCTGCTCGAAACGTATTTGCCAAAAAACGATCGGCTGAATCTTTTGGTCGATCGCCAAGGGGAGAAACTGAAAATCGACTTGCCAATTCAAAAAGCCCAGGCACTTGAGTCGGTCCAAGCCGAAACCACCAAACCTGGACTTCGCTATGAATTTTACGAAGGAAAATTCAATCAGATGCCCGACTTTCAGACGCTTGAGCCGGTCCGTGGTGGAGTGACCGAAAAACTCGATGTCTCCGAATTGTCGATGGGTAGGAACGACAATTTTGCGATTCGATTCACGGGGCACGTAGCGATCCCAAACGATGGGCTTTATCGCGTCGTGGTTGTCTCGGATGATGGAAGTCGATTGTTCATCAACGACCAGTTGTTTATCGACAACGATGGCAACCATCCTGCCAAACCTATAGGAAGAATCGTGAGACTCCAAAAAGGGTTGCTTCCGATCCGTGTCGAATACTTCCAAGGAAATGGACTCAAGTCCCTCTACCTGATCGTTGAGCCTTGTACAGATCGTCGAGCAATCACACTCAAGGACATGAAGTTCTTGCAAGGCGAACGCTTGCGCACGATTCCGTGAGGATCGAATGAGGATCGAATGAGCCTGACACTTGGAAAGTTCTTTTGACACCATGGATTGCCACCGCATATTCGCTTATGGAACCCTCAAGTCCGATCAACTGCGAGGCTCGATGTGGCCAGGACGACCGATTCGAATCGAGCTTGCAATCACCACCGGAGTGTTATGGGATTTGGGGAGTTACCCCGGACTGAGCGTCGGCTCGGAATTGATTTTGGGGGAGGTTTGGACATTTTTCCCCGAGGATATTGAAACGACGCTCGATGTTCTTGATGGAATCGAGGGGTACGATGCCTCGGGCGATTGCGGGATGTATTTAAGGCGGCAGATCGACGTCCAGATCCTCGATGCAAAAAACCAAACCCAAGGATGTCATCTAAGCTCCCCTATCGAAAGCGTCTCCGTCGAAAGCGTCTCCGTGAAATGCTTTGTCTACATCATTCCAGATCCCAGCCGATGGCCCAAGGCTCGGCGGATCCAACCTTGGTATCACAACCGCTGGCAAACAGTATTGGCATCCTGGCCCGACAGCCAGTCGCGAGTTCCCAAACACCTATCCCAAGAGGAGTGATGGGATTTTCCAATCTTGGATTATCCGGTATCAATTAATGCCCCGGACCTATTCACCCACTGAGGATCGACTCCATGTCAGCCGCGTTTGACTTCCAAGCCTTTTTGTCCAACACCGGTGACCAAGTAGCACTGAGCACATCTGGCACAGGTCCCCAAGGCAGCTTGCCCTTGACCGATGAAATGCTCAGAACATGGTCCAGTGGCGATTTGTTCGGTTGGACTCAAAACGCGGGGATGGGATGGGATCCCAAGAAGATGCTCGGGCCGCAGTTTTTGCTGCTGAGCACCCAAGGAGGGATGCGGGATCAGGACGGTAAACCGATCGCTTTGGGATACCACACCGGGCATTGGGAAGTTGGGTTGCTGGT
>Ga0208222_1000436_pt1 | contig 12017 bp, 12 predicted proteins | sample LakMenEpi13Sep09_FD_150694 | JGI IMG/M metagenome (GOLD analysis project Ga0208222, IMG submission 150694) | Freshwater microbial communities from Lake Mendota, WI - 13SEP2009 deep hole epilimnion (SPAdes) | ecosystem: Environmental > Aquatic > Freshwater > Lentic | place: Lake Mendota, Madison...
CGCCCCACACCACTTCAAAAAACGATAAACCCTTGTAAATCTGAAACTTACAAGGGTTTTCTTTTTGGGGTGCACAGAAAGGTGCGCAGTTTTGGGGGTTCCTTGAAATCTTCTCTTTTGACTTATCCATATTATAAGATAAGAGAGGAGAGAGGAAGGTGGAGGTTTTATTTATCACTCAAAGCAATTCCAAATCTGAACATTGCCGCTACTAAAGCAAGGTGAATAACTAATATTACTTTCTGCCAAGTAGGCCTATCGTTCCACTTTTGTTCGGTGTCAAAAGGATCAAATGCTAATCCAATTCCAAAGTGAAGCAGCAGCCTGCAAATAATCTTTATGAAAAATTGCCTGATAAAATCCAAGTGCTAAAAATCCGATATACAGAAATTTATTGAAGGGAGTTTTCATTTTGCGGAGTATTTTATACTGTCAATATTATTTTTCAATGTTGAGAGAACCAAAGTACTTATTTTTCAAATCAGCTGAAGCCCCTTCGGAACGTTTCTGATGAACGATATTAACTGTATAAACACCATCAATAAAAATATATACGGTAATCTCTAATTTTTTTCCATTCCTCGTTCCACTTATAATGAGATGCAGCACTTGCCTCCCATTAATCTGTTTGACCTCAGAAGATAAAACCGAAGCATCGTTACTGACCTGGGCAACAAAACTTTGCTCAAGTTGTTCCCAAAATGCTGATTCTTGTTGAGCAGCTTCTAGAACATCAGCCGTCATACCACTGCTTTTTTCAAGATTAGTTGCCAATGCGTAAAAATTGGCTGTACTATCAGCTAATTTGAGGGTATGTTGCACGCCTACATCCTGCATATTACGAGAGATTGGTTTCTCAGGAAATACGACAGTAACATTTTCCGTTAATTGGATTTTAGTTTCCTGTGACATTGCTGCGAACGGACATAAAATCAAAATCAGGCGAATAATGATTGACTTGCTCATAAAATGTTATTTGAAAGTAAAGCTAGAAAAAGTACTACCTCTATAATATAGAATAGTACAATTGGTATAAATATGATATAAATGGTCATTTTCCATTCCATCCATCCATGATACCTGCTTTGATATCAGTGTAACTAGATGCAAGCCAAATAGCCAAGACAATTAGGGCGATTACCTTCCAGTGATTTTTGAACAAAACTTTCAGATCGGTGAGAAATTGATTCATATCGGTGATTTTAAAGTTGACATTGAATTCATAGGGTTTGGATGATGATTGTTGAACAAACGAAGACAGATCTGCTTCGAGGACCCTACTGATCGTATTTAAAGAATGGAGGCTCGGTTTTACTTCACCGTTCTCAATTCGTTGTATGGTCCTTAAAGTGATCCCGCAATCATCGGCAAGTTGCTGTTGGGTCATACCCTTTTTGAGTCTAAGTTCTTTTATGGCTATCATTAGTTTGTGATACAAATTTGATAATGAATTTATTACGAAAAAACGACACCTTTACGTCATCTAGGCGTCAAGCGGTAGAAATTTGTTGGGGACCATGGGATTTCTCCCTTTTCTCAAACCGAATAAGGCCTGAACTGGGTAATAACCCTCTTACTAGCTAGCCCAACCGAATAAGAAGTGCGCAGAGGGTGTACTGAAAAGTGCAGGGTCTTTCTTTTGCGGGCAGGAGTCCAATCATCGCTGCATGATGAAGAATCCGATAAGGCTTTGTCGATTTACATGGAGGGGCTTAGTGAAGCCAACAACATGTATTTAACATCAGAACTTAAATACAGAACCGACTTGGCTGTTTGGGCAGAAAAGCAAACAATACTCAGCAATGGTGGTAACATTTTGGAAGGCTTCTCAGCCGGTTCAGCCGAACTGTTTGAATTAGCTATCCCTTGTCTATTAGAAAATCCAAAAAGTCAACTTCCGGAGTGCAAAACATACATAGATACATTATACCTGCCTCAACAAGAAAGATACGAAGAAGCGGTTGAGTCTCTACATAAATCCGAGATTTCAAGCGAATACAGTGACAGACTTCAAATGCTGACCGCACTTTTGGCGGTTGCCCTGTTTATGCTTGGTATCACTTCGGTCATTCGCAAAGAAAAATTGAAATTTGCGATTATGCTAGGAGCCATCTTTATTGCGATCTTCAGCATTTTCATACTGCTAAGGGTGCCGATTGTCTCGGTGTCTTGGTAGCCAATTTATTTACTTTCCTTCCAATTTATTGACGTAATCGAGTGACCCTAATCGTAGCCTTACAGGTAAGCCTGTCTTCTTTTCAAACTTCCACTCCTGTCTGCAGATATAGCCTTGCTTCATCGTCACAAAATCCGGTCTAATATAAACAGTAGATTTTTTTGATTGGGATATCAGTGGTGGTGACTTAAAAATTACTCTTTTAGGCGCTGGAATTTTTTGTTGCGCAAAACAGCAATTTGAAGTGACTAACAGTAAGATGATCAAGAGGCGCATCGGCCGCAAATTTATTCGCAAAGATATTGAATTATAGCGCGAGATTAAACTAGCTAGAAGCCATGTTAGCTCCAAGCATTGCGGTTGCTGTAAGAAGAATGCACGATGTGGGTAAGAGTGGCTGGTTTGTCTTGATCCCCATATACAACCTTGTGTTGGCGGTGACCGAGGGAAACAAAGGGACAAACGAATACGGACCTGACCCTAAAGAATCTTCTGCCGAAGCCGTCTAATTAATGAGTTGGCGAGCTATAAACTAAAACTCGCCCGACCCATTTAATTGAACCGTATAGCGAAAATGCAAAAACCGCTGATCTTTTATTTTTACACTGTCAGGAGCGGAGGCCGAAGGCGTTATTCCTCCTCGATAATAATTTAGGATCTCCACTTTTGCAAACTTACCTGTTGCCGTACGCACAACAAGAACACGGCCCGGTATAGGGGTCAGCAAATTAGTTGGGCCGTCGTAGGTATACCAAGCACGGCCAGAGCCGCGCGCAATGGCATAAGAAACCGGATGATTGTCGACTCTGAATACCGAATCGGCTGGAACCCTTAGCAAAGACTCAAAAGTTCCGGTTTGCACAAATGCACCTCCTAAACCTGGGCCACTTGTTTGATTATTTACACGAATAACGGTACCTGCAAAAGCCAGGTCCCAGCGATTGGTATTTGAATCAGCATTGGGTACCCACTGCCCTCTCTCTAAACTAAAAAAGCTATAACGCCCCGACCCAACGGGCTGCCCGATTGAATTAACCCCGATAATGGTATCGGCGGGCAAATTTCTGACTGTGGTAATAGGGCCCGAAACCTGAATAGCAAAACTTCTGCCATCGACCTTGGCGGGTAGTTTCTCCTTATTACACCCGAAACAAAATAATAACATAGCATTGACCACTAAGAAAAATCGCATAAATATTAGATTTTAGATTGTTGAATAGTTGAGGTTCGATTGGCTGGCATCTTCAGCCTTACTAATACAAAAACAGTACGAGGTTGCAAATTGGGCTGATAGAAGATATCCTGATAATTGAGTAGGTTATCGATGCCTGCCTGAAAGACAAGATGGGAGTTGATCGAAAATCCGCCACTTAGGTTTACCTGCAAAAATCCATTAGCGAATTCATCATAGTGATCATAAACGGTATTCCCATTACTGTTTGCTATGGTCCAGCGGCTACGATAGAACAGGCGGAGATTGACAAATCGATCAATGGCTGGTTCATATGTAAGCTTCAACTGAGCCTGGTGTTTGCTTCGATTAGGAAGACCAGCATACTCGTTAGTAGTCATAAGACGAATGGCTCCGGATACATCGCGTATGTACTCCTTACCCTGATCAATACGACTGCGCTCCTCCTTATCGGCTGTCTCTAAATATTGGTAGCCCAAATTCAACGATAACGATTTATACAGTTGCCATCTTACACCCAGTTCAATTCCTTGGGTGAATGCGCGATTTACATTAAGGTAACTAAATAACTGGGAGCCATCCAGACGAGTGGCAACATGGCGAACATCAATGAGAGAGTTGATATCGTTTCTAAAGAGAGATAATTGTGTTGTGATAGGAACAGTAAAACTATAGTTGATCTCTACATTAGCACCGGTAGAGAATTCCGGACGCAATGCACTAAGCTTTAAAAAGTCAGGCTTGCGTTCGGCAATTTGACCCAGTTGGTTCAAACTATTAATTACATCGATGGCCTGCGCAGCACCAAAAACAGAGTAGCCCCCCGCAGCTGTGTTGGTGAAATTCAAAAAAAGCTGGCGAAAGTCCGGAGCTTTGAACCCCTGGCCAATGGACCCCTTAAATGAAAGACGAGCATTGGGCTGATATCGCAACGCCCATTTAGGGGTGAGTGCGGCCGAATAAATAGTGTGATGATCGAATCGAGCTCCTAACACACTAATCCATTTGTGTCCCAACTTAACCTCCCACTGCGCAAAAGCATACCGAACTGAATTTTCTTTTTTATTTGAAAAGTCGTCATAACGAGTGGAGTTCGCTTGTTCGAGCTGAACACCCAATCCCGCCACGATGCTAGTACTTCCCTTTTTTATATCGAACTGATTTTCTAAACGATATAAGCGCTGTTCGAATCTATCCTTATATATACTATCGCCAGGCGCAGAAAAACGTAGTTCTTGATCTCCTGTATACTTGGTGATATAGGCTTTTGTAGAAATGGTCAGGCTTGCTGAATGCCTGTACGTTAGAGCAGGCTGAAAAACTACCTCATTATTACGTTCCCTACCAAACGATGCAGTAGTAACCCCATTGTTTTGAACAGAAAACTGTTGTCGAAAAAGATCCTGACTCAATCGCGTCAGTACGCGCAAATCAATTTTTTTACCAATAAGCCCCTGTACCACAGATTGACTAGCAAAACGAGAAAGCGGTCGTGGAACCCGATCTTGCGAAAAGGGGCGGTAACTAATCGCATCGGCATATAAATAATTATTGCTCTGCTTAACATTCCACTTACCCACTCTAAAAGAAAATTGAGCGTCGGCTTCTGTATGCTCTAAATTTTGTGACGAAAAGGGAATGCCCCAGCCCCGCTTGGTATCGGCAACCCCGTACCGAAGCGAAATCTCGGCTTGGGGTTTGACACCATTATCGGTAATTAAATTAATAACGCCGGCCATCGCTTCCGATCCATATAAACTCGATGATGGACCTTTGATGATCTCAATTCGCTTAATACCGGAAAGCGAGACGCGACTTAGGTCGAGTACACCAGATGTTCTGCCGATAAGCGGCTGTCCATCTAGCAGAATTAATGTATGCTCAGGGCTAAGTCCCTGCATTTGTAGCCCTGCGCCAAACCCGGTTACCAATTGAAGGCCCGGCTGCTCTTGTAAAATATCGCGTAAGCGCATCGAGCCTGCTTGCTGAATTTGTTTGCGTTGAATAAGCTGAACAGGAATAGCCACATTACCTAAACGCCTTTCTTGCCTGGTAGCCGTAACAACCACTTCGTCGAGTATTTGAAGAGTATCGCGCTGAGCCAACAAGGGCATCAAAGGGCACAAAAGCAAGAAAAAAACAAAATAAATGCGCATTCGAAGCGCAAGGTGCAACTATCGGTAAAAAATTAAATCACAAGTTTGTAAAATTGCAGATGCGGTCTCAGAATTTACAATCGCATGACAAGCGCAGAATATTTACAAAAGCTTTACAATTAGTTAAGCAAGAAAAAAAATTGCGATATAGCTTTGCGGCGATGAAAATAAAAAGTAGGGGCTTAGCACTATGCCTTTTGATTCAAGTCTCATTGCTAGCACAAGAAACTTATCGGGCAGATACCACTCATATAAAATATCTGGCTGAGATCACACTGGTAGGAAGAACGAATCGTTCCGATTTGCAACAAATTCCTGAGATTGTCGGCACCTCAATATATGCAGGAAAAAAATCAAGCCTGCTCGTTATAAAGAATGTAGAGGGTAACATTGCCACAAACGTAATGCGACAGGTCATGGCAAAAATTCCTGGTATACACATATGGGAAAACGATGGTAGTGGCATTCAAATTGGGGTCGCCACAAGAGGGCTAAGTCCTAACAGAAGCTGGGAATTCAATGTGCGCCAAAATGGATATGATATTGCCGCAGACCCCTATGGCTATCCAGAAGCATACTATAATCCACAATTACAGGCCGTTCAACGCATAGAAGTTATTCGCGGACATGGGGCCCTTCAATATGGCTCGCAATTTGGCGGAATGATCAATTATATTTTACGCGATGGCAGTGAATTTAAAAAACCGTTTCAAGTCGAAACACAACAAACAGTCGGAAGCTTTGGACTGTCGAACATTTATCTGGGGGCCGGAGGCCAGTCTGAAAAATGGAACTATTATGGATTTTTTGATCGCCGACAAGCAGATGGCTATCGCCTGAATAGTGATTACTTTACAAATGCCTCTTTTCTTACAGTTACCTATCGAGCAACAAAAAAAATCTCCACCACCCTAGAGTTAATGCGCTCACATATTCGAAGCCGGCAACCAGGAGGCTTACATGATACTGCCTTATACGTTAATAATCGCCAAAGTCTTAGATACAGAAACTTTATGGACATTGAGTGGTCTACGCTGGCCTGGCGATCGCGATTTGAATTCAACGCAACATCTCGGATGGATATAAAGTTGTTCGGGTTGATCGGAGATCGAAATAGCGTAGGCTTTTTACCGACCGCAGGCATTGGCGTTGCTGATACTATCAACCCCTCCCTCGGTACGTACAATCCCAGAAATGTAAATATTGACAGGTATCGCAATTGGGGGGGCGAGTGGAAATGGATCGCTGACTATAGTATTAAAAAAAGTAAAAACACCCTGTCAGTAGGACTCCGCCGATTCTCAGGTTATACCAAAAGACTCGTAAGCGATGGCAAGGGAGATGCAGGCGTTGACTATTCGCTTCGAATAGACAACAATACTTGGATGCGTGATATTGACTTTACCAGTATCAATTACGCGTTGTTCGCTGAAAATATAATTCGTATCGGCAAGCGACTCTTAATTATACCCGGATTTCGCTACGAATGGCTGGGAGGAAGTGCTTCAGGACAGCATACGATCGTTAATGGCGTTCCGGTAAGTTTAATTCGACAGCAAAAGAAAAGAGGATTTCTTCTTGGAGGGATCGGGATCGAATACCATTTTTTACGATCACTTGAGTTGTATGGAAACATTACGGAAGCCTACCGCCCTGTTTTATTTGCCGATCTAAGCACCCCGCCGACAACCGATCGAATCGATCCCTCCCTTGATGATGCGCGTGGCTACAATTCAGACATAGGAGTAAGGGGAAAGATAAATAACCAGCTTTATATTGATGTCAGCATTTACTACCTGCACTACGGAAACAGAATCGGTACACTGCTACAAGAAGATGTGGTCGGCAACCGCTATAACCTACGAACAAATATTGGCGGTAGTCGAGCAAAGGGCATTGAACTTTTTGCTGAATACCAGGGGCGGCTTGCTAAAGCATATAATTCACCATGGCGGTGGAGTCAGTACATTTCTTATAGTTTTACCGATGCTCGCTACGGAAATTTTTATCTGACGAGAGTATCAAATAACCAGATAATAAAGGAGAACCTGCGAAATAAACAAGTAGAGAATGCTCCTAGGCACACGCTACGAACCGGAAGCTCTTTACTGTACAAACAGATAAAAATCACAGGGCAGCTAAGCTACACGAGTGGCACATTTAGCGATGCTAACAATACTTTTTTCGCTACAGCGAACGCCCAAAATGGCTGGATACCTGCTTATTCGATCGTAGATCTTACTCTCTCTATGCCCATTGACAAACAGTGGTCATTATCGACAGGGGTCAATAATCTTTTAAATGCAGTGTACTTTACCAGACGCGCTTCTGGCTATCCTGGACCAGGGGCCATGCCTGCTGATGGACGAACTTGGTTTCTTACACTAAAAAATCAACTTTAGGCTTTGCTATGAGATCCTATTGACTAGCCCTTAGTGCGAAAGAGTATCCCATTTTCAACGCTCCAAATAAATCCATCGCTGGCGGTCATGGCGATCACATCGGTGGTAGTACCCCATTCACCGGCTTTTCCTACTTGCTCCCACTGCTGAGAATAGGAGAGAAGCGATGTCAGTGAAAAAATAAAAATGGCTAGAAATCGAATGGCTAGGGCTTGCATGTTAGTTGATTTTATGGTTCTTTAGATGTACCAAATGATTAGCTCAAGTTCAAAGAAAATCTTAGAGTTCTTTTCATAAACCAACCTTTCCTCTAAAAAATTGTTTTTTATACATGCTAAGTCTGATTGACATTGACCGCATCATTGAAATGGCCTGGGAGGATCGTACCCCTTTCGAAGCGATTGAAATTCAGTTCGGTCTATCAGAGGCAAAGGTGATTGAGCTGATGCGAAAAAATCTCAAACGTAAAAGCTTTCTACTGTGGCGCGAAAGGGTAAATAGCGGAATAAGCCAAAAACACCAGATGAAACGAAATCCCGAGATCGACCGCTTCAGGTGCTCTCGACAGCGACAGATCACCCTTAATAAGATAAGCAAGCGTTAAAAACAAAAGCACGCATTTATTTTAAATATGAGGGAAGCAGCCCCAGCGGATCACACAAGACAAATACGGCAATTGCACAAGCATTTTATAATTATCAAGAAGGAATAAAGAAAATTGTGACCGAGACGGGCGCCGGTCAATGGGGCACAGGTATTTCCGTCTCCCAGCAATAGAACACAAGTAGGACGCACACAACTAGAAAAAGATGCAACTACACTAGGATCATTAGGAATTGCCATAAGCGAAGCCGTAGAGGTTGCCGTGCAAGACGAAAAAACACATTATGCGTTAGGTAGTGTACTTAACCATGTGCTTTTACATCAGACGGTGATTGGCCAAGAAGCAATTAAACAATTTGAACTTGCCAATGACTATCCAGACGTGGTAATAGCCCCGCTGGGCGGAGGATCGAATTTTGCTGGCTTATCATTTCCGTTTGTTGGAGAAATACTAAGAGGAGGCAAGAAGGTAAGAGCTATAGCCGTTGAGCCAGCGTCGTGTCCTAAATTAACCCGAGGAGTATTTGGATACGATTACGGAGATACGGCAGGTTTTACGCCGCTTCTGCCCATGTATAGCTTAGGTCATGATTTTATGCCTCCAGGGCTTCACGCCGGAGGTCTTCGCTACCATGGGGCAAGTGCATTATGCAGTCAATTACTAAAAAACAATCTAATACAAGCGGTTGCCCTTCAACAGCTGGAGTGCTTTGAGGCAGGACTTTTGCTTGCAAAGACTGAGGGAATATTACCGGCTCCGGAAGCTAATCACGCCATAGCGCAGGTGATCAGAGAGGCGAAAGAGGCAAATGAGAATGGAGATGAACGAGTCATTCTCTTTAACCTTTGCGGACACGGGCATTTCGATATGAGCGCCTATGAAGATTTCATAAAAGGAAAGCTGCAAAATCATTCGCTCGATGATGCGATTTTAAAGAAATCGATAGCCTCCGTTCAGCCAGTGTAGACTGCAAGAACTAGGTGAAAACGTTTCCTAAAATCTTAAAAAATATCTTGAATTTCGTAGTTTCATACCAAACCCACCTTTATGCATAACCGAGTTAGTTTGATGCTGGCCTTCGTTTGTTTTACCATTAGTAGTATCGCTCAACAAAATGGCAAAAGATCAATCCGGCCAGAGGATGTCTGGCGAAGCTATTCCGTATCGTCGCCAAAGATTTCACCAGATGGTCAATGGATCCTGTACAATCATTCCAAAGTTGACTCAATAAAAGACGGATACGATGGAAAATTATACATGATGAGCATTGACGGGAATGAGAATATACAGCTGACCGAGCAAACGAAAGGAGTAGGTCAACCTTCTTGGAGCCCCGACAATAAATACATTTCTTTTCTTTCGAAAGGTAAAACAGAAGAGAGCTCCGCACAGATCTTTTTGATGAATCGTAAAGGAGGTGAACCAATTCAACTTACCAAGATAAAGGGCGAGATCTCATCTTACCGATGGTTTCCTGATGGTAAAAGCATTTTAATGGAGATACTGGACCCCTCCACAGCCGATACGGCAAAGACCAAGATCAGAAAACCGTATGAGATCCGCAGATATACCTTTAAAAACGATAGCGAAGGTTATCTCGATGAGCGTAAGACACATTTATATTTGTTTGATATCGAATCCAAAAAACTTGATACCCTCACCCGGGGCGTTTTTAACGAATCAGGAGCTGCCATAAGCGATGATGGAAAGAAAATTGCATATGTAAGTAACATAACGGAAGACCCGGACAGAAACGAAAACACAGACATTTTTCTGTACGACCTCGACAACAAGTCAACGCTTCAGATCACAACCTATGCCGGCGAAAATGGAACCCCCAGATTTAGCCCTGATGGTCGCTATTTATCCTATACCCAATCCACCACGGAGAGTGGTTTCAACATGTATGACCAGTCTCGGCTTTGGGTTTACGATCTAAAGGCGAACACCGCTCGTTGTCTTTCCGAAAACATCGATCGTTCAGTGGGTAGCGTAAATTGGTCTGCTGATGGTCGTTTTATCTATTCTATTATCGAGGATGATAGAAAGAGAAATATTCTTCGCTTTGACATCAACACGGGGGCATCCGACTACATTACGGATAAAGAAGGCGCTTTTAGCTCGCTTGATATAGGTAAAGACGGGCGAATGGTTGCTTTATACAGCAACTCTACTACCCCGAACGAAATTTACACCAACACTAATGGAACGTTTACAAAAGTTTCTACTTTCAGCACAGCGTTTCTGGCTCCGCTAAAACTTTCGTATGTAAAGGGTTTTAGTTGTCAGTCGGTAGATAAAAATACAGTCACGGGCATTCTCTACTTGCCCGATAGTGCTGCCCGTAAACTTCCTCTCATCCTCTACATCCATGGCGGTCCCGTTGCACAAGACGACTATGGCTTTGATATGACCCGCCAGATCATGTCGGCGGCAGGATATGCCGTGGCGGCCGTAAACTACAGGGGAAGCAGTGGAAGAGGAATGGCGTATACAAAAAGCATTGCCGGTGACTGGGGAAACAAAGAGGTAAAGGATATTATCGCGGTAACGGACTATCTTATTCGTGAGGGCTATGTTGATCCTGAAAAGCTGGGTATTTCCGGTTGGAGCTATGGAGGCATCCTCACCAACTATACCATTGCAACAGATAAACGTTTTAAGGCGGCGGTCAGTGGGGCCGGTAGTTCACTGCAACTCTCCATGTATGGCTCTGACCAGTACATCAAACAATACGAAGAAGAACTAGGCAAGCCTTGGAAAAATCCTAAGAAATGGCTCGATCTGTCTTATCCGTTCTTTAAGGTAGAGTCGATTCGCACTCCTACGCTCTTTATGGCCAGTGAAGACGACTTCAATGTACCGGTTATTGGTGCGGAACAAATGTATCAAGCGTTCAAGTCTACAGGAATTCCAACCGAACTTGTCATCTACCCCAACCAACATCATGGCATTAGGGTTCCCAGCTACATCATTCATAGACATAACAAGCACTTGGAATGGTTTGGCCGATACCTAAAATAAAAAAGAACGATAAGTAGTTGCATATGAAAAAGTCGTATTTGCTGTTTTTTTTATTTTTTACTTTTTGCCATCAACTGAAGGCACAGCAAGAAGAAGTAGCTGTCAAAGTCGTTATACAACGACTCTTTGATGGGATGCGTGCTGGAGATTCCGTTGCTATTTTATCGGTATTCACGCCTAAGGCCATAATGCAAACGATTACGATCGACAAAGACGGTAAGACTACAATACAAGAAGATGCGGTCACAAACTTTGTCTCATCCATTGGCAGATTGCCGAAAGGAGCGGCAGATGAACAAATCGTTTTTGAAACGGTCAAAGTAGACGATGATCTCGCCATGGTGTGGACGCCATACCGATTTATCTTTAATGGAAAATTCAGCCACTGCGGTGTCAACTCTTTTACACTGGTCAAACTCAACGGTGAATGGAAGATCAATTATGTGATCGATACGCGCAGAAA
>Ga0208222_1000437_pt1 | contig 11973 bp, 7 predicted proteins | sample LakMenEpi13Sep09_FD_150694 | JGI IMG/M metagenome (GOLD analysis project Ga0208222, IMG submission 150694) | Freshwater microbial communities from Lake Mendota, WI - 13SEP2009 deep hole epilimnion (SPAdes) | ecosystem: Environmental > Aquatic > Freshwater > Lentic | place: Lake Mendota, Madison...
CTCGCATCGATTCACCGGTGCGACTGAGCATCCATCCAAGCTGCTCCATGCTCCAACCTAGACAGGATCCTTGACCAGCCGTGTTCTCCAAAAGCAACCAACACTCCTTGGCATCGACTTGCTGGGCCGCCTTGGAAACAGCTTGGACGATCCGCTCCAATCCAGCTTGTTCATTCGAGTCGACAAAAGCCCCCGGATGCACGACCACTCCATCGAGTCCGAGCAACTCAGCACGCTGCCATTCGATGACCATCGCATCGATGCTCTTTAACCAAAGATCGTCTTTGGGGGATGCCAAATTGATTAAATACGAAGCATGCGAAAGCGGATTGGTCACTGCTGTCTCTTTCAATGACTTCGAAAAGTGTTCTACTTCCCCCTGAGTAATCTCCTTGGCATTCCACTGATTGTTGTTCTTGGTAAAGAGTTGAACCACATCCATCCCAAGCTCTGCTGCTGCGTCGACGGCTTTATAGTAACCGCCAGCGATGCTCATGTGGGCACCGAGTTTGACCATCGAATGACTTCCTAACTTCTCGCTCTAGCGTAAACAAATCAAACTTCAGGCAGAGCCGACATTGCATCTCCAAAACTTGACGGTTCGACTCCCATCTTCTGCATCATCGACAGATATAGCCTACACATCTGGCGCTGGGAGTTCTCTTTGTAATCGAGCACTCGTCCGGTATGGATCTTGCCACCCCCCTTGCCCACCATCACGACAGGCAACTGGGTTGCATCGTGGCCACCTGTCATCATGCTCGAACATAGCATGATCATGGAATTATCGAGCGCAGTCCGCTCCCCTTCCTGGATCTGACTCAATCGACCAGCGATATAAGCCATCTGCTGGGTGAAGAACTGATTGACCTTGAGCCAATCCTCGGTGTCGGAGTGCGAGAGCAAATGGTGGATCATGTAATCGACCCCCAAATGCGGGAACCGAAGCGATGAGTGATCGTTGTTGAGCTTGAGGGTCGTGATCCGTGTGGTGTCGGTTTGAAAACCCAAAACCAAAATATCGCACATGAGCCTCATGTGCTCGGAAATATCTTGAGGGATCCCATCGGCAGGACGATCCATGTCAGGCTTATCAAGCGTTGGCTTCCAGCCTTGCAATTCCCCGCGCTTGCCTGCATTGGCGATCCGCTGCTCGACATCTCGAACCGAATCGAGATATTCGTCGAACTTCCTACGGTCAGAGCTACTGATCTGCTGGCGGATATCACCTGCATGCTCAAGAACCGAGTCGAGCACGCTCTGATCTCCACGATGGTTCTCATCTTTAAAGAGACGATCAAAAGCAAGGGATGGGTAGAGCTCCAGCGGAGTGGGTGTCGTTGGACTAGACCAGGAAATGTGCGAACTATAGATCATCGAGTAATTCTTGTGGACCGAAGGATTCGACTTTTCACAGCCCAACACCAAACTCGGTACTTTGGTCTGCCGGCCAACCGTTTGCGCTAGCATCTGGTCGACGCTGGTACCGGATCGAATCTCTCCGCCGGCCGTCAAAGGTGCCCCCGACAATAGGTTGCCTGTCTGGGAACTGTGGATGTTGCCCTTCAAAGCCTCCGCATTGTAGAGCCCTTTGATAAACAAGACCGAATCGCTGAAGTCCTGCAAAGGAGCCAGCACACGACCCAATTGCAGTTTGCCTTGGTCTTCTTTGGCCCACCACTCAGAACCATGAAATCCGTTGCCAGCAAACAGGATCGCAAGGCGCACAGGTGCCTCGGGCGTTTTGGCCGATCCATCCTGACTGCCCCATACACTCAGCGATTCCATCCACGGCAGCGCCATGGTCACACCCACGCCACGAAGCCAAGAACGACGAGAGAATGATGCACTATCGCGCCGCAGCGCATCGTAGCTTGCCATGGGATTCATCTTGTAAACTACCTGGTTTCGAGAACGTGGGACACTCTAACTCTACTGGCAAGCCTCGCTAAGTGGCCGCCCATACATCACCCTATCGACACCACCCTGCCAACTGCCGCCGACGGGATACTTCGGTGCACGGTTTTGTCCTGGCTGTTTCTCTTGCTCGTGCTGGATCGATCCTTCGATTGTATCATTGCGTTATGGTCGAGGCGCCGCTGGAGCAGGAATTTTCGACCGGATAAGGTAAAGTCCTCATGCGAGCAAACCGCTGGTTTCACTGTTGCAACGATTCGTCTTGGAAATCCTTTCCTCGGATCTGACGAAAAGGCTTACTCAAGACGATCTGGCAGATGGTCTCCTGAATACTCCACCCCCCTGCCCTTTGCCGATCCAGAATCTCCTTGAGGATCGGTTCATCGGAAAGTTGCACCGATCGCCCCAAGGCATATCCAAACAACTTGCGATTGAACTGTCGCACAAAATCCTCCTTGCGATCACGCTCAAGATAAGCTCGAAGATCATCAAAGTTTGCGATCAACTGGCCGCCGGGCAACTGGGTCGAAGCATCGATGGGATTGCCCGCGGCATCTTTTTGGCGGAACCTTCCAATCGCATCATAATTCTCAAGGGCGAACCCATACGGGTCAATTCGCTGGTGGCATTTGGAACAAGCAGGATTGTTGCTATGAAGCTCTGTCAACTGACGTTCGGTGACCCCCTCGGGAGGAAGCTCCGCAAGGACCGGAACGTTCTTGGGCGGCCTGGGCAACTTCTCCCCGAGGACTACTTCGCACAACCAATTACCTCGCAAAATCGGACTTGTTCGAGAAGCACCCGATTGTTTGGCAAGCGTTGCTCCAAGGGTCAAAATCCCCCCTCGACCATGCTTGCGTACACCTTCGACCTTGCTCCAGGGATGAACCGAATCGGCAGGTCCAACATCTGGGATGCCGTAGTAATTGGCCAATCGGCCATTAAGGAACGTATAGTCTCCAGACAACAAATCGATGACGCTGCGATCATTGGCTAGCGCATCGGTAAACAACAAAATCGCTTCCTGGTACAAATCGCTCCGTATGCTCGCAAACTCTGGAAAGTGGCTTTCGCTCTTCTCGTCCAAAACATCCAAATCCCTTATATGCAGCCACATGGTTCCAAACTCGACGGCCATCCGCTGTGCTTTGGGGTCTTTAAGCATCCTGCGAACTTGGGCAACGAGCGTATCGGGATCGGACAATCGATTCGAGGCTGCTAGGTCCATCAGCGTCGCATCGGGCATCGAAGCCCACAGAAAGTAACTCAAGCGATTCGCAAGCTCCAAGTCGTTCACGTCCGTCGGTTTGTCGGTCCCTTCTGCCGGTCGCTCGACGCGGTAAAGGAATTCTGGCGATACGAGCACTCTTGCCACAAGCAGTCTGAGGGCATCCTCATGAGGAGTCTCTTTGGCGATAAGATCCTCGTAGAGCGTCACAAGGGTCTTGCGCTGCTGGTCGGTCAGTCGCTGGCGGTAAGCTCTCTGCGCAAAGGACAAAAGCGATTCTAAATGCTTTGGTTGGGAATCCAGCAGCATTTGACGAAACTCAGCAGCCTTGCGCTGGAGTGGCTCTCGCAGGGGTTCAAAAGCACTAGGATCGGCATCTTGGGTTGCAAATTGCCAAAGCTGTTCGTAAGCGTCCACCGACTTTAGCGCATCCTGGCTGACAAAATGCAATTGATCCCAAAGTCGCTGGAGCTCTTGAACCTGCCTGTCATCGAGCATCAATTCTCTGAGCATCTGATCTTCGCGATAAAACAAAGTCAACGTAACGACTTCGTCCACCGGTACGATTTTGGTATAGCAAAGCGCGATAGGAAACAGATTGCGAAACCGATCGAACGACTCGAGCGTTCGGGCCTGAGCTTGACCGCTGGGGGAAACCAGAACCGGTGAGGAAACAAGCAATTGCCTGGAGACATTGGTCCAGTTGGGATCCTTTGCCACCTCGTCGGTCTTTGGAATCGGCGATGATCCTTGGTCGGGTTTGTCCATGCTCAGTGCCACTTGGACACTACCATTGCTACCTGCCACTGGATGCAACAAAGCCGTTGCAACCAGCTCGGCCCCTGCAGCGATGTTTGCCGGAAGCTTGATCTCAAGCACCTTGGGCGCCCGAACCAAGGCTTCGTTTTCCGAGAGTTTGGATCCGGCAACCTCAATGCCAAACATTTGATCACTCCAGCCGTAACGCACCGATTCAGAACCCAGACGCGGCGATGGATCAGCAGACTGCTGGATTCTCAGATCCTTCTGGATCGCCGCTGAAAAGAACGGACCGGTGGCCCCAAGGAGTCGACTCACCAGCACGCCGTCGGGACTTTGGAGCGGCAAGGCCGAGGAATCGACAAGGAGTTTCTGGAGAGTTCCGACCATTTGCTTGCGCATCGCAGGATCGGGTTCATTGAACCATTTAGCAAGTAGGCTTTCAGGTGGAATCAATCCAGTCGAATTAACGGCTCGATTGCCCAGGGCCGTTTGGGTGAAAAACTCCCACACCCCCGGATTCCCTTTGGAGTCTGCATGCGGGTTGCCTTCAAGAATATTCGCATGCAGATCCTCGGAGAGATTCCAACGCTGCTCAGGATCGGTGGCCGTCGCAGCAGCACTGATGGTCATATCGATCGTGGTTAAATCGCAGGAGTGGTTCGCATCGCGAGGCTCGATCACCAGAACCAACTCATCTCCTGATCGAACTCGAAGCGACTGGTGCGGCCCGATCGGAACATCCTTGGCCCCCGCCGAAAATCCTGAGGATAAGACTTGGTACAGCGAGCCTCGCCTAAGCTCCAAACGCCAAGCGATCCCATTGCCGCATTCGGTGTGCGCATGGCGTACCGTGGCTTGGCAATCGATCATCATCGGCCCGAGAGCTTTCCAAGACGTACAAATACCTCGCGATGGTGAGGGATGAACCGCGATGCTCTTTGGGGGCATGTTTCCAGGGATGCGAACATGCTGATCCGACGAATTAGCGACGATGCTCAGTGCGTCCTGAGCGACCCACCCGGTGACGAAGGCATAATCGGACATGCTTTGGGCTTTGTTCACAAGCCTTTGGCGATCGGGGTTGGCAGCCGCCGCATCGGAGTGATCGGAAAGCCCCAAGGTGCTTGCCCAGGCTTTCAACAGCGCTGGAGGAACAGCGATTTCAGTTGCAAGGCTTTCCAAGGAACGCCCCTTGGGATCCTCGATCCAATCATCCAAAGCTACGAGAATCGGTTGCGTTTGCTCGACCCAGATCTTCTGCTTGGTCTCGAGGGTCTGGACCAACGCGTCTAAACCCCGCAAAGGCACATCGGGCCGCCCAGGCGCAACGAGCCGTAGGTTGCGAAGAATCACTGCATCGTCTTGATTCCCATCCCCAGCATCGGAGACCTGCAAATACATTGTCACATCGCCGCGGCCCAAACCCTGGTTCTGAGCATCTTGATTGGGAAGGTCTTTCGGGATGGCCAGACGAAGCTCTTGCTCGTTGCGGATCGGATTGACCGGCTCTTGCCATGCCTTGGGTCCATCCCGCTTGCCGATGTGCCCGACACTTGAGAATTTCCAAAGAGCCTTTTGCCAGGAGAGAACTTCACCGATAAGCAACCCCGGAGCATCGACTCTTGTAGCGTTCCATCGCTTTTGAAGCGTTGCCAAAAGCCCTTTGGCTTCAGGGTCATGAAGCTGCTTCCAGAGGGTGCTCAGGTACTTGGTATTGAGCTGTTGGGATTTGGAGATCGCATCGATGGCATCGGAGACTTGCTGTGGAGTCGGCTGCGCGTTGGCCTTGAGTAACTCGCGTACACTCAAGGTTCCAACAAGGTATCTCTCGACTGGCAATCGTCCACCTTGGTTGGTCTCAAAGACGATCCCTTGGAGATTGACGGTAGCACCGCCGGCTTGGTCGCTAAACGGAGCGTAAAAGCGTCGGATGGCTTCAAGCGTTGCATTGGTCATGTCGGCCCGAGAAGGCTCCTTGGCAAAGGTGATCCCATCGGGGAGCAAGACCACATGCTCGGCGATCGATTTGGCCGCGTCGAGATACTTCCGCACTAGCGATGGAGACATGACCAAGGCAGCTCCGGTGTTGGAGAACCCCTCCCCGGCGGCACTATCGGCGGGAAACTCCTTGGTTGGCTCAATCTCTGCTAGACCTGTCAGGTCCCGAATCGTATTGGTGTATTCGGCGTTGTTGAGCCGACGAAGGATCACAGGGCCCGGATCACCAGCATACTTCTCGGCTTGCAAGGTCAACCATGACTGGATCCAGTGCATTAGTTTTTGTCGATCTTGGTCTGTCGGTTGAGGCTCCTCGGGGGGAGGCATCTGCTGGGTTTGAAATTGCTCGAGCACCCGCTGAAGCGTACGGCTCTGCTTGCTGACCAGCTCCCATCGGCTCCACTGCGATAGGTCGACTTCGGCCTCGGAAAGTTTTTCGTTGTGGCATTTGCTGCAATGCTTCTGAACAACGCTTTGCACCGAAGCCGGAAACGCTCTCTGGAGCTCAGCCGAGCGTGCATCGAACGAATTTGGATTTTGAGCGAGGCTCGAAACAACTAGCCAATTTGCAAGCAAAACAATTGCAAAGATCCGTATAGCGGCAGGATAGCAGCGCATGATGTGAGGTGGGATTTGCAGGAGGCAGTGGCAGGCTCGGATAGCAGGACTTCTCATGATAGTCGATTCTGACTTGGATTGCACGATCAACGGCGTTTCATGGGAGAGGATGATTCGTGGGGTTTGGCCGATGATGAGATTTTTCCATAAAAATGGTCTTTCGCTCAAGGTGCAGGAATTGCTAAAGCATTGCTGGTGTTGTTATAGGGAAGATCCACAGGAACCGTTGCATGTTTGCAGGAACCCAAAAAAACGTTCCAACGCGAGCGGTATTGCTTTGTGGACTTCTATGCATTTTGGCAAGCTCTACCGGATGCCAGCAATGGCCTGGCAATCATGCGATGCGTCAGTACCAAATCGAAAGCGAAAGGTTGCTCTCGGAGTATCGAAGTCAGAAAAAGCGGGCCGAGGAACTCGAACAACGGAACATGCAACTCGAACGCAGGCTCGGTGAGAGCGAACGGGAGATTGCCAAGTTGCAAGGCCGAAACCCCAGCTCACGTATGGCCGCAGTGCCAGGCACTGGAACCGGTTCGAGTGGGGGAATGATTTCAGGTGCTGGATTGCCTGAGGCACGGCCTGGAACCCAAGGACGATTGTCCTCTGGGAACCCTTCGGTGGGCCCGAACCAATGGAGACCGATCCCGGGGCGTTAATTTCCTGGACGGACCGTTTATACTCTAGGCCTTGAATTCCAAAACCACCTAGAGCCGATCCCGAGAGTTTTGCATGCTGGATATGCAGATCCGCCAGTCGCGCGGTTTATCTGAAATCGCCCACGTTCGCCAAGTGCGATTTCTAGTGCTGCGTAAACCCTTGGGACTCCCCTACGAAGAAACCCTCTTTGCAGGGGACGAAAATCCCAATACTGTGCACGTGATGGCTTATCACAATAGCCAACCCATCGGGTGCTTGACCCTCATGCCCCCAGAAATCATATCTAACGAAAAACAACAGACTATTTCCGTCCAACTTCGCGGCATGGCAGTCTTAGCAGAACTGCAAGGCATGGGTGTCGGTAGCAAGATGCTTGCCTACGTGGCGGAACTGGCCCAAGAGCACCGCTGGGATCTTTGGTGCAAGGCCCGGCAAAGCGCAGTTGGTTTCTATGCAGCAAGCGGTTGGCAGGTTGTCGGAGATGTTTTTGATATTCCCAAAATCGGTCCACACTTTCGCATGGAACTCACTTGTGAAGCTAACTTATAAGGGCTTTAAAGTCCACAAACGCGTCGCGCTTGCCATTAGCCGAGGGACTCAGTCGAGTTCTCAAAACTGGGAAATTCGAATCCTGAAAGATGGGCTTGAAGGGATTGGCGAATCGGCTGAATTCTCGATACCCCATTCAACGCAGTCGTTCGCGGACCTGGAGCATCATCTGGAAAAAGCATCCCAGATCCTCAGGCACATGGACCCTTGGCTCCGCCATCAAATTCACGATACCCTGGTCGAAAACCAAATCGCTTCCTCAGCCATCGCAGGGATCGATATGGCCATCTGGGACTGGTGCTCCAAGGCATGTGGGCAACCCGCATGGAGACTCCTGGGCCTATCCCAAAACTCCCATGTGCCAACTTCAGTGACCATCGGTATCCAATCTCCTCAATCCGCCCTAGGGCGATGGGTCCAGTGGCTTGAGCTTGGTACTATCCGCGCCGTGAAGGTCAAAATGGGATCTCCCGAAGGCATCCAGGCAGATCAAGCCATGTTCGAGGCATTGAGCAAACTCCTCCCGGATTCCATCCATCGCAGCGTCGATGCCAACGGCGGCTGGAGTGTCTCGGATGCCATCGAGATGTCGCAGTGGCTTGCCAAGCGTGGTGTCGATCACATCGAGCAACCTACCAACCCAAGCGACCTTGAAGCGTTAGCCCAAGTGCACCGCGCATCGAGCCTCCCGATCATGGCCGACGAAAGCTGTCGCACGGCAAAAGACATCCCCGGTTTGGTCGGTCGCTGCAGCGGTATCAACATCAAAATCCTCAAGTGTGGAGGGATTACAGAAGCCATCCGAATGATCCACACGGCCCGTGCACACAATCTAAAACTGATGTTAGGATGCTACTCGCAAACGAGCCTCGGTAATAGCGCAGCTTGCCAACTTGCCAGCCTCGTGGATTATGTCGACCTCGACAGCCATTTGAACCTCAAAGACGATCCGTTTGTCGGTTGCCGATTCGACGACGGATTCCTCATCAATCGCGAACTACCCGGACTTGGAGTCACCTATGCCTAAACACCCTCAGTACGACGCAACCGATCGACTGGCAATCCTCTTGCACGGGGGGATCACCGGAATCCATGGCAAGACCGGTTTAGCCCTGTTGCGATTCGCCCCGGAGCGCTGCGCGGTGGTGATCGATCGCCAAACAGCCGGCGGAAATCTATCGGAACTAACCGGAATTCCCCTCAAGCATCCGATTCCCATCGTAGCCACTGCGCAAGAGGCTCTTGCATTCAAACCCCAAACGCTGGCTCTGGGTCTTGCAGCACTAGGCGGAAAACTTCCGGAGGACTGGATACCCGACATGCAGACGGCCTTGAGCGGTGGATTGAACATCCTCAATGGACTTCATACCTGCCTGAGTACCGATCCTCGGTTGGCCGGGCATATTCAGCAAGACCGCTGGATTTGGGATATACGCAAGGAGCCCACCGGATTGGTTTCGGGGATGGGGCTGGCAAGACTCCTGCCATGCAAACGTGTCTTGTTTGTTGGAACCGATATGTCGATCGGTAAAATGTCTGCCGCGATCGCTTTCCACCGCGCTGCGGTCGCCAAAGCAGTTCGATCCAAATTCATGGCTACTGGACAAACCGGTGTTATGCTCGAAGGTGACGGCATTCCACTCGATGCGATTCGAGTCGACTTTGCATCCGGAGCGGTGCAACAAGAATTGATCGCTTGCGCAGAGGGTCGGGATGTGGTTTGGATCGAAGGCCAAGGCTCGCTCCTGAATCCAGCTTCGACGGCCACACTCCCTCTTTTGCGCGGCTCCCAACCGACTCATTTAGTGCTGGTCCATCGCGCTCAGATGCATCACTTGAGGGACTTCAAATGGGTGAAAATCCCACCCTTGAAAGATGTCGTTGCGATGTACGAAAGCATCGCTTGCGCAGGGGGAGCACTTGCTCCGGTACGCGTCGTTTGCATTGCGATCAATTCGCATGGTCTAAACGACGCGGAAGCTCGATACGAGATCGATCGGATCGAAGCCGAGAGCGGCTTGCCAACGCAAGACGTCGTCCGCTGGGGCGCTGAAAAACTATTGAGCTCTTGCGGTTTGTAAAAAAACTCCGCTCAGCTATCGCGCCAAATGCTCTATTGGGGCAAATGCGGTTCAAACTTGCTGCGTGTTGCCAACTCAGCTGCTTTGACACTATCGACCGACGATTGATACAGTAGCTTCTGAGCCCTCAGTTTTACTTGGCCAACACCCGGCTCCAACCGCTCATAACTTCCATCTGGCAGTAACTTCCAAGCATTCTGATTGTCTTGGAAGTAAGTGGCCAAGATTTCCATGAGTTTGCGCTTGCTTGCCTCATCTTCCACAGGGGTGAGCAACTCGATACGTCGATCCAGCGATCGGGGCATCCAATCAGCACTCGATATGAACACGGAGTCCTGACCACCATGCGAAAAATGCAAAATCCGTGCATGCTCCAGAAAACGATCGACAATACTGATAACGGTAATGTTGTCGCTGACACCTCGCACCCCCGGTTTCAAACAACAAATACCCCGTATATTCAATCGTATGGTCACTCCCGCTTGGCTGGCTCGATACAAGGCCTGGATAATCTCTGGGTCCACCAAAGCATTGAGCTTGGCATAAATAAATGCCTTCTGTCCTTGAAGCCTTCTTTGAGTTTCCTCCTCGATCAGCGAGACAAGTTTCTTGCGCAGGCCAAGCGGTGCGGACTCGAGTTTCTCATAAGGCTGAGGCTGACTGTAACCGGTGATCGCGTTGAAAAATGCCGAAGCATCTTTACCCAAGGATTCATCGCGGGTCAGGTAGCTGATATCGCTATACATTCGGGCTGTGGATTCGTTGTAATTGCCCGTCCCGAAATGAACGTAGCGAACGATCCCATCGATTTCTCTTCGTACGACAATACAAATCTTAGCGTGCGTCTTCAATCCTCGCACGCCATAGACAACTTGAACCCCCGATCGTTCGAGCTCTCTTGCCCATACCATGTTGCGGGCTTCATCAAACCTTGCCTTAAGCTCGACAACAACCGTGACATACTTGCCCAACTCGGCTGCTTTCTTGAGCGAAGCGACGATGGGACTCTTGCGGCTGGTCCGATACAGCGTCTGCTTGATGGCTAAAACATCCGGATCATTGGCCGCCTCTTCGATCAACCTGACAATTGGCTCAAAGCTTTCATAAGGATGGCACAAAAGCAAATCCTGTTGTGCGATATTCTCAAACATCGACTTGGTCGAGTCGATTTGTGGCGACCGCTGAGGGGGCCAAACCGTATCGCGAAGCAGCGGAAATCCCTCGATCTCGGTGACACTCATCAACGCCGACAAGTCCAGAGGGCCTGGGATTTTGAAAAGATCTCGCGGCTTGAGAACCAGGTTGCGAACCAAAAAATCCAACGTGGCCTCGGAGACCTTTGAATCGATCTCCAACCGAACAAAATCAGCAGAACGCCTCGAACTGAGCACTTCCTCCATACCCAGAATCAGATCCGAAGCGCTGTCCTCCCGAACAGAAACATCCGCGTTGCGAGTGACTCGAAACGCCGTGCATTCCTCGACTCGCTTGCCCGGATAGTACTGCTCGACAAAATGACTGACCACGTCTTCGATGAGCGCATAAGTATACGTACCGCGCTCACCTGGAATCTTGATCAGACGAGGAAGCAATTTTCCAATCGGGATAAATGCAAAACGATGCGGCGTGTCCTGCTCACCACTTGCCATACGAACACAAAGGTAAAAGCCCAAGTTCGAAAGCAGAGGAAAAGGTGCATCTGGGTCTAAATCCATCGGTGATAAAACAGGATAAATCTCCTGTTCAAAGTACCGTTGCAAAGCCTCTTTGCACAAAGCGTTCGCCTGCGCGCAGATCACCCGAGTGATCCCCTGTTGCTGAAGCACCGGTTCGATCGAGTTGAGGAAACAGTCGTACTGATCCGAAATGATCTTGTCGACCCGATCGTAGATGGCCTCGAGCTGCTGGGTGACCGTCGCACCACTTGGGTCCGGTGCCTGGATTTGCTGAGCCTGCTGCAGTTGCAAACCACCCACCCGCACCATGAAGAATTCATCCATGTTGCTAGCAGTGATCGCCAGGAACTTGAGCCGCTCGAGCCCAGGAACCTTCTCATACTTGGCTTGATTCAATACCCGTTGATTGAATTCCAGCCAACTGAGCTCTCGATTGATGTAATGGTTTGGGTCTGTTTTCATGATCGGAACATTCTACATAACGGCT
>Ga0208222_1000442_pt1 | contig 11924 bp, 8 predicted proteins | sample LakMenEpi13Sep09_FD_150694 | JGI IMG/M metagenome (GOLD analysis project Ga0208222, IMG submission 150694) | Freshwater microbial communities from Lake Mendota, WI - 13SEP2009 deep hole epilimnion (SPAdes) | ecosystem: Environmental > Aquatic > Freshwater > Lentic | place: Lake Mendota, Madison...
GGTCATTCACATCTGGGCTCATAGATGCTGTTCGATTTGTTGGGCCGATAGAACCCGCTACAAAACGGGGTTTATCAGTAAATTCATTGGCCACTTCTTTGGCAATTTTAGCGGACTGATAGTTAAGTTCGTAAACCAAATCTTCCAAATGATAGTCGGCCATGCCGATAGTGGTGCCAGAAAAGGTATTGGTTTCAACGATGTCTGCACCCGCTTGAAAATATAAACGATGAACTTCCTTAACCGCCTCTGGCTGTGTGATTGACAATAGGTCATTATTGCCTTTTAGCGAATGGGGAAAATCTTTAAAACGCTCACCTCTAAAGTCTTCTTCAGAAAACTGATAGCGTTGCAACATGGTACCCATGGCACCATCTAAAATCAATTTACGCTTTTTTAATTCTTCTCTAATGTCTCCCACTACTTTTTGTTTTAATGTTTTCGATTTCAAGTTTCAAGTTAGACTGATATTACTTTTATCTTAATACTTGATACTATTGTCTTAATACTGTCGTTGCATCAACAAAACACGGGGAGTTAGTCGTGTTATCTTTTCTTAATAAAAAAGATAGAAATTAGCACCTTCTACTAGCGTAGGGTTGCTAAGCGCTCATCGGGTCTATTCCCTCCTGCTTTCTTGATAACGGTTGCAAATGTAAACATTTGTTTTTAAAAAAGAAAATTATTCTAAAAATTAAAAGCCAGTTCGCAAGAAATAAATAATTATACTTAATTTTTATGTTTTTTTAGATTAATTTTCTTTTAATTAAAGAACACTTGGAATAGATTTAAAAACAAATCCCTTTTTACTAAAAAAATCTAGATAGGCGGGCAAAAGCTTTTGAAGGTTGATAAAAGCCTTTTCACTGTCATGAAAAACAATAATGCTACCAGATCTTGTGTGCTTAATCACTGATTTTAATGCGTTTTCGTGGTTTAGATCTTTTTCAAAGTCATAACTTAGCACATCCCACATGACCACATTAAATCCCTTTTTTTTGATAGCTTTTACTTGTTGAGGGGCTATCTTGCCATAAGGCGGTCTGAATAAACTGGTATTGGGAGAAATAACCTCATCCGCTTTTAAAATATTTTCTAAATAAATAGCCGTTTTGGTTCCCCAACCCTTGAGATGATTAAAGGTATGATTACCGATAGTATGTTTTTCTGCTAGTATTTGATTAAAAACAGTGTCGTATTTGACCACTTTTTCTCCAATACAAAAAAAAGTCGCTTGCGCATGATATTGTTTCAAAAGGTCTAAGACATAGGGTGTGACAATTGGTGTTGGTCCATCATCAAAAGTGACATAAATCACCTTTTCTTTTGTGGGTATCGACCATAAAAAATGGGGAAAAGCATACTTAATCAAGTTTGGGGTTTTGAAAAATTTCATTACAAAGGCTTTACATTATATTTAGTGAGATTCTAAATCCTTCATGACTTCTTACGTTCCAAACCGTATCATCAGCAAAGATGATATATTGTCCTTTTATACCCGTAATTTTTCCTTCAAATTGGGGTGTTTTGTCTAAGTTTATGCTTTTTACTTTTTGGGGATAGTCTAAAATTGGGTAGTTTATGGTCTGTGTTTTTAGGTCTTCTTGCCAAAACATTTTCACTTCATGAGGCAAAAAATCGTACGCCCTTAAACGTTCTGTTTCCAAATTGATACTTGGGTGGTCATTTTTTAGCATTTTTTGCCAGGACGTTTTGTCTGCGTAAATATTTTTTAGTGCTACCTCTGTGATGCCGGCTAAATAGCGATTTGGCAATTCAATAATCGGAATAGCTGCTACGGCTCCTTGATCAATCCAGCGGGTTGGTATTTGTGTTTTTCTGGTTACACCAACTTTTACATCGCTTGTTAAACTTAAATAGACAATATGTGTTTGAAGTTGTACACTTTTTTCATAGGTTAGATCTCTGTCTTCAATATCTAAATGCGCGGTGCTGAGTTCTGGTTTCATAATCCACTCACCAACAGAAGCACTTGTGCTAAAACAGTCATAACAATAGCCTTGACTAAATATTTTTTTTTCAGCGCCGCAATTTAAGCACTGATAACCTGTGTGTTGTATAGTAATTCTTTTTCCCAATAAGTCATTGACAAAAATATAGCCTGCTTCAAAAATGAGGTAATAATTAACAACCTTTTGAAGATCAGTTGTCATTTTTTTTAATAAAATGTTGTAGGATGTCATATTTTTATATCTTTGAAAAGATTTTGTAAAAATAGTAAAATTTTGAAGACTGAAGTCATAGCCCTGATGGCAGTGGAAAGCCCGTAAAACAAAAAAGTTAGTTTTTCTTGGTGTTTGACAGCGACCTTAGAAGCTGGAAAAACAGCATAGAAAAACAACTTTTTTTGTTGCGGACTTGCAACGAACAGCAGGATTAGCTTCAATAAAAATGATTTCATTTTAAACTTATGCCTTTTCAGTTTGTAAATTCTATTGCGAGTTGGTTGCTCAAGAAGCGCATTCATCAGATTGAGTTGTTTGTGAAATACCCTTTTGAGGTTCAAGAAGAGGTTTTACATGATTTGCTATATACGGCTCAAGATACGGTATATGGCAGAACCTATGATTTTAAATCAATTGACAATTATGCCACTTTTGCAGCGCGCGTGCCACTTTCTCACTATGAGGATTTGGCAGAAGATATTGAAAAGAGTCGTCAAGGCATGCAAAATATATTTTGGCCCACGCCGATCAAGTGGTTCGCCAAATCATCTGGCACCACCAATGCAAAAAGTAAATTTATTCCGGTAAGCAATGAATCTTTAGAACATTGCCATTATGAAGCCAGTAAAGACTTATTGAGCTTGTATCTAAACAATAATCCTGAGTCTAATTTGTTTGTAGGTAAAAGTTTGCGATTAGGCGGCAGCAAAGAATTGTATCGAGACAAGGATACTTTTTTTGGCGACTTATCTGCAATTCTGATAGACAATATGCCTATTTGGGCAGAATTTAGCTCCACACCTAGCAGTAAAATTTCCTTAATGGGTGATTGGGAGACCAAAATGCCCGCCATTATTGAGGCTAGCATCAACGAAAACGTGACTAATTTGGCAGGCGTACCCTCATGGATGATGGTGCTGTTACAAAAAACACTGGACATGACAGCTAAGTCAAATGTTTTAGATATTTGGCCGAATGCAGAGGTTTATTTTCATGGCGGCGTAAGTTTTGAACCTTACAAAGAGCAGTATAAAAAATTGTTTCCGAGCAGTAAGTTTCAGTATTATGAGATTTACAATGCCTCTGAAGGGTTTTTTGCTATTCAAGACCGTAACAATTCTGATGAACTGCTGTTGATGCTAGATTATGGCATTTTTTACGAATTTATCCCAATGGATCTTTTTGGCACTTCTGAACAAATCGCAGTGCCGCTGCATGAGGTTGAAATAAATAAAAACTACGCCCTGGTTATTAGCACCAATGCTGGTTTGTGGCGCTATATCATCGGCGATACTGTTCGTTTTACTTCTACTAATCCCTATCGGATAAAGGTAACTGGCAGAACCAAACATCATATCAATGTTTTTGGGGAGGAGCTCATGATTGAAAATACAGATAAGGCTTTGGCAGAAACCTGTGCTGCATTTGGTTGTGAGGTTTTGGACTATACGGTGGCGCCAATTTTTATGAGCGACAAGCAAAAGGGTGCACACGAGTGGTTGGTTGAATTTAAGCAGCCGCCTGAGGATCTAACGCTTTTTGCACAAACTTTAGACTTAAATATTCAAAATATTAATTCTGATTATGAAGCTAAGCGATACAATAACATGACTTTAAATCCGTTAGTTCTTCATGTGGCTAAAACCAATTTGTTTTATGATTGGCTAAAAGGCAAAGACAAGTTGGGTGGTCAAAATAAAGTGCCAAGGCTTTCAAATAGTCGCGAATTTTTGGAGGAGTTGATGGGATTAGCAATCAAACCCTGAAAGGGTTTAGAACCCTTTCAGGGTTAACATATAAATCATTTAAAATACATGCAATGAAAACATTAAAAGTATTCTTTTTTCTATTGACTTTGGCCATTTTTTTAGGCGCATGTTCTTCTAACAAGACTGTTTGTAGCAAAAAAAGATGTGGCGTAGAAGTGATGGAATAAAATAAATCACATAAAAGCGCCTATTTTGATTTAATCTTTGTTTAGCATTTCAATCCGCTTTAAGCGCAATAGGAATTACGCGGGAGCAGGGGTTAATATTTAAATTTTCGTGTAACCATTTACCAGACGAAAGGATATGTGCAGGGGCAGGAGTACAATCATACAATAGACCAATAACCCATCTTCAGAAGAGGCAATGGCGTTGCACTGTGCTTATGCAATCCTTGGCGGTAAAAAACCCCCATTTGCCATAAACTGGCAAAGAATCCACATCTAAATAGGCAGATGGGTGCGGGTTGGCAGTTCCGATACCAACCTGCGCATTAGTAGCTAAACCAAAGGGAATTAATAGCATTGAAAAAATATACTTCAATATATAAAATTTATTTTTTTGTACCAATAACCTTTAGTCATTTATAGGCAACTAATTAGTTTTTAATTCACCGTTACACTAAACGTACACCAAATGCCACCAAACTCGATGTCAAACAAAGCCGTTCCCGCTGCCGATGGCGTTCCGCTGATGGTAAGCTGTAGTGGTTGGTTATTACCACTTGTAGTGGTATTTTGCCCATAGCTGGCGGTTAAACCTGTTACGCCTTGCGATGCAAAAGAACTAGCTCTTTGATACCTGCCAGCGGCACTACCTGAATAGGTAATAGTACGGGTACCCACATAAGGCACCCCTGCTGTAAACGTAGCAGGGCTATTGGTCCCTGTGCAAGAAAGAGAAATTGGATTAGCTTGAACGCCAATTCTATTCATTGTTATTGGCACGTTAACCACCGTTACCCCATCAACGGCACTCTTTAGCAAAAATGTTTCGTTAGTAGGACCATTATAAGCAAAAAGAGACCAGTTTACATCTAAAGTACCAGTAGCGGCATACGTACCCGCAGCAATATCCCAACTTAAAAAAAATCCGCTATTTAATGTAACAGAAGAAGCTGCATATTGCCCGCCTGCTATACCCGCTTGGTAAGGTATTTTTACAACCCCTGTTTCTGATCGACCATCGTATGCTGCAACAGGGGTATAAACTATATTTGGCACATCAATTACGGGTGCAACGGGTACGTAAAAAGTACAAGAACCACCCAGTACGTTTACTGCAAATACGGCATCGCCTGCCCTATCGGGTGTGCCACTAATGGCGTATTGAATGCTACCAGAACTACTAGCAAAAGTCCCTGCTGCACGTGTAGCGGTAAGCCCTAACACGCCTGTAGAGGCAATGCTTTGTGCGGGGTAATGCCCACCGGTGTTGCCAGCACTAAAACCTATGGTTTTAGAACCGCTATAGGTTTGCCCATACACGGCATAGGTTGGAGATAAACTGTTAGCAACCGCGCAGTTTATAATGGCATTGGCTCTTAAAGGCAAAATATCAAAAACAGCACTACACGTACCTCCATTAAAGCTTACGTTAAAGGTTGGGCTACTACCGCTTGCTGCGGGTGTGCCGGTAACGTTGTACACCAAGTTGCCACTGGCAGCAAAGGTGCCTGCTTGCAAGGTGGCTGTTAGCCCTGTGGTGCCCGTAGAGCTAACTACGGTACCACCTGCATAACTACTACCATCGCCACCAGTGTAGGGAATAGTAATAGTACCTGTAAACACAGTGCTACGGTAAAATGCATCAGAAACCGTAGCGCCTGCACAGTTTATAACTACTAATGGTGGTGACACGGTAAATGTAAAACTACAGTTTTGGCCTCCAAAACTCAGTAAAAAATTAGCCGTGCCACCAGCGGTTGGTGTACCGCTTACATTAAAAGTGAGCGTACCACTGCCATTGTTTAAGGTGCTACCTACAAGTGTGGCGGTTAAACCACTAACACCTGTAGAGGCAATAGGCGTACCAGTAGCATAACTTGCACCATTGCCTCCTGTATAAGGTACTGTAACCACGCCTGAATATGCAACGTTTCCAATAGAGGTAGCTGGGGTAAAGGTGCGTCCGGCACAATTAAGCGTGCTTACCGTAGCGGTTTGTGTAGCTACAGTAACATCTTTGCTACAGGGTATGCCAAATGCTGTTAGTGCAAAGTTGGCGGTGCCATTAGCTGATGGTGTGCCTGTTACTAAAAAAGTAAGATTACCATTGCCATTTGCCAATGTTCCTGCTATGAGTGTTGCCGTAAGACCGGTAACACCCGTTGAAGCTATAGGACTACCAGCGCTATAAGCAGCACCATTGCCGTCTGTATAGGGTATAGAAAGCTGACCTGAGTAGGCAACACTTTGCCATACAGTTGCAGGCAGCAGTGATGCAGAAGCACAGGTTAAAGAAGATATACTGCCCGGTGTAGATGCTACGGGCAGGTTTACGGCACAGGTTTGTGTACCAAAGTTTATAACAAAAGAAGCGTTGCCGCTGCCAGAAGGCGTTCCGGTAATATTATAGACCAGGTTGCCACCAGCACCGTTGGCCAAAGTACCTGCAACAAGAACAGCGGTTAGTCCTTCTACATTAATTGACTTTAACGATGTTTCGGGGGCATAAGGTGCACCATTGCCGTTGTTATAAGGCACAGTCATAGTGCCAGTATAAGCGGTAGCATCTGCAGCGGTTGGAACAGAAAAAACAACGTTGCCGCAGTTAAATGACTCTACTATTGGTTCAAGGGATGCCATTACTATCCAGACTGGATTGCTTGGTGTTCCAAAATTAGTTTCTATTGCATTGCTTGTAAGATTGAATATTGATAAACCTTTAGCCGGGTTATTAATTAAATTACGTTGGTCTTCAGTCAACCGTGGTAAAAGAAAACCTTTATCTGTGCTAGTTAAATCTAAAATAGAACTTGCATCAGGGGATATTGTTCCAATACCCACTTGTGCATTAAAAGCTAAGCTAAGGGCTATTAATAAAATTGAAAAAAATTTTTTCATTGTAAAATGATTTTATAATTAATATTATATGAATTAAAGAACTTTCGATTTTTGTTTAGCACGGACATTAAAATGTTCAGGACCTGATGCTTATAGTGTTTGATGTAAAATGTATATTCATTTCAGAAGAACATATACTTTTATTAATTTAACTATTTTTTAAGTCCAGCTGGTTGCTTCCATAAGCGAAAAATATAGACCCAAAGAAGACAACCCGCACAAACATGTACTTGATATTGCCTATAAAAAATCTAATTTTACTCATTTTGTGTATGCTTTTATGAACTAAAATAGTTATCCGACAAAGTTACATTATCTTACGAAAACAAAAAAGGCTATAATTGGAATTTTTATTGCTCTTTTAGCCCATTAGTGCACAAATTGCCCTTTTGTTAAATTTTGAGCTCTTTCACCTTCGTTTTTGAAAAATTTATGAACAATTTAACTACAACTACCAAAATCTCACATTAGATTTTAAAAGTTTTTTATATTTGTTATTTATTTGAGTAATGAAACCATTAATTTTTTCCATTATGAATATCAACCAAGAAATTGTTAATAAAATAAAGTTTATGCGTAAACAAAGGCAATTGTCGTCTTTGGATGTTGCAGAAAAATTGAATATAGATATATCTACCTATAATAGGTTAGAATCTGGCAAAACTTTAACTTGGAGCAGGTATTTTGAAGACTTACTCATTGTTTTTGATATGAGTGCCGAGGAATTTTTTCAAGACTTAATCGTTGATGCAATAAAAATCAAAAACAGAGAGGGTTCTTTTGAGCGTGATAATTTAAATGTTGAAAACATCAACTCACAAAATCATCTTGTTTTAGAAAAGTTAATTGCTGTTTATGAAGAAAGGCTCCAAGAAAAGGATTTAATCATTGCACAATTGCAACAAATCATTGATAAATTTATGAAATAAAATTTTTTTGTTAAATTTATCAACCCCGTTGCCTTTATTGAATTATAAATAATGAAACGTTTTTTTATTTATTACTGTCCGCAATGCGGACTAAACTTTAAAAGCAATAGCACACAGATAAAACGGATTGGACTGATTTACCTTGATTTCAGTATATTTTAAAATTGAAAATATAAAATCTGCGTTAATCTGTTAAAATCGGTTTAATCCGTGTGCCAATTTTTATTTTGGTATTAGTAACGGATAGTCATATTTTTATTAATACTATCCTTTCAAATAGTCCATAAATAATATGCGCCCATTGTGTTTGGTTGGATCAACCTGTGTTGTAATTAGAAATTAAGAGCTTAATGACAACTCCTTAATTTTTTTTAAACAGGCTTTTTTATCTTTTTGTAGTTGACTTTTCAAGGCATCAATACTTTCAAACTTTTGTTCATCTCTTAAAAAATCAATAAACTCAATTTTTAAGGTTTGTCTATAGAGGTCTAAATCTAAATCAAAAAAATAGACTTCAATAAAAAACCCAGAAAAATCAGTCGTTGGATTGTGACCAATATTGAGCATGCCAAAATAATTTTGGTGATTGATCAACGATTGCACCAAATAAACACCTTTTTTAGGCAAAAGTTTATACGCTTCTTTAACCACAATGTTGGCGGTTGGAAAGCCAATGGTTCTGCCCAATGATTTGCCTTTAGTAACTTCACCAGAAATAGAAAATAGAAATCCCAAATAGTCTTTGGCCAATTGCATATCACCATTTTGAATCGCTCTTCTTATTTTTGTTGAACTTATCGTTTGCTCATCAACTTCTTTAGCCTCTATTTTTTCAACTTCAAAGTGGTATTTTTTACCAAAATTAACCAAATCATCAAAATTAGCAGATCGGTTCTTTCCAAAACGATGATCGTAGCCTACAATAATTTTTTTAATTTGAAGCTTGTCAACCAAAATATTTTTAACAAAATCCTCTGCTCCCAAATTAGCTAAATCTATATCAAAAGGGTGAATAATCAGGTGGTCAACCTTGCTTTGTGCTAATGCTTCACAACGTTCGGTGATGGTTTGAATAAGTTTGATATCTTCCTTTGGAAAAAGCACCATACGTGGATGAGGAAAGAAAGTCAAGACCACGCTTGATAAACCATCCTTTTTTAACCTATTCAAAACTTTTTGATGACCCAAATGGACACCATCAAAGGTACCAATAGTTAAAACACTTGGTTTATCATTTGCATACTCGTAAAGACTGTGATGGATAATCATGATTGCTTTAAAATTTTTTCTGCAAGTTCAACAATGGTATCTGGTGCAATCGTGCGCATAACCTCTTCATAGCCAGTAACCGTTTTATTGCCAAAAACTGAGGTTGGTATAAGCGGATACTTCGTCACATCTGCTGTTAAGGCGTAATTTTTTGGTTGATTGAACGGTGAAAATCCAAGCATGGGATGAGTATTCCCCCAAAGCGTAATAACTTTTACACCCTGCATAGCAGCTAAATGCGCATTGGCGCTATCCATGCTTATCATTAAATCTAAATTAGTCATTAAGGCGAGTTCTTGTTTAAAATCAAATTGGCCCGCCACAATTTTAACGTGTGCCAAATCTTGTGCTAACCGTTCTAGTTTTGGTATTTCGTCCTTGCCACCAAAAAGCAAAATTTGCCAAGTTTTATTTTGACAAAATTCTAAAAATTTTCTAGATAAATCAACTGGATAGGTTTTGGTTTCATAATGTGCAAAGGGCGCAAAACCAATCAACTTTTTTTCTGGCTGGATGTCTAATTGACTTAAAATTTGTGGTTGCTTTTGAGGAAAAATTGGCTGACCCAAATCTACCTTAAAGTTAAGACTTTCGAGCACCGCTTGATAACGCTCTAGGGTAGATTTTATAATTTTAACAGGCTTCCTTTTGTTGCAAAGGAGTTCTTTTTTTTCTTTTCTGCCTTTGTCAATTTTCGCTATTTCAACTTGATCAAAAGAGAAATATGCCGTAAGAATTTTACTTCTTAATACATTGTGAAAATCAGCAATATGCGTTAATTTTTGCGTTTTTAATTCAGTATAAAGTTGCCATAAACCATTCAAGCCTTTGTGTTTACTTTTGGTCTCAATTGGAATAAAATTTACGTGTTCGATGTTTTCAAACAGGGCTTGATGAAAAGGTTTAGATAAAACCGAAATTTTCAAATCTGGGTGCTGATTTCGCAAGGCTCTGACCACAGGCACAGTCATGGCAACATCGCCAAGTGCTGATAATCTGATGATAAGGATATGCTGAGGTTTTGACAATCTAAAACTATTTAACTAAGCATTATTTACTATAGACTAACCTTTCTTATTCTGGTAGAGCACTGGGTTTAATGCCTCGTCATTATACATCTTCATTTGTTTATAAACTTTCATGTATTTGTCACCATTTTCTATATCTTGCAACAATTGATCTATAGATGAAATCATATCAGATTTTTGTTCCAATAAAACATTTAATTTTTCTAGACATTTTGCTCTGTGTTCGGCACTAGCTTCCGCTCTATTAGCTTCTTCATGCATATGATAAATTTTCAACACTAAAATGGACAACCGATCGATTGCCCAAGCCGGACTTTCGGTATTGATTTTAGCATCGGCCTTAACCTCAACCCCTCGGAATTTATTTAGAAAATAACTATCAATATATTCCACCATATCTGTCCGTACCTGATTGGAAGCGTCAATTTTTCTTTTCAAAGTTAAAGCTTCTATTGGGTCTATATTTGGGTCCCTTATGATGTCTTCATAGTGCCATTGTACGGTATCAACCCAGTTTTTTCCATACAAAAGATGTTCAAAAGACTGTTTTTCAAAAGGGTTGACTATTGCCTGATTGACCTCGTTTATAACATGGTAATCTTGCACAGATTTTTCAAAAATACTAAAATAATAAGCTGCTTGCATCTAAATTTATTTTGACAAAAGTATTGAATTTATGATAAAGCACGAAATAAATTAAAATCAAGAGGCTAAATTCATGACAGTAGTTTTTGAGGCTATTGATTTTGATGGTGTTATTAAGGTTTTTTTTCTGTAATAAACAAAGAAAGCTTTTTAATTAATGAGCCACTATCTATTTTACAAATCTGTTGTAATTCTTCTATGCTACCATGTTCAACAAAATGATCTGGCACACCCATTGTTTCGATGGATTGACTATAATCATGCGCATTTTTAAAGTTAATTATTTGTTGACCAAAACCATTGGTCAGGCAACCATCTTCTATTGTAATGAACGACTCATGGCTATTAAACAAAACATGTAAACTGGTTTCGTCCAAGGGTTTGATGCATAAAAAATGCACATGAGAAAAAATGCCATTCAAATTTAATACTTGAAAGGCCTGACGCACATTTTGCCCGATAAAACCTGTTGATAAAACCGCAACCCGCTTCCCTTTTGATAGCCATTTGGCTTGATAAGGCTTCATTTTTTGAAATGGTATCTGCCAATTTTGATGCACACCCCTGCCTCTTGGATAACGAATGGCGACGGGTTGAATGGCGCCTAGCGAATGATTTAAAAGCTGTCTTAATTCTATTTCATCAAATGGTGCAAAAATTTCTATATTTGGAATAGGTAAAAGCAATGCCATATCAAATACGCCATGATGGGTGGCGCCGTCTGCACCAACTAGACCAGCTCTATCGATGCAAAAAATGACTGGTAAATTTTGTAGGGCCACATCATGAATCACTTGATCCATGGCTCTTTGTAAAAAAGTAGAATAAATGGCGCAAAACACTTTCATGCCCTCGCAGACCATGCCAGCGGCAAGGGTAACAGCGTGTTGTTCGGCAATACCCACATCAAAAACCCTTGCAGGAAAATGATCCATCACTAGCTTTAAGCCACTACCTGTGGGCATGGCAGGTGTTATTGCTACTACATTTTGATGGTTTTCTAAAATTTCTTTGATGGTTAAACCAAAAACCTCTT
>Ga0208222_1000444_pt1 | contig 11914 bp, 8 predicted proteins | sample LakMenEpi13Sep09_FD_150694 | JGI IMG/M metagenome (GOLD analysis project Ga0208222, IMG submission 150694) | Freshwater microbial communities from Lake Mendota, WI - 13SEP2009 deep hole epilimnion (SPAdes) | ecosystem: Environmental > Aquatic > Freshwater > Lentic | place: Lake Mendota, Madison...
TTTCCATCCCGTATGGCGATGGCGTTGGGGACGACTTGGCGAGTCATGCTCAGTATGAACCCAAGAGTGTGATCGGCGACTTCGTCGATGCAGTAATCGGGAACGTTGCAAACGGGGATCCCTTTCCGCTTGGCGGCTTGAAGATCGACGTTATCGACTCCGATCCCGTAGCGAACAATCACTTTGGCGCGCTGCATCGATTCGATGACCGCCGCGTTTACCGGAGCAAACTGGGTGATCACGGCATCGGCATCTTGCACCAGTTCGATCAAGGCTTCGGGTGTTCTGCATTGCCCTCCGACGACCTGAGCGATGGGATCGAGAATGGATTTCTCGATCCCTAGATCGGCAAAGGTGTAGTCGGTGATTGCTACAGTTGGCATCGCAAGGCTCAATCGATGTCGGCGGTTTGGGCTAGTTCGGCATCGATGTCGGACATTTCGACGGCCGCTGCAGCTTTGGTGCGAGATTCGCGAAGTCCACGGCTGAGGATATCCCGCAATAAAGGGGAGTAGTCCTCGAATCGAGCTTCGCTCGCAGGCCCATCGGCGTACTGGAAGATCGCGTCTCGGGGTTTGGGTCCCAACGCGATCAGGGTGCTCGATACCGTTCCGTATTCACCACCTTGAATGACCATGCTAGCGCGGGCTAGTGGGTTGGGGGTGCGAGCGAAAACCTTGCTGGCAACAGCTAGGAATTTCACAGGGGAATCGAGGTTCTGAAGCGTCAGCAATCGGCCTGCAAGTTGGACGCGTTCGTCGCGCGGATCGTTCAGATTCCGCCCGCCGATGATGCTCAGTCCAGGCTGCAAGTCGACGACTTCGTCTTCCTGATCATGATGGACCGCAAAACCGAAATCGCGGTCTGCGATGATTAAGTTGCAGGCTTCGAAGCGGTGTTTTGCAGTCTCTTCAAGAGCCCGCTCGACAGCTGCACGACTACTGGGAGCTTTCAACACCTCTTTGACAAGCAGACCTCGGGAACGGTTCGAACCCAAGGGTTCAGAAACCCTTCGGTTGCAAATCCCGACGAAGACTCCATGTTGATTGACTCCCAGCCAAGTCCCTCCGTTACGTTGATCGAGGGGACACAGAACACGGGGTTTGCCAGATTGGATACTCGGCGAATGACTTCGACGATCGTAGAACTCCTCGCGATTGGTGGCCACGAGGATTGGACTCTCTGGAACCACGCGATATTGAATGGCGATCAAGCACATCGCAACATCAGCACTTTCTATGGCTGGAGTGGGGAAACGAGCCACGGCGCAATGGCCACGATTCACGCGTACAAAGCGTGATAGCAGGCCCGCAGTAGCCGTAGAATCTAACTTGCCCACCTAGGCGTAGTCACCCCCCAAAACGGAGGAATCGTCAAAATTGTTGAAATCTTGTCAAAATCCTTTTTCGACCCCGACGGCTTGCAGCTCTGGGACATGAGGCATTGCAAAAGCGGTATTCAGTTAGCAGTGCGTTGCTATACTCATCGCCTCATGCAGGGAACCACCTACCTGGATGGGGCTTGTCCATCGCATGAGCCTGAGTGGATTGCCTGAGTGGATTCTGAACCAACGCCTTGACCGAACATGATGAACGATTCGTTAGTCCAGAGTGGGCGCAGCCGACTCGGCAAACCCCTATCGGTCCAAATCGCATCGACGGGGATGTATGTGCCTGAGCGTGTTGTGACCAACGAGGACTTGGCTAGCCTTGGATGCGATAGCGATTGGATCGTTCAACGGACGGGCATTCGCCAGCGTCGCTTCGCCAGGGATGATCAAGCCACAAGCGACCTTGCGTATTTGGCCGCTTTGGATTGTCTAAGCCGAGTTGAGTTGGATCCTAGCCAAGTCGATTTGGTTTTGGTTGCAACGATCACCCAGGACTACATGACTCCGTCGACGGCGTGCATCTTGCAGCGGAAGCTCGGTTGCATCGCTCCGGCTTTTGATCTCAATGCGGCTTGCTCGGGGTTCATGTATGGACTGATTGTTGGATCGCAGTTCATCGCCAACGGGTTGGCTTGCAATGCGTTGGTCGTCGGCTCGGAGGTCATGAGCCGGACGGTCAACCCCACGGATGTGAAGACTTATCCATTGTTTGGGGATGGGGCTGGAGCGGCGCTGCTCCGGCCATCAGGTGGCTCGGGTGCTGGCCAGGCCCAAGAATCCCCTGGGATCCTGGCATTTACGCTTGGATCCGAGGGTTCTCCTGAGGCTTTGTGCACACCAGGTGGTGGGTCCAGAGAGCCCTTGACACCCGAGCGATTGGCCCAAGGCCGTCAATACATGCAAATGGATGGCAGGAATGTTTTTAAGTGGGCTGTTCGGTGTGTGGTCGATAGTTGTAGGGATGTTCTTGCGACGGCCGGCTATACGATCGATCAAGTCGATTTGGTGCTGATGCACCAAGCCAACACTCGGATTATCGATGCGGCGGTTGAGGATCTTCGGATCGACCCCGACAAAGTCGTGGTCAACTTAGACCGTTATGGAAACACATCGGCAGCCAGTATTCCGCTGGTTCTTCACGAAGCGAACCTGCAAGGTCGACTGCAAAAGGGTACATTGATTTTGCTTTGCGGGTTCGGGGCCGGTCTGACTTGGGGAACGGCCTTGGTCCGCTATTAGTACTCCAGCGTTCTGCGTCCGGCTTTTTGCATCGAAGGGGTTGACCCAATGACTATTCTCAAAGTATCCGATCCGTGTCGAGAGTTACGCGATAGGGACTTCCGTGGTTTTGTTTTCGCTCTGCTGGTTGGCTTTCATGCGCTGAGCCTACCTGCGATGGCCGATTGGCCTGGTTTGCTTGGCCCCAATCGCGATGGATTTGCGGCCAAGGATGCCAAGGTGTCCGACCATTCCAAGAAACCCCCAAAGTTGCTTTGGGAGATCGATGCAGGACAAGGTTACGCGGGTGCTGCAATCGAGCAAGACCAAGTGGTGATGTTCTTTCGCGAAGGTGCAAACGACGTCGTCCAAGCTGTTTCGCTAAGCAATTCTAATCCGGTTTGGAAAACTACGTATCCGGCCCAATACAAACAGGGCATCGATTCGGATACCGGGCCTCGATGCGTTCCTCAGATCGCCCAAGGCAAAGTCTTCGCGTATTCGGCCTCCGGCACGCTGCATTGTTTAAACGCCGCTGACGGCAAGAAACTTTGGACTCGCCCATTGCGAAAAGAATACGGCGCCGATGATGGCTACTTTGGTGCCGGTAGCACCCCGCTGGTCGCCGGAAATCTAGTGATCGTCAATGTTGGAGGGCGAAAGAAGGGGGGCATGGTGGCCGTATCGGTCGCTGATGGAAAAACGGTATGGGAGGCCACCGATGCCGATGCCAGTTACGCATCGCCGATCCTGTGGAACCAGCAAGTCGTCGCGGCCACTCGGTTGGATACTTATGGGCTCAGTCCAAGCGATGGAACGGTGCTGTGGAAGTTGCCATTTGGACAGCGAGGTCCGACGGTCAATGCAGCCACTCCGATTCGTACGCAAGACAACAGTTTGTTTTTGACGGCCAGTTATGGAATCGGTTTTCTGATCGCAAATTCCAGCGATGGGAAAATTCAAATTGCGCACCAAGGGGACGCGATCTCCAGCCAGTACGCAACTCCGATTTCGGTAGGACAGAACGTCTACGGTTCCGATGGTCGCGAAGATGGCGGGAGTGCAAGTTTCGTATGCATCGACAGCAAGACCGGCAAAACGGTCTGGACTCAAGAGGGGATGCCGATTTGCCATGCGATCGGAATTGGATCCGAGGCTCAATGCGATCTGTTGTTGGTGGGGATCGATGGAAAATTATGGTGTTTGCCCGCCAGTCCGAAGGGGTTCAAGCCCCACTGGGCGACCCAATTACCCTCCGGAAAATACCGCGCTTTACCCGCCTTGAGCAAGAATTTGCTTGTCGTAAGGACTTCCGGGGGTTCCAATGCTAAGTGGCGTTGCTTTGAACTGTAATCTTGACATGCATGCCCTGCATCGACGGCGATGAGTGAAACCAGCCCAAACGAACCCAATTCTCCCTATCAAAATCATCCTTCGATGCGCCATTTGGTCGGTTCGTCGTTGCTGAGTTTGCTGGTGGTTTTGGTCCTGCTAACGGTGCTTCGTTTTCTATTGCCTCCGATGCTCGAGTCCTCCCGGTATTCCTGGCATCGAGGTCACTTAAGGGCTGAGTATGAGCAATCCGCTGAGAGTCTCGGTCAGATTTCTTGGGAGGGGTTATCTCAAGTATCACGGCTGGTCACCAAACGCGTACAACCCAGCGTGGTGCACATTACGGTTTCGAATGCGCAGCCTCTAAGTTCGACGTTGAGCCGCAAACCGAAGGACTTGGTACCAAAAGTCGGTCCCAATCGCGAGACCCGTTGGAACTCCGACAGCAGCATCGATGCTTATAGTTTTAGCGGACAAGGCAGTGGAGTGATCGTCAGCGACGATGGTTATATTTTGACCAACCACCATGTCCTTAACGGTGGAGTCGATATCACCGTCTACCTTGCTGACCAGAGGATGTTGGCTGCAGAGATTGTGGGTGTGGATAAGACTACCGATTTGGCACTGCTGAAGATCGACGCTCAGGGGCTTATGCCGATCGATTGGGGCAACAGCGATGCTCTCGAGATCGGCTCGCCGGTATGGGCAGTCGGTAGTCCATTTGGTTTAACCGGATCGGTCTCATTTGGGATCCTCAGTGGGAAGCATCGCGTCGACTTGAATGCCAATCCTCAGTACCGCAGTTCGCGCGAAAGGATCTCGTCGCGCTACGCGGACTTGATGCAAAGCGACGTTGCTGTCAATCCTGGCAACAGCGGGGGGCCTTTGGTCAACGGACGAGGGGAGCTTATCGGAATCAACACCGCCATTGTTGGGGAGTCCTACCGGGGAGTGAGTTTTTCTATCCCATCGAATATCGCCAAAGAAATCTTTGAGCAATTGATCGAGCATGGACGGGTTCGCCGAGGTTGGTTGGGCATCGAATTGGTCCCTGAAATACTTTCTGATCCATCGATCCAGACTCCGGCGATTGTGGTCCGAGCCGTCGTGCCCGATTCGCCAGCTGCCCAAGCTGGCCTTGCGCCTGGTGACCGCGTGATCAAACTCAGCGACATCGAAGTGGTATCGGTTGAACAAGCGATCGATACGATACGCGATACACCTGCAGGTCAGTCGATCGAAATCCATCTGCAACGCGACGGCCAACGCTTGGTCGTCCAAGCCATCCTCGGAGAACTCAGTTTCGCACCATGATACACCCCCCCACACCTTTTTCCGGTATTCGCTCTGTAAGAAACTTCGCTGTGCAATTCGTAAACTTGATGTGCCTGTGTTGGGCTGTGTTGAGTGTTCAAGCCGCCGAGCCGGTGAAAGTGCTGGTGATCACCGGAGGTTGCTGCCACGACTACGATTACCAGACCAAGGCGATGCAGTTGGCGGCCAAGGAGCAGGGGGTGGATATCGAGTGGACGATCGTTTTTGAAGGTGGCAAAGGGACCCGTGCCATGATCGATCTGTACAACAAACCGGATTGGGCCAAGGGTTTTGATGTGGTCGTCCACAACGAGTGCTTTGCCGATACCGACGACCAGGAGTACATTCGAAAGATCACTCAGCCGCATCGCCAAGGGGTAAATGCGGTGGTGATTCATTGCGCCATGCATACGTATCGATCTGCCAAGATCGACGACTGGCGAGAGTTCTTGGGCGTGACTTCCAAGATGCATGAGCATCAGAGCCGATATCCCGTGGAAGTCGTCGACAAAGAAAGTCCGATCACCAAGGGGATTCCAGTCGATTACAAGACCCCGATGGATGAGCTCTACATCGTCGAGAAAATATGGCCCAACACCAAGGTGCTTGCGACGACCAAAAGCGAGAAAACAGGTCTGGTCCAACCGGTTTTCTGGACCAATCAGTTTGGCAAAGCCCGAGTTTTCGGAACCACTTATGGGCATTCCAATGACACTTTCACCGATAAAGTTTTCTTAACGACTCTTGTGCGAGGCATTGTCTGGGCGGCGGGCCGATAAAGGCCGACATCGATTGCAAAATAGCAGCCTAATCGTTACATTCGGCTTTCGAAAATCCGCAACGAATCGGCCCACAAAGCCTGAGATTATCCCACTGAAAGGAACCTTTTCTTGAACGCATCATCGAGCACCCTTGGCGATCTGGCAATCAATACCATCCGAACTCTGAGTATGGATGGAGTGCAAGCCGCCAACAGCGGTCACCCCGGCACTCCGATGGCCTTGGCCCCGGTGACTTATCAGCTCTGGGCTCACCATCTCAAATACGATCCGAAGAACCCCTTGTGGCACAACCGCGATCGCTTCGTCCTGTCCTGCGGTCATGCGTCGATGCTCCTGTATTCGATGATTCATTTGGCCGGGATTCATCATGTGGATAAGCATGGGAAGGTGACCGATCGTGAGTCGCTCTCGATCGAAGACCTTAAGAAATTCCGACAACTCCATAGCCCATGCGCAGGCCACCCCGAGTTCGGTTATGCAACGGGAATTGAAACCACTACCGGGCCTTTGGGCCAAGGTGTAGGGAACTCCGTCGGAATGGCCATCGCTTCGAAATTCCTCGGAGCCAAATACAATCGCCCAGGCCACACTCTGTTCGATTACGATGTCTACGCGCTGTGCAGCGACGGCGATCTGATGGAAGGTATCTCAAGCGAAGCGGCTTCGATCGCCGGGCACCTGAAACTATCGAACCTGTGTTGGATCTACGACGACAACGGGATCACCATCGAAGGCCACACGGACTTGGCCTTTAGCGAAAGCATGGCTGTGAAGTTTCAAGGTCTCGGCTGGCACACCATCCACGTCACAGATGCCAATGATGTTCGAGCGTTGCAAGCTGCATTCGATCAGTTCAAGGCCACAGCCGATCGACCGACGCTCATCGTCGTCAACTCAGTCATCGGATTTGGTTCGCCCAACAAAGCCAACACCCACGGCGCTCACGGTGCTCCGCTCGGAGAAGACGAGTGCAAGCTGACCAAGCAGTGTTACGGTTGGCCGGAGAATGAAAAATTCTTGGTGCCTGCGGAAGTCCGCGAACACTTTGCAAAAACTCTCGGTGCTCGCGGTTCTCAAGCGACCGCTCAGTGGAACGCGCTTTTTGCTGCTTACAGCAAACAGTATCCGGCTGAGGCCGCTCAAGTCCAATCGATCCTCGAGGGCAAATTACCAGCAGGTTGGGACCAAGGTCTCAAGGCCTTTGCGGCAGATGCCAAAGGGATGGCCACGCGAGTATCCAGCGGCAAAGTGCTCAACATGCTCTCGCCTCACATTCCGAATTTCATCGGAGGTTCTGCGGACCTGGCTCCATCGACCATGACACTCATCGATGGCGAAAAAGGTTTCTCGCACCACGATTATTCTGGACGCAATATGCACTTTGGTATTCGCGAGCACGGGATGGCTTCGGTCCTCAACGGCATGAGCCTGTGCGGTTTGCGTCCTTACGGTGCAACCTTCTTTGTGTTTACCGATTATATGCGACCTTCGATGCGCCTGAGCAGCATCATGCATCAACCGGTCTTGTATGTTTTGACCCACGATTCGATAGGCCTTGGAGAAGACGGCCCGACGCACCAGCCCGTCGAGCATTTGGCAGCATGCCGAGCCATCCCAGGTTTGTACGTCTTTCGACCTGGGGATGCCAACGAAGTGCTTCATTGTTATCGTGCGGCGATGCAAATCACCGATCATCCCAGCGCCATGGTTCTTTCCAGGCAGAATGTCCCGACGATGGATCCAGCCAAGGTTGCAAGTGCTGCTGGGGCTCAAAAGGGTGGCTACATCGTCAGCGATTGCCAAGGGGCACCCCAGGCGATCCTCATCGGAACAGGCACCGAACTGATGCTTTGTTTGAAAGCGCAAGATCAGCTTGCAACCCAAGGCATAGCCGTTCGGGTTGTCAGTATGCCTTGCTGCGAACTTTTCGATGAGCAGTCCAAGGAATATCGAGACGAGGTGTTGCCACCGAGCGTGACGCTCAGGCTCGCTTGTGAGGCCGGTTTGCGTCTAGGTTGGGACAAGTACATCGGACTCGATGGACTCTTTGTCGGCATGACCGGCTTTGGTGCCTCTGGGCCCGCAGATCAGTTGTACAAGCACTTCAAGATCACCCCCGAGCAGATCGTGCTTTTGATTCGAAACGCACTTGCATAATACCCCTGATCGTTGAGATGATCAGCGTGGATAAGTGCCCATGAGCGGTCAGTGAATCCGGCACTTACGCGAACCCCCCAAAACTCAAACTGGATGAGATATTCAAAAAGCGTATGTCTGATCGGTGCATCCTGCCGGGCCGCAGCTCAATCCTGCAACAGAGCGCAATGCGAAACGATCTACGCTTGGGATGATTTTGCCGATGCCGATCTGGTCCATATCGCACTTGCCAAAGCGTTATCGGATTTGCAATCGGACTTGCAATCGGATTTGGTCCAATCCGAACGCTTTGAGAGAATGCCGCTAGTGCTATGCGGAGGGATCGAGAACAAACCCGAGTTGCTCAGCTTGTGCATCGAGCACGGAATGCTCTGTGGCCTAAGGCCCCAGGCTTTGAAGGAGATTCGTAGTGTCCAGCGATGGCAGGACTGGGCGCATCAATCGGGTATCGGTTGGCCATCGACCTTGCAACCGCCTATCTTCGAGGCCCAAGTCTCCTGGCAAGCGCCTTGGGTGCTAAAACCCAAACTTGGTGCTGGAGGGGTCCATGTTCGGTACATCGAAACAATCGCTCAATGGCTTGATTGTGTTTCTAGCATCCAAGATACCAACCAGTGGTATCTGCAGCGTTTTATCCCAGGGGTGACGATTGGGGTGACCTACTGCTCAGACTCTGAAAAAACTTGTTTGGTCGGTGTTGCCCAAGCGCTCCGAGCCGAGCATTTGGATGCTCCATCGGCCTTTATCTATGCCGGAAACGTTGCACCCTTTCGAGTCAACTCGACCTTGGAAATGTCGCTGCAGAAATTTGGTGAGTTGGTTGCCAAGCAGACGTCTTTAGTAGGGCTATGGCAAGCTGACTTTCAACTCGATCCGATGGGACATCCGTGGCTCCTGGAGATCAATCCTCGTTGGTCAGCGAGCATGGAGTTGCACGAAATCGGCCAAGGTGCTTCTTGGATGCAGGAGCATTTAAGAGTCATCCAGGGAGGGCAAATCCAACCCGAAATGGAAATCCTAGCGGGCGATTGGATCCGACCTGAAGTAGCCTGCGGACGCAGCCTAGGGAAAGGGATTTTGTATGCACCTAGTGACATCCATGCCGATGCCACGCAGTTAGACAAGCTTTGGCAATCCAGATGGCAAGGCACCCTCGGGGAACTGGATCACTTTGCGTTTCGGATGGCCGATATCCCGCAGACTCCTGACACCGATGCACTTGATGAAAAGGTCACGTTTGCCGCAGGGACGCCTATCGCTACGGTACTGTGCAACGGAGGTGACCAACGGCAAGTGATCCACAAGCTTAAGCAGGCAAAACAGTGCGTTTGGGAATGGCTAAAAATATTTTGAACCAAAATCGGGCAGTTTTTCGAGTTTTTTGAACAATAGGAGATTCACACAGGCTCGATCCGCATTTCAGTTTTGCCAAGGAGGATACCGATGCACTCGAACGTTGGTGGTACTGAGGGTGATCGCAGTCAGGCATTCGGCTTGCAAACTCAGCGTCTCATTGAACGCGCACGATTGGTTCAGCAATCGCTAGAGTGCCGCGAACAAGCTGCGCGCTATCGTGCCCAAGCGGCCTGTTTGGCCGAAGCCATCGCGCTTGCTGAAATCGGGGATCAGACCAAGCTGCAAGCCTTGCTTGGCTCCTGGAGTCATGATCCCATAGAATTGACTCCCGTACCGCTGGTGACACAAAATCCATGGGCCAGCATGCTCCAAGGAGCCAGCAGGAGGGCTTGTCACCCTGCCAAATCGAACGACCCGTTGGGTGACTGCAACGAAAAAAGTACCCAGATCGACTTTGACTCCGGCAGGTCGGTCAACACCGATGCGGCACCGCTTGAAACCAACTCACAAGCTCAGCAACCACGGCCGACTCGACTAACTAGCTCGGCAAAAGACCCTTTCATGGCCACCCCATCACTGGCCTCCCTATCGCTAGCCTCCCCAGAGAAATCCACCCCAGAGAAGGCCTCAGCGGTCAAGCCATCATCGGTCAAGCCATCAGCCGTCAAGCCATCAACCGTCAAGACCTCAGCGGTCAAGACCTCAGCGGTCAAGACGTCCGTAGAGACCGGGGCCCGGGGGCCAACCCCGCTTGGTCTGCGAAAACGGAAGCTGGCGAAATATCGATTGGATCTTTGGATCAGTCTTGCGGTCCATGGGGTGATGCTTGGGATCTTGGCCGTCTGCGTGGTTGTCACGGTGCACAACACACCGGTGTTAAGCGTGGTTGCTTCGACGGTCGAGTCCAATGAAGTGCTGATGGAAACGCCGATGGAGTCGATTTCGGAATTGGACTCAACGAGCGTCGATACAGCAAATCTGTCATCGCCGGATACTTCGCAGATAAAGATCCAAGTCGACACCGATGCGATATCGGTCGATCAGGTCGATCTGGGGATCGAGGCTGTGGCGCAGTCGAGTTCGATTTCCCAGCAGATGACCAAGGCTGGAGCACCGGGCAACAAGGTCACGCAAGGGGCGGAGTTTTTTGGTTCCAAAGCGGTGGGAAATCGGTTTGTCTACATCATCGATGCCTCCCCGAGCATGCGTCGGGATCGAGCTTTTGATGCGGCCAAGGAGGAGATCTTAAGGTCGCTGCGGTCGATGCAATCCAAGCAGCGATTTGCATTGCTTTTCTTTGGTGGCCAAGTCGAGACGCTTGAGTTGGAGCCGGGGCAGAAAATAGACCAGCCCGTCAGCGCAACTCCGGAAAATATTGAAAAATCGGTCCAGTGGCTTCGTAAAATTACGATTCAAAAGGATGGAAAACCTCCGATCGAAGCGGTGAAATCCGCATTGGAATTGCAGCCCGATGGGATTTTCCTACTGTTCGACGGCGACACCAAACTCGATAATTGGACCCAAGTGGTTCGCAAACTCAATACCTCCGAGGGTTTGTTATCCGACGGAGGGACCCAGGTCCCGATCCATGTCATCCATTTTTTCCGCGATGAATTCCAACGTTCGATGCAACTGCTGGCACACGAAAATGGCGGCACCTATCGCTTTGTTCCCAGGCCCCAGAACCGCATCTTGCCGTAGACCTGACACCCTGGCGGTGTGCTTATGAATCTGCCGCCAGTTGAAGACTCCAGCGATCAGGCTCCAAGGATGCTCCCTAGGGCACAGTCCCTAAGCGCCATCCTCGTAAGCCTGTGTGTCCACTTGAGCCTACTGGTTGGAATGGCTTTGTTTCTCATCGGAGGCAGTGGCCAAGAAGGAACGGGGATTCGATTGTTGGTCGATTCGAGCCAAGAATCACTGACAAACGAACTGACACATCTGGAGCTCTCCAGCAGTATTGCTAGCGACGCATCGCAAGAGGAGATGTCCAAGACGCCTGATGTCCAAGACTCGGTGGCTTCGACCACGCTAACTTCGCTGCCAGCAAGTCCTACGCCGCTAGCATTCGATGGTGGACTTCTGGTTTCCTCGGCTCCAACGGGAGTGTTTGGAGAAGCGACTGCGGCGGCTATGGCTGCTGGGAAAAAGTCAATCCTTCCTGAGAAAGAGCCCGGCTATGGTCAAGGAGCTTCCTTTTTTGGAACGTATGCTCCAGGACAGCGATTTGTTTTCGTGATCGATAGTTCTCAATCGATGCTTGAGGGTTCTCGATGGGGAACGCTTCGTCGAGAACTACTGCGGGCCATCAAGGGCTTGTCTCCGGATCAAGAGTTCTTTGTGATCAGTTTTGACATAGGAGCTC
>Ga0208222_1000447_pt1 | contig 11851 bp, 6 predicted proteins | sample LakMenEpi13Sep09_FD_150694 | JGI IMG/M metagenome (GOLD analysis project Ga0208222, IMG submission 150694) | Freshwater microbial communities from Lake Mendota, WI - 13SEP2009 deep hole epilimnion (SPAdes) | ecosystem: Environmental > Aquatic > Freshwater > Lentic | place: Lake Mendota, Madison...
AGCAGTTCTTTATTCAGGCGATCGCGCACCTGGCGGCTGGTCACGAACTTGCCTTCTTTGCCGGCGAAGGGCGAGTCGTTGACCACGAAGGTCATCTGCAGGGTGGGCTCATCCACCTTGATCAGTGGCAGCGCCTTGGGCTCATCCGGGCAGGCGATGGTTTCGCCGATGTTCACTTCATCGAAACCGGACACGGCCACCAAATCGCCGGCGCGGGCCTGCTCGATCTCAACGCGCTGCAGGCCCTGGAAGCCGAGCAGCTTGCTGATGCGGCCGCGCTTCACGCTGCCGTCATCACGAAGCAGCGCCACGGGCTGGCCGGCCTTGATCGTGCCGTTGTGGATGCGGCCGATCATGATCCGGCCGAGGAAATCGCTGTAATCGAGGGTGGTCACCTGCAGCTGCAGGGGCTTCTCGGGATCACCCACCGGCGGCGGAACATGGCGCAGGATCGCTTCGAACAGCGGCCGCATGTTGTCGCTGTCGGTCTTCATGTCCGGCTTGGCGTAACCGCCCATGCCGCTACCGAAAAGATAGGTGAAGTCGCACTGGTCGTCGTCGGCGCCCAGTTCCAGGAACAGATCCAGCACCTTGTCGACGGCCTGCTCAGGATCAACGCGAGCGCGGTCGATCTTGTTCACGAACACCAGCGGCCGCAGCCCCTTCTCCAGGGCCTTCTTGAGCACAAAGCGCGTCTGGGGCATCGGCCCCTCGTTGGCGTCCACGATCAGCAGACAGCCATCCACCATGCCGAGCACCCGCTCCACCTCACCGCCAAAGTCGGCGTGACCGGGGGTATCCACGATGTTGATGCGGATCCCCTCGTAGTCCACCGCTGTGTTCTTGGAGAGGATCGTGATGCCGCGCTCGCGCTCCAGGTCGTTGGAGTCCATCACGCAGGTGGGCACCGCTTCGTTGTCGCGGAAGATGCCCGACTGAGCCAGCAGCGCATCCACCAGGGTGGTTTTGCCGTGGTCAACGTGGGCAATGATTGCAATATTGCGGATCGGGGTTCCCGGATGCTCGCCGCTCATAAATGGTGGTGCTGGTTGTGATCTCAATGGCGCACGCCGCAGGCGTTGGCGTGGGAACGGTGGCTGAAACCCCTGAGCCGGATCGCGTGGCAAAAACCAGAGCGATCAGGGCTGGTATCTCTTGCAGCGTGGCCTGAATGGTGTGAGGCGTTGATGAACAACGACCACAACCCAGACCGTTGACCCCTACGGTGCGTTAAGAGAATCTATCGCAGCGCCTGCGGAGACCCGCTGTTTCAACGGCGCTCAGCCAGCGTGCCCCGGGTCACACCAAGGCGGTTTTCGAGCTGCTCCTGTTGCCACACAGCTCGGCCACTGAGCTCACCGGCCAACGCCTGGAGATAGAGCTCCACGCGGCGGCGGGTGTCGGCGGCGTTGTCTTGCAGCAACTCGACGCGGAAATCACGCACACCCGCCTTCAGAAATTGAGGAATCGCCTCGGCAGCCGTCTGGGCCCGGCCGTTGAAGAGGGTGTTCCGGCACCCCAGGTCGGCCCGCAGGGGATGCTCGGCGCCGCTGCGATCCCGTAGCAACACCTCATGGCTCTCGCAGGGGCGCCCGCAATCGGTGTGATCGTGGCCCTCAGACAGAAAAGCGCAGAACAGGCAGTGCTCCATGTGAAAGAGCGGCATGTGCTGGTGCAGGGTGATCTCCACACTGTTGGGAGGACAGCCACGCACCAAGGCCAGCAGCTGATCCAGAGCAAGGTCGTAGCTGGCGGTGATGCGCTCCAGCCCCCAGCGCTGGATCAACCAACGGGCGGAGAGCGGGTTGGCCACATTGAGTGAAAAATCACCCTGGCAGGGCGCGACAGGCGTGAGCCGCTCCAGCTGATCGGCATTGCGCACCAAAAAACCATCGGCGCCTGATCGCAGCAGCGGCTCCAGGCTCCAGGCCTCATCAGGTCTGCAGATGCGCTGACCGGCCGCCCACACACCACCTGGCCAGCAGCCCCGGCCGCACTGCACCGCTTCTCGCAGCTGGCGGGGGTGCTCGAGATCCACGATCACGCGCTGGAGCGGCAGACCCTTGAGAGCCTCCAACTGCTCAAGGCTGCGCACCAGTACCGCCAGGTGCGGGTGGGGGCTCTGCGGTGCTTCACAGGAGACGCCGCCGGCAGACGCAGGGGCTGCCAGCATCATCGCCAACACCGCCGAAACCGGCGCATCGGGGCTAGGGAGCTCCTGCGGGACAGCCGGCTCAAGGGTGGCGCTTTCAGCCAGTTGATCCACCAGGCGGCGGCGGAGCTGGTTGAGCTGCGCTACGGGCAGGAATAGCTCCCCCTCAAGTGCAACCTCCAGCCGATCCAGCTGCCAGGGGGTACCGCCGAGCCGGCCCAGCTGTTGCCGCAGCCGCTCTTCATCAAGGCCGGCACCACGCGCTGGTTGCAGCGGCTGGTCAGAGATCACACCAGCCGTACCGCCCAGCATTTCGATCCGCAGTGGTTCTGCAGCCCTGCCCGACACCCTTAACGAGAGGGGTCGCCGCTGCTCAGGCACCTCCTGCTGTGCCAGGCGTTGCAGCCGGCTCTCGAGCTGCGGATCGCTGGTGAGCCAGCAAGGGCTGCCGGGCTGCAGGCCTCGCAGATCAAGGCGTCCGGGCCCGAGTGTGAGCGCGACGCGACCGCGGGGTAAGCGATCGAGCTGCATCAAGCGACCCCCGATCTCGGTGGGGGGCAGGAGTGGATCACTGCTGGGAATCTCCAGCACCACGCCATCCCCGGGCTTGAGCGCTTGCTTGCAGCGCAGGATCAGGCGGCCGCCCGCCTCCACGCTCTCCAGGCGGCCCAGCCAAGGACCGCGCTTTTTGCTCCAGCGGCCGTGAACGAGCTTGCGGTGGTTGACGCCATCGAGCCAGCCATGGCTGAGGCCACGGGAAAAACTGAGTTCGAGTTGGCGGCGCAGAGCGTCTGCATCAGCGGAACGTTCACCAGGCCGCAGCTGATCCAAACCACGCCGGTAGGCCTCAGTGACGGCCGCCACATAAGTGGATTCCTTGAGCCGGCCCTCGATCTTGAGACTGGCGATGCCGCACTCGGCGAGCTGAGGTAGCAGATCCCAGGCGGCCAGGTCCTGCGGTGACATCAGATAGCGCTGTTCCCCCAGATCATGTTCTTCGCCATCCACGATCAATTGATAGGGAAGCCGGCAAGCCTGGGCGCATTCGCCGCGGTTGGCGCTGCGCTGGCCTAGGGCTTCACTGGTGAGGCACTGGCCGGAGTAAGCCACACACAGAGCGCCGTGCACAAACACCTCGAGCGGCATCGTTAAGCCCCGGCGCTGCAACTGCTCCTGAATGCGCCGTAGATCGCGCAGGCTCAACTCACGCGCCAGCACCACCCGAGTGCAGCCGAGTTCGGCCGCCATCGCCACCCCAGCAGCACTGGTAATGGACATCTGCGTGGATCCGTGGATCGCCAGATCAGGGGTCAACTGCCCCGACAGCCAGGCAAGGCCCACGTCTTGCACGATCAAGGCATCCACCCGCGCTGCCTGGGCAGCAAGCAGAAGATCGGCCGCCTGCTCGAGCTCCGACGGGAAGATCAGCACGTTCACGGTGAGGAATCCCTTCACACCGCGGCGGTGGAGCCAATCCATCACCTCCGGCAGATCGGCGGTGCGGAAGTTTTCGGCCCGGAGGCGAGCATTGAACTGCTCCACACCGAAGTACACGGCATCAGCGCCGTTGGCTACGGCCGCCTTCAACGACTCCCAGCAGCCGGCGGGAGCCAACAACTCAGGCAGACCCACCATCAACGGTTGAGCCGCTGGGCGGCTTCGAAGGTTTTGAGAGCCTCAGCTGAGCCTTCAAAACGCCAATGCCAGGGCTCGTAATTCACGCCCTGGGCATTCCCCGCCGGGAAGGAGAGGGTGAAGTGGAAGCGATTGGCATGGGCCTGCAACCAGGCAAAGGCTGGGGTGGATTCAAAGCTGGGCGACAGGTTGGTGTCGGGGGCACGTCCATCACCAAGATCAATGGCATAGCCCGTGCTGTGTTCAGAGAAGCCGGGCGGTGCACTCACCTGGGCACGCTCGAGGGCGCTCTGGTTTCGCTCCGACTTCACGTCAAAAAAGATCTGTTTCTGCAGATCGATCGAGCGGTAAGCGCTGAGCACGCGCAAATCGATGCCATCAGCTGCAGCGGCGTCCTGCAGACCGAGCAGGGCGGCAGCTGCATCGCGATGCAGCTGCACGCCCGGTGCAATGGCCACCAGATCAGCAGTAGCAGCTTCGCCGTAGGGGAAGTGCCCGAGTAAACGGCCGTCGAGGCCAACCCGGGCCGGCAATCCCTGCACCGGTGGCGGCGCAATGAGCCGCCGCAGCGGCTGGGGGAAGACCACCACCAGCGCTCCAGCAGCCAGAAGTGCAGCCCCGGCCGCGGTGAGCGCGGTTCTCCAGGGCGGTCTGCGCTTCAGCGCAGGGGAAATGGTGCGCTGAGCAAGCGGGATGTCGTCAGCACCACGCCGTGTTGCGTTGCGCGTGGCTGTGGACTGCCGACTGGCGCTGGGCAAGCGACGACTCCCATGGCAGCAGGGTTAACCGATGGTAGGGCGGTGCCCAAGGAGCGCCAGCAGCTGCCCGCTCAGCGGTGTTAGCTTCGCCCCAACATCCTTCTGGCGGAGCGGGTTTCAAGATGTTGCGAGTCGCGGTGGTGGGCGGCGGCCCGAGCGGATCCTGTGCTGCGGAAGTGCTGGCCAAGGCCGGCATCCAAACCTGGATCTTCGAGCGCAAGCTGGATAACGCCAAGCCCTGCGGCGGTGCCATCCCGCTCTGCATGGTGGATGAGTTCGACCTGCCCGAGTCGATCATCGACCGCAAGGTGCGGAACATGAAGATGATCTCCCCCTCCAACCGTGAGGTGGATATCAATCTCGAGAACGAGAACGAATACATCGGCATGTGCCGCCGCGAGGTGATGGATGCCTTCCTGCGCAACCGTGCCGCCGAGCTGGGCGCTCACCTGGTGAACGGTCTCGTCACCAAGATCGACACGGGTGCCAACCGCCAGGGCCCCTACACCCTCACCTACTCCGACTACAGCGACGGCGAGGCCACCGGCACCACCCAGACCCTGGAAGTGGATCTGATCATTGGCGCCGATGGCGCCAACAGCCGCGTGGCCAAGGCCATGGATGCTGGCGACTACAACGTGGCCATCGCCTTCCAGGAGCGCATCAAGCTCCCGCCGGAAGAGATGAAGTATTACGAGAGCCTGGCCGAGATGTACGTGGGCACCGATGTGTCGCCCGACTTCTACGCCTGGGTGTTCCCCAAGTACGACCACGTGGCCGTGGGCACCGGCACCATGCAGGAGAACCAGGGCCTGATCAAGAGCCTGCAGGAAGGCATCCGCGAGCGCGCCAAGAAGCGCCTGGTGAATGGTGAGGTGATCAAGGTGGAAGCCCACCCGATCCCCGAGCACCCGCGTCCGCGCCGGGTGGTTGGTCGCATGGCCCTCGTGGGCGATGCCGCCGGCTACGTGACTAAGAGCTCTGGTGAAGGCATCTACTTCGCTGCCAAGAGCGGCCGCATGTGCGCCGAGCAGATCGTGGAATCCAGCCAAGGCGGCACTAAAGTGCCCAGTGAGGCTGATCTCAAGAAGTATCTGAAGAAGTGGGACCGCCAGTACGGCGCCACCTACAAGGTGCTCGAAATCCTCCAGAACATCTTCTACCGCAACGATGCGGCCCGCGAAGCCTTCGTGGAGATGTGCGATGACAAAGACGTGCAGCGTCTCACCTTCGACAGCTATCTCTACAAGCGCGTGGTGATGATGAACCCCTGGCAGCAGCTCAAGCTCACGCTGCTAACTCTGGGTTCAGTACTTCGGGGCAACGCCCTGGCCCCCCAAGGCTACAAACCCGTGTCCAGTGCGGTGCGTGACGAGGCTGAAGTGAACGCCATGCTCGCCGTGAGCACGATCAAAGGTGGCATTCGCGTGGGCAAGGCCAAGAATGCCGGCTCCAACGGCTCAAAGGCTTCTGATTCAGCAACCGATGAGCGTGAACCTGCGCTAGCCGGCAAAGGCTGAGCCTGAATCCCACGACGCATGAAAAGCCGCCCCACGAGGGGCGGCTTTTTGGTGCAACGGGGTTGCAAGCACTTGTCGGATTAACCGCTCAAAAAGCAGAGAAGGCTTAAGCCTCAGCCATCGACACCAGCTTTTGCTTGCTGCTATCCCAGAGAATCAGATTGAAACAACGCGGAAGATCACCGAGGCGGAGGTAAGCACAATTTCCCAACAGGTGCTGATTAGCTTCATGACAGGCACGTAGCCGATAGTTGGGAATTCGCTCGCAGAGGTGATGGATGCTGTGGAAGGCAATATCTGCTGAAAACCAGTTTAGAATCGACGGAAGAATTAGATTGCTACTCCCTTCGATGGCACCCTTGAAGTAGCTCCAGTCACTGGTTCGATGGGCATAGGAATCAGGAAAGTTGTGCTGCACGAAGAAAATGCAAATGAAGATCGCAGCCGAGCAGGTCATCACGATGGCGTAGCAGCTCCAAAACAATCCGGCACCCAACCAAAGACTCATCAACCACCAGCTAGCCAGGACACACACATTGTTGGCTGCAAGATCGATGAATTCTCCGCCTGTATACCAGTGACTGGATTGAAACGCCAAGGTGCGGCGATCCAAGCTCAACAGGGCGCTCCAACCATCACGCCGGAGTTCGGCAGCCATTGCACCCGCCCACTCCCCTAGGCCGAGTAAGAGCTGCAGGCGTGGTCGCACCACCAGGTAGGAGAAGCCACCCGGAAAGAGCATCAGCGGATGGCGAGACCATCCATAGCGTTGTTGCTGCTGAGGGGTCAGCTGCTGAAATTGCTCAACTGTGAGCAGAGCCGAAGGACCTCGATAGCGTTCCCAATTGCCGTTATGGAGATGATGAAAAGCATGCCCCCGCGACCAGGGATGCTGCGGGATCGCGTTCACAACACCCAGTAAAAAGCCAACGCTGCGATTGAGAGCACGGCTACGAAACAACGACCCATGCCCGCAGTCATGCATCAAAGAAAAAGAACGAGCAGAAAACAGCACAAGCAACGCCAGCGCTGGCACGATCAGCAGACTTTCGAACCGCAGCGGCTGCCAGATCCAGGGCAACGATGCCCAGAGCAATGCCGTGGGAACAAGCGTGGTGAGCAATTGCCAGGAAGCTCGGAGGTTATCTGAGCGACGAAAAGGTGCCAGCGAAAAATCGCCGCGGTTCCTGGGTTGAATGTGTTGCAAGGTGAATGCCGAACCTGATCGCCAGGTGCGCTGCATCACCTGCTCAAACCACACCTTAGTCGGCCTGCGCTGGCGGCAGCTGATCAGCCGGTGATGCGGCTGAAATCAGCCAAGACCGCAGCCTGATTGCGCAACACGCCCAGGAGATTGAGGCGGTTAGCGCGAACCGCTGCGTCATCAGCCATCACCATCACGCTCTGGTCACCATCGAAGAAAGCCGCCAGTGCCGAGGCACCGGCGATCAGCCCCTGGGCGAGGCGGCTGTATCGATCCGCGCTGTCGCTGGTGGCGATGGGCTGCAACTGCTCGATCACAGCCAGCATTCCTGCTTCGCTGCTCTTCTCAAACAGAGCCGGATCCACCACCTGTGCGGCTGAAAGCACTGTGGCGTCGAGATCACCCTTCTCTGCCAGGCGCGCAGCGCGGGTCACCACCGCCTGCACCGCTGCAAGCTCACCGCTGGCGCGCAGGGCCATGAGCAGCTCGGCTCGCTGGCGTGCATCCGCAGGATCAGTGATCACGCGCTCGATCGGCACACCATCACCGGCTACGGCTTGCACCAGATCCACAGCCGTACCGCCTTCGTCCAGCAGGCTCTGCAGGCGCTGGCGCAGAAACTCCGCCAGCTCGGCAGCCAGTGCAGCGGCATCCACCTTGAACTCAGGCAGCAGCTGAGCCCAGTGGGCCGTGGCCCGCTCCAGCAGTCGTTGCAGATTCAGGCTCCAGCCTTTCGCCCAGAGGATCTGAAGGACGCCGTTGCCGGCGCGGCGCAGGGCGTAGGGATCGGAGGACCCGCTGGGGCGCTCACCCTTGGCATAGATGCTCAGCAGCAGTTCCAGGCGCTCAGCCAGAGCCACCACCGCACCGGCATCGGATTCGGGCAAGGCATCGCCAGCGCCGCGGGGCAGGTAGTGCTCCAGCACCGCCAGCGCCACCTCACGGGGCTCACCTTCAGCCAACAGGTACTTTCCGCCCATCACCCCCTGAAGCTCAGGAAATTCACCCACCATCTGGCTCACCAGATCGTGCTTGCACAGATGGGCTGCGCGGCGGGCATGGCTGCCGGTGGCCGCAGGCAGCTCCAGCAGCTCCAGCAACACATCGGTGCACCACTCCAGGCGCTCCACCCGATCGAGCAGGGAGCCCAGACCGGCGGCAAAGGTGACGCGGGCGAGCTGATCACGCCGATCGATGCTGGGCACCGAACGGTCAGCTTGCACAAAGAACTCGGCATCGGCCAGGCGGGCCTTGAGCACGCGCTCGTTGCCGCGGCGCACTGTGGCCACCGCCGCGGGCAGACCATTCCCGATGCACAAGAAGCGGGGCAACAGGCTGCTGCGGGCATCGAGCGCCAAGGGGTCCTGGTCAGCTCCCTGGCGGTAGAGCGGGACGTAGCGCTGATGGGCACGCATCACCGTGCTCAGCACCTCAGCCGGCAGGGCGAGGTAGTGCTCATCCACGCTGCCTTCAATCAGGAGGGGGGCCTCCACCAGATCGGTGAGCTCTTCAAACAGGTCGTCTGGCAGATCGGGGTTCGCCTGCAGCGCCGCTGCTGCCTGCTCAACGGTGTTGCGGATCCATTGAGCCCGCTGGCTGCGATCCACCTGCACACCTGCTGCCGCCAAGGCCTCGTCGTAGGTGGCTGCGCTACTGATCGTCACCGCTCCGCCATGGAGACGGTGGCTGCGGCTGCTGTTTCCGCTCACCACCTCGGGATCACTGCCCTCCAGCCGCACTGGCACAACCTGGCCATCGAGCATCGCCACCAGCCACCGCACGGGGCGGGAGAAACGGCTTTCGCCCGAACCCCAGCGCATGAAGCGGCGGCCCTGCAGCGTGCTGATCCACTGCGGTATCCATTCACTCAGCAACTCCGGAGCCGAACGTCCCTTCTCGAGCACCGTGGCGAATACAAAAGGGCCCTTGGGGGTCTCACGCACCTCCAGCGCCGCTGGATCGATCCCGCAGCGCTTGGCAAAACCCACGGCAGCGGGTGTGGGCATACCGTCTTTGAAGGCTTGAGCCGCAGGAGGGCCCTTGCGCTCCTCCTCCAGATCTGGAGCTGCAGCCTCCAGGTTGGCCACCTGCACCGCCAGGCGGCGCGGCGTGCTGGTGCAGCGGATCGCACCATGGCCCAGGCGAGCCTCAGCCAGATCGCGCTGGAGCATCTGCTCGAGCTGCGGCAAAGCGAGCCGGGCGAAATCGGCAGGGAGTTCCTCGGTCCCGATCTCCAGCAGAAAGGTCGACACGAGGTTCAGCCCACAACAGCCGCCCACTGTATTGAAGGGGTTTGGTTGGTTCCCACTGGCCCGAGAGCTATGGCCAAGCCGGGTTTCCAAGGCACCGACCTCAGATTGAAGCCAGTGCTGAACGGCGTTTCGCTACGGTCATGTCTCCAGCGATGCAGCGAGTGACCGTGACGGCAGGGTCCGATGAGCGCAGCTCTGAATCTCAGAGCGGCCGCAGCTTCTCGCCTTGCATCGCCAACGGCGCCGAACGCACCAAATTCGAGCAGCTCAAAGCCGACAGCAGCTATCTGCGCGAACCCCTGGCCACCGAGCTCGAGAACGAGCTACCTAACTTCAGTGATGGTGCCGTTCAACTGCTGAAGTTCCACGGCAGTTATCAACAAGACAACCGCGATAACCGGCAGAAGGGGCAAGACAAAGACTGGCAAATGATGCTGCGACTGCGCAGCCCAGCCGGCCGGATTCCGGCCTCGCTGTTTCTGGCCATGGACGATCTGGCCGATCGTTTGGGCAACGGAACCCTGAGGGTCACCACGCGCCAGGCCTTCCAGATGCATGGCATCCGCAAGCACAACCTGCGCGAGGTGATCGGCACGATCGTGCGCGGGATGGGCTCAACCCTCGCGGCCTGCGGCGACATCAACCGCAACGTGATGGCTCCCGCGGCCCCCTTCGATAAGGGCGCGTACCCCGCGGCTCGCCAACTCGCGAACGACATCGCCGACACCCTGAGCCCCGTGGCCGCCGAAGGGGCCTATCTGGATCTCTGGGTGGATGGAGAACTCAGCTACCGGATCAAGCCGACCCGTGCGGTGAACAAGGTGCGCGAGCGCCAGATGGAAGGTGGTGTGTTCAGCGGCGATAGCCAAGAGCCGCTCTATGGCACCACCTATCTACCCCGCAAGTTCAAGTGCGCCGTCACGGTGCCCGGCGACAACTCGGTGGATCTGCTCACGCAAGATATCGGCCTTGTGGCCTTTGCTGATGCCAATGGCAGCCTGCGCGGTTGCAATGTGTATGTGGGCGGTGGCATGGGCCGCACCCACAACAAGGAAGAAACCTTCGCGCGCACAGCCGATGCTCTCGGCTACGTGGATGCCGAGCATGTGCTGGATCTCGTGCAAGCGATCCTGGCCCTGCAACGCGATTACGGCGATCGCAACAACCGCCGCCACTCGCGGATGAAATACCTGATCCACGATCAGGGGATCGCCTGGTTCAAGCAGGAGCTCAAGGCCAAGTATTTCCAGCACCCGATCAAGGGCATGCGGCTGGAGCCCAAGGCCAAACTCCAGGATTACCTGGGATGGCACCGCCAGGGCAGCGGCACCTGGTTTGTAGGCATTCCACTGTTGTGCGGCCGCCTTGCTGGTGACCTCAAGCGCGGCCTGCGCCAGCTGGTGGAGACCTACCAATTGGAGGTGCGCCTCACCCCCAACCAAGACCTACTGCTTTGCAACATCGGCACAGCCCAACGCGGCAGTGTGCGCTCCGCCCTTGAAGCGATGGGGATCGAGGCACCGGAAGCTCCGCCGCTGCTGGCGCGCCATGCCATTGCCTGCCCTGCCCTTCCCCTCTGCGGCCTGGCGGTAACGGAAGCCGAGCGCATCCTGCCTGAGGTGCTTGATCGCCTCGATGCCCAATTGCGCCGGCTGGAGATCGAGAAGCCGATGCTGGTGCGCATGACCGGCTGCCCCAACGGCTGCGCCCGTCCCTATATGGCCGAGCTTGGCCTGGTGGGGGACGGCGTGAATCAATACCAGCTCTGGCTGGGTGGCACGCCCAACCTCACCCGTCTGGCGGAGCCGTACCTCGAGCGGATGCCGCTGGAGAAGCTGGAAACCACGCTGGAGCCGCTGCTGCTGGGCTGGAAAGAGGCTGGCGGTCGCCGCTCCTTCGGCGACTACGTGGTGAAGCTGGGCCGTGAGCAGGTGCAGGAGCTGCTAGCTGGGGCTGCTTAAGAAGCCCCAGCGTCCGTAAATGGCCTGGTGATCGCCTGTGCGCCAGGCCCAGAGCTGATCACCGTGGCTGAAATGCCACCACTCGTTGGGGTGTTGCGCAAATCCCGCTTCCAGCATCACGGAAGCGAGCAGGTCGCGGCGCTGCTGGAACAGGGTTACTCGGCTGCGCAGCTCTGGATCGCTGGCTTCCCTGGCGACAACCGCGAAGTGATCAGGTTCTGACACGGCACCGATCGCATCGATCGGCGAACCCAGATCCAGGGGTTCTCCATCCGGCCCCGCCAGGGTGAGATCCACAGCGGCGCCGGTGCTGTGGGGCGGTGGCGTGGCTGGATCATCACTGGGGGGCGCCCAGAAGCGCCCCACCTC
>Ga0208222_1000448_pt1 | contig 11819 bp, 9 predicted proteins | sample LakMenEpi13Sep09_FD_150694 | JGI IMG/M metagenome (GOLD analysis project Ga0208222, IMG submission 150694) | Freshwater microbial communities from Lake Mendota, WI - 13SEP2009 deep hole epilimnion (SPAdes) | ecosystem: Environmental > Aquatic > Freshwater > Lentic | place: Lake Mendota, Madison...
AGTACAAGAGAAACTTAGGGACGATAGAATTCCACAAGTGTAGTGCTGTAACTGTCTATGTCGTCTCAATACAAGAAGTGGTAGGCAGAATTAATTGTCTGATAATCCGGGTAATATCATCTTCATCGTTGGCAGGTATTAATATCTAACTACCTGTTAAATAACAGAACTGACAATACTCCCAGTTATCCATCTAGGCTTCTGCGACCACTACCTCGATGAGGATTGGGCGTTTGTGGGTCATTAGGACTAGGTTTAGAGTTATCAGCCAGGTTGAATTTGGTTTCACCAAAAGTGAAACTCTCGTTGGTCAAAGGTGAAGGCTGGTAATCGGACTTGAGCCTAGACAGAGCGGAAAAATGAGTCTGTACTGCTTCGCAGTTAAAAGCTAAGGAGCCAAATACCAGACTCGATACTAAAAGTGAAATGGCAGCACGCATAGTAGATGTCTATTTTAGAACTCTCTACTTCATTAATCCTTAATATTTATATGTCTATCCGGAAAATTTGCAAAAAAGTATTGTATTTTACTGAATAAAAGTTAATTTTATACTTCTTCAAGATGCTCAACAATTAACCAATTCCCAGAGGAATTTGGCCGCCCCCAAATCTTGAGTATTTTTGTTGAGGGAAGAGTTTGTAATTGCTGGTCTATATGCGATCGCAATGCCACAAGTTGCCAATTTGTCGTGGTTAAATTGGTTTTTTCTGTAATATTAAATTGATAGTTTTGCTCACCCTGGCGTTTAAATTTCCCTGTAAAACAGTTGAGGTTGAATTTATGATCACTCTGGTGCAAAATACAAGGACAATTACCATCAGCAGGATAAGCTTCTGGGTGGTCTAAATAATAAGTTTGCCAGTGTAACCAATCGGGATGATCAGTTGATAAGTTAAACAAGGGAACAATTACGACTGGTGCATAGTCATCTGTCAATAATGCAGCCTGTAAACTCTTCACTGGTAAATCTCTGGGCTGACATCCTAGCACAATACTCATGGCAGCCGCCATACCTGCTGCCTGACCAATTCCCATGACTACAGGTTGGAGTCTGGTGGCCCCATTAGCAATATGGGAAACGGAAATGTTCTTTTCGCAAACCAGAAAACCATCTGTATCGGCGGGAATGAGAGCGGAATAGGGGATAGTAAAAGGTGTTCCTGTCCATCTTCCACCCCAACGGATAGATTTAGGTTGCAATAAAAACTCAACACCTGGATAATGGTGATCGTTGGCATAGTTACCGACAGCAATCGCATCATGGAATGGTAGTGCAGTTTTACTGTTTGCTAAAGGCAGAATATCTTGTTCACAAACAGTTGTCAAGCCTACTAAGCGGCGACTTTCCCGATAATAGGGATGGAGGGCAAAAGCGGAGTTAGGATAAGGAAAAAGTTTTGCAGCTAATCCGTAACGCCTACCAAACTGAGTTTGAATGAAATGAGCGAAATTCTGACTGTGGGAAAAACATTCTCGCACAAATTCCCGCTTTTTCACCCCTGCATCTAGCAAGCGATTGGCATTTTGGCAGTAGTCGTTGCCCGCTATAGGCCAGTTAATCATAAATCGCCTGCCAGGCAAGCGTCCATAGTTCAAAAATTTTTCTGGACCACAGTCATCCCAAGCTCCTGTAAACTGGGATGGATCATAGTTAGGGGCTGGAGAAATTTTTGGGGCGATATTTTCCCCAAAATCCTGCATTACTACTACCCAAGTGGGTGCTTGCACTGGATAGGTTTGGGTCAGGGAGTTAAAATTTGTAGGTGCGCTGGGTTCTCCCCATTCTGACTGTAATTCCCAACCCCAGCGTAATGGTATTTCTCCTAAAGCTAATAAATCTCCTAATTCTGTACCGTCAAGAATTATTTTGGCGTTGACGGTGAAATCTGCAAAGCGTACACCTGTGATACAGTCTTTTGTTCGCAAAACCTCTAAAGGCACTTTTCCCGAAATCCATTGGAGATTAGGTAATTCTCGTACCCAGTCGGCAAATATTTCTGCACCTATACGCGGATCATAACTAAAAAAGCTGACCCAACTATGATCTAATCCTCCTGGTTGCCTACGTTGCAATTCTTGTAAAAAAGCACCCCATAAACCTGTTTGAAAGGCTTGTAATTCGTTGCCGTCGGGTGCCGATACCCCCGCAGAGGTAAGCATTCCTCCTAACCAGGCAAATTCACTCACTAGGATGGTTTTTACACCTTTTCTCGCTGCTTGGATAGCGGCCACAGTCCCACCTGTGCCACCACCGACTACTAATACATCGGTTGTATAAATTTGATTCATGTTATATTTGTAATATTACAGCGATTTTCCTGGTAAATAAACCACGGGCTTTTTTTCGCGCAGAGGCGCAGAGGAGGAAGATAATCAAGGTGTGGTTTAAATGGCCCAAAATTGCTGTAAATTAAAAGTTAAAAGACGTTTATCACAAATGCTCAAAAACCGTGGGTTGGATTAAGCGATAGTGTAACCCAACTTACATCTATGAAATTACAGCAATTATCCTCTTATGTATTAGAAGATCCATTCAATTTATTAACCATTAGCTAAATCTTTCTTTGTACCACTTTTGGTCCTAGTTAGTTACTAGAACTGGGTAAAGCGCAATGTGCTTTACCCTGATAAAATCTAATTACAATTTGGTTCCACACTCAGAACAGAAATTATGATTAGCTTGGTTTTGTGTGCCACAATTGCTGCAAGAAATTGATTCTACAGCGGTTTTTGGTGTTTGTTTAGGTAGACCAACCATTTGGGAGTTATTCTTGCCAGGGGCTACCATGGGATAGCAGTTTTCATCTCTGGTAACATGAACATTGACAATGACTGGTCCATTATGTTTCAGCACTTCGGCAATTTTATCTGCCAATTCTTCCCGCTGACTAATTACCATGCCTTTGATACCATAAGCCTGGGCTAAAAGCTCAATATCAGGCATTCCTACTTCCATGTTAGAAGATGAATAACGCTGGCCATAGAAGGCTTCTTGCCATTGTCGCACCATTCCCTGCCAACCGTTATTTAAAATTATGGTCTTGACATTAATTCCATACTGTGCTAATGTTCCCAATTCTTGTAAACACATTTGGAAACTGGCATCACCGCTGATACAGATTACTTCTTCGTCTGGAAATGCTACTTTTACGCCCATGGCCGCTGGAACACCAAAACCCATTGTTCCTAAACCGGCGCTAGAAATCCAGCGTCTTGGACCATTTTTGAGGAATTGGGCAGCCCACATTTGATGTTGACCGACATCTGTGGTGTAAAATGCTTGCGGAGCTTGTCTACCAACTTCGACAATTACTTCTTGGGGTGAAATACTATCGGCATGATGGGGTACAATTAAAGGGTAATCTTGTCGCCAACGGTTAATTAGGTTTAACCATTCTTGGTTTTGGTTTGGTGTGGCTTTCCTGTTTGCGTCTTGACATCGGTGTAATAGGTCTTTTAAGACGTTTTTTACATCCCCCACAATGGGAACTTCAGGAACGCGGTTTTTACCGACTTCTGCGGGGTCAATGTCAATGTGAATGACTTTGGCTAAGGAGGCAAATTCGTCTAGTTTTCCTGTAACTCGGTCATCAAATCTCGCCCCAACGCAAATTAATAAATCACAATTTGTCACAGCAAAGTTTGCGTAGGCTGTGCCGTGCATTCCCAACATTCCCAAAGACAGGGAATGATGTTCGTCAAATGCACCGATACCCATTAAGGTGGTGGTGACGGGAATATTGAATAATTCGGCTAGTTGTTTGACTTCTTCATGGGCATTGGCTGCGATCGCTCCCCCTCCAACATACAACAAAGGGCGACGACTTTCTCGAATTAATTGAATGGCGGCATTAATTTGGCGGGGATTTCCCTTGACTGTGGGACGATAACCCGGTAATTTAATTGAACCTGGGGCTACAGGAACATAATCAAATTCTTCTAACGCCACATCTTTGGGAACATCAATTAAAACAGGTCCAGGTCTACCTGTACTGGCAATGTGGAAAGCTTCAGCGACAATCCGCGCCATATCTTTAGCATCACGGACTACGTAAGAATGCTTAACAATGGGTAAAGTAATCCCATAAATATCTGTTTCCTGAAAAGCATCTGTACCAATTGCGGCTCGTGGTACTTGTCCTGTGACTACAATCATGGGTATGGAATCCATGTAAGCTGTAGCAATACCTGTGACTAAGTTAGTTGCCCCTGGTCCAGAAGTACCAAAACATACTCCTACCTTACCAGTAGCACGGGCGTAACCGTCAGCAGCGTGGGATGCTCCTTGTTCGTGTCTAACTAAGATATGCTTAACTGTACCCGCTGCTTCTATTTTGTAGAGGTCATCATAAATGGGTAGAATTGCGCCACCGGGATAACCAAAAATATGCTCAACACCATGACGAATAAGACTATCTATGAGCGCGAAACCTCCAGAAGTCCGTTGGGGGTGAACTGGGGAATTGGGGGATACAGAAGACTGGTTGTGATTTTCAGATTTTGGGGGACTGATGGAAGAAGACGAAAGCACGGTTTAGGCCTCAAGGTATAACTAAAATTAACGCTTAGATTTTGTATTTTAAGACTTGATTTTAATTTAAAAATTCTCACAGATCATAAATTCAGATGCGATGAGAATAGATTTAGATTGTACAACCTTAGATCACATCTTGCAATACTTTACGAGTATTTTGCCAGGACCAGATACCGATAGCTCCCACAAATACACTCATTCCTAATAATACAACAGATAAACCAAAGGCATTAACTAATTTGGTTGTAATTAATAGGGGTGCGGTCAGGGCGATATTAATGGCATGATTTTGAAAGCCAAAGACTTTACCGTGCATTTCTGGTGGTGTTTGTTGCTGAATCAAGGTTTGCATTGGCACGTTAACAAAAGCTGCACCTATGCCTAAGAAAATACAGAGTCCTAATGCTAAGGGTTGGTTGTCAATAAAAATGAATAAACCTAGAGAGAATGCCATAGTTATAAACCCAATTAAAGGCAAGGGTTTATGATGTAAACGATGGCCGAAATGCCCTAAAATAGCCGCACCTATCACCATACCCACCCCAGCAGCAGCGACAAAGGAGCTAAATTCTTCCGGTGCTAAATGTAACCTAGCAGCCATACCAATGGCTAATTCTATCAGGGCAGCAAATACGCAGTATAAGGTGACAATTTGCAGCATAGCATTCCATACTAGCCGATTTTGTTTGAGATAGCGTAGTCCTAATATAAATTCAGACCAGGGATTAATTGGGGCTGTCTCTTGGTTAATTTGTCTGTGTTCCCGAAAATGAATGGGCATCATGATCAGGGCAGAAAGCAGGTATAAGCAGCCAACTACCAATTCTTTACCAAAGCCCTTGTTAAAACTTTCAAACCAATTTAACATAGGGGTAGCCACGGCATTACCAATAATTAACGCAGCCATCATTGTGCTGCTGAATAAGGCATTGGCAGCCATTAAACCTTCTTTTTTGACCAAAAGCGGAATAGCAGCCTGTTCTGCTGGGGCAAAAAACTGGGTAATGGTGGAGATAGAAAAGGTGAAGAAGAGGAGAATGGCAAATTCTCGCGGTAGGAAGGGAATTAAGATCATTAACACCCCACGCACCGCATCTGAACCAACCATAATCAGTTTTTTTGGTACACGGTCAACGATAATACCACCGACAGAACCAAACAACATGGCTGGGACGGTAAATGCCATATACAAATAAAAACGCCCATCTTCTCCTCCACTATTAATGGGCAAATAGAGTTTGAGTAAGGCAATCATTAATACAAAAAATACCTTGTCAGCCAATTGGGAAATCAGTTGTCCAATCCATAGAAGCATAAAGCCTCTATTTTTTACCAGCGCTGCAAATCCGTGATTAATAGTAGTAGGCTTATTATGCAACATTAGATACTTTTATTTTGAGAATAATTGGGGTAATTACGCATGACATAATCAAGGTTAGGGGCAAAAAAAGGGAGATGTCGAGATGAATTACTTTTGATTAATAATAAGCTTTTCGGTAACATTTTTCCTAATTCCTGAAATAATCACTATTGATTATCATACTGTTGTAATATGAAATTGAGAAATTCACAGGCGGTCAGGTAGTTTTTGGGTGGAGAGAACCCAGAGGGGGGGTTTACCCATTTCCCTGGGACTGTTTGGGGGGACTGCCACATTGATAGATGGTCAACTGCTGGATCTGCGTAAAAGTTATTTTCTTTTATACCGAGATAAGCTGAAGTCCAATGAGTGTAATAATCATGACTTAAACGATGAATGGGAAAGTTGCCCCCTAGAGGGACTCCCCAACCGTCAATGGCAATAAAAGCCTGAACGTGACCTCCTAAAAGTTGCCACCCTGTAGCAGCACCTATACCTCCAATTACACCAGCACTAAAGCATAAGAATATAAGAGGAGATTCTAGCTTATCACGGAGGCGATCGCGCAAGAAATGTAAAATATGAAATGTTGATAAAGTTAAATAGCCTTCTCCTGGAAAGATTAGTATATCTACTGGCTTTTTCATGTTAAAACTTTTTCTGTCTTGATTTAAGCATTCTTGGATAAAGCTTTGAGTTAATTCTGGTGCATGAATTCCGGGACAAATAATAATGGGCATTTATTTTTTATTTTCTGATTTGTCATAATTTTCTACTAAATTAACATGAAAATTTACCGCAGATGAACGCAGATAAACGCTGATAAAGAAAAAGGATAATTATTCTGTGTAGCTTTGGAGAAAATTGGTCGGATTCGTGAATAATTAGTTTTATAATAAGTGCAAAAATTTTCTGATCTTAAATTAGATTATGCAAACTGACTATTTACTAAATCTACCTCTGATGGGTTGCGGAACTTGGGCTTGGGGAAATCAATTGCTTTGGGGATACAATCAAAGTATGGATAACCAGTTGCAAGAGGTATTTAATCTCTGTGTTAGCAGTGGTGTGACATTATTTGATACGGGTGATTCCTACGGTACTGGCAAATTAAAAGGACGCAGTGAGTTACTTTTAGGAAAATTTTGCAAAGAATATCAAGAAATAAATAAAGAGAATATTTGTATTGCGACTAAGTTAGCTGCATACCCTTGGAGGTGGACTAGAAACTCAATTATATCAGCTTGTTATGGCTCGGCAAAAAGATTAGGGAAAAATGTTGATTTGGTGCAAATGCACTGGTCTACAGCTAATTATGCACCTTGGCAAGAAGTGGGTTTATTAGATGGTTTAGCGGATTTATATGAGCAAGGTTTAGTTAAAGGTGTCGGTTTGTCTAATTATGGTACAAAAAGACTTAAATGGGTGCATAAAAGATTTCAGGAAAGAGGAATACCTATTAAAACTTTGCAGGTACAATATTCACTTTTATCTACTTATCCAGTCACGGAATTAGGTTTAAAGGAAGTTTGTGATGATTTGGGAATTAGGTTAATTGCTTATAGTCCTTTAGGGTTGGGTTTATTAACCGGGAAGTTTTCGGAAAATGGCGGTTTTCCTAAAGGTATTCGTGGGTTATTATGTAAGCAGTTATTACCAGGAATGAAACCACTTTTAGGATGTTTACAGGCCATAGCAAATACCAGAAATAAAACTATGTCTCAGGTAGCTATTAATTGGTGTATTAGTAAAGGTACAATTCCGATTCCTGGCGCTAAAAATCTGGAACAAGCAAAGGAGAATATTGGGGCTTTAGGTTGGTTTTTGACTGATAGTGAGGTGATAGAATTAGATGCTGCTGCTAATAGGGTGGAGAAGAAAATGGTGCAGAATATTTTTCAAACTAAGTAATCAGTAATATTCAACCCCATAACAAAAGAATCATGGTACAAACTTCTACTTTTATATTTCGTCTTTCCCAAGGACATTTGAACTTACTCACAGTTTGTCCTCGCAAATTCCAATATAGCTATTTAGAACAACTTAACACACCCATAGATCCTCAAAAGGAAGAATATCAAATTTTGGGTAGTCGTTTTCACTTACTTATGCAGCAGCGAGAAATGGGTTTATCCATTCATAATTTGTTAAAAGCAAATCCTCAATTAGAAAATTGGATGACTGATTTTACGAAAATTGCCCCGGAAATATTTACAACTAATATTAATAATCATCATCATCAAACTTTTCGAGAAAGTGAACATTATCGAACTTTGCAAATTGGAGACTACTTACTCACAGTTATTTATGATTTATTAATTACTGATCAAAATCAAGCTCAAATTCTCGACTGGAAAACCTATCCCCAACCACCAAAACCAGAAATATTAGCCCAAAATTGGCAAACAAAACTGTATATGTATATATTAGCAGAAACTAGTAACTATCTATCAGAAAATATCTCCATGACTTACTGGTTTGTACAATCAAAAGGGCAAACTAAAAATATCAAATTCACTTATAATGTACAACAACATCAAAAAACAGCACAGGAATTAAATCAATTATTAAACAACCTGACAAAATGGGTTAGAGATTATGAACATAATACACCATTACCACTTAAAGAATCTGATCAAATCTGTGAATCTTGTCAATTTGCTGTGCGGTGTCACCGTCAAAAAAACAAGGAAATAACTATGAATATTAACCTGCATTTTCCTAATTTAGAAAATATCGCAGAAGTATCACTTTAAACTTAAATTAATACTTGATTATTATTTGCATCTTAGCGCGAAACTCTAATGGAATGGATTTTAAAAACGACTGAAAAACCCCCTGGTTGGTTTATTGAATTGGTGAAACGCTACGCACCGGGAATAAATGGTAATTTTGCTGCCCAATTATTTTGGCAACGGGAAATTAAATCTGAGGAAAAATTGGCGGCTTTTATTGATTATCAAGTTTATCAAAGTGCTGATTTTCAGGAATTTGGACAGGAAATGAATTTGGCTGTGCAACGGTTAATAACTGCGGGAAAAAAAGGAGAAAAAATTGCTATTTGGGGAGATTTTGATGCCGACGGAATTACCGCCACTGCGGTATTATGGGATGGTTTGGGTGAATTTTTTCAGCAATATCGTCAATTAAGTTATTATATTCCCAATCGTTTCACAGAATCTCATGGTTTAAATAGGTCGGGAATTGATATTTTAGCCAAGGCAGATTGTAAGTTAATTGTTACTTGTGATACGGGAAGTACAAATATTTCAGAGGTCATTTATGCTCAAAGTTTAGGGATAGATGTTATTATTACAGACCATCATACATTACCTTCAGAACGTCCTCCAGTCGTCGCAATTATTAATCCTCGTTATTTACCACGGGAACATCCTTTATTTCATCTTTCTGGTGTTGCAGTTGCTTATAAATTGGTGGAGGCTTTATATGCAGCTTTACCAGATATTCCCACAAATCCCTTAACTGATTTATTAGATTTAGTCGCAATAGGATTAATTGCAGATTTGGTGCAATTAAGTGGAGATTGTCGTTATTTAGCACAATTGGGAATTAAACAATTACACACAGATTATAAAAAATCACCAACAGCTAGAAGCAGGCCTGGTGTGGGTAAATTACTAGAATTATGCCAGAAAAATGGCGATCGCCCCACAGATATTTCCTTTGGTTTGGGACCGCGAATTAATGCTATTAGTCGCATTCATGGTGACGCTGGTTTTTGTGTGGAATTATTGACGAGTAAAGATATTGAACGTTGTCAAAAACTTGCAGAAGAAACGGAATTAGCTAATTCCCGTCGCAAGTCTTTACAAAAAGATGTCCAAGCACAAGTTACTAAAAAACTCGCACAATTAGACTTATCAACTACTAGTGTTATTGTTTTAGAAGATTCTCAATGGTCTGCTGGTGTTTTGGGTTTGGTTGCTGGCCAAATAGCCCAGGAAACCGGTCGTCCGACAATTTTGTTAAGCACAGAAGGAAAGGAAAAAGAAGCAGATTCTAGCCAATTTATAGCGCGAGGTTCGGCACGTTCTGTGAATAACATTGATTTATATCAATTAGTTCAAGAACAAGCTCATTTATTACATCGTTTTGGTGGACATCCTTTCGCAGCAGGTTTGAGTTTATTAGTAGGAAATATCCCTTTATTTACTGCCGCAATTAATCAGAAATTACGGCAATCTTTAGGAGGAATTAATCTAACTGCAACGGTAGAAGCTGATTTAGTGGTGACAGTTGCAGATTTAGGTAAAGATTTATTTTCAGAACTGAAACTTTTAGAACCCTGTGGTATGGGAAATCCTATTCCCAAATTATTAATTAAAAATTGTTGGTTTGAAAATTCTTGGCATAAAAATCAACAGGATTTGCAAGGCAATAAAGTACAATATATTAAAACAGATTTTAGTATTCGAGATGATTCTACTAATAGTGCTTTTCCAGGTATTTGGTGGGGACATTATAAAGAAGAATTACCTATTGGTAGATGTGATTGTATTGCCGAAATTGATTTTAATAGTTTTAAAAAACGCTATGAAATTAGATTAATTGCAGTTCGTTCTCATGTTGAAGATGAACTAAAAAATCATAATTATCCTCTAATTTTAGACGCGAGAAATCTGGAAAATTCACAGGAAATTACCAATGAAAAATCACTATTAATTATGAAAGATTGTCCTACTAATTGGGAGGAATTACGATTATGGTTCAAAAAATCTCTTGATCATCAACAACAATTAGTTATTGCTTGGAGAAAACCCGATAATCAAGAACCCAGAGATATTTGGTTAACTTTGGTAGGTATTGCTAAATATCTCAGTCGTACTAATAACTCTGTTAGCTGTATGCAAATTTTAGCAAGACTGGATATTAGTAAACAAAGCCTATATTTAGGATTGGAAGCTTTAAAATGTTTAGGGTTTATCGTCAAAATTAAAGATGATTATTTACAAATAATCTGGGATTCTATATATGATCAAAAACCTGCTGATCATCTGATTAACCAATTTTTAGCTGCCATTAGAGAAGAACAATTTCAACGGGATTATTTTTTTCATGTTCCTTTATCTATTATTGTTGCCATGATCATTGATTTTTCCCCAGTCTCAAACAATGGTTAATTAATGACGATTTCCTAGCACCCCAACTCTCATGTACAAAGTGGAGTTTGCACTTATACAAGTAATCAAGAGAGGATGATATTGTCTATTTAGACCAAAATCTCATTCGTGACCTGTGATTTTGGTCTAAATTAGTTAAAATGGACATGAAAATAAATTACTCATGTTCAAACTGAGAAATTAGAGAAATAGGAAAATAAATAATTGTCCTCTTCTACTTATTCGCAAAAATAGATGATTTATCTGGAGATTTAAGAGTTATGATCTTTAGTAAAGATAAATTAAAAAACTTTTATAAACCCAAATTAATGTGGTGTATTCTCCAAAAGTTTGTGTTTCCCAACCTAGCTGTCCTATTCATTTAGTTAGCAAAACAGGACAAGCTGTAGAGATTTCGATTCATACTCCCAGTCCATATATCTGTGCTAACTGTGAACAGATATTACCAGACTGGAAACAACAACAGTTTTTGTGGGTAGTGCTTGTCTTACAACAATCACGATATCCTCTGGAGGAAATGACCACGGAAACAGAGAAAGAAAAAGAAAAACTGCGGGAAAAATTTATGCGGTTTGGTTGCGATGTAGCATTTAATTTGCGCGATCGCGGGTATTTAACGGACTTGATCGATCCCCGTACAGGTTATCCATTACTATCTCATTCCGGTGTATTTCCCCATGATGATACAGCAGTAGCGCAAGCCTTACTAAAATATCCCGCAATTGAAAATAAATGCCATGTCCTTGTACATCCTGATTGGGGAACTGCCGTTTATCCTAGTGT
>Ga0208222_1000449_pt1 | contig 11818 bp, 12 predicted proteins | sample LakMenEpi13Sep09_FD_150694 | JGI IMG/M metagenome (GOLD analysis project Ga0208222, IMG submission 150694) | Freshwater microbial communities from Lake Mendota, WI - 13SEP2009 deep hole epilimnion (SPAdes) | ecosystem: Environmental > Aquatic > Freshwater > Lentic | place: Lake Mendota, Madison...
AGAGCTTCAGTCTTTGACTATGGGCCAGTCACAGATATTTATGGAAACGCCCTATCGAAACAATAAATTCCTAGATGACTTGATTACTTGTCTCAATAGTAACACCTATTTAACGATAGCTTGTGATATAACTTTAGATACTGAATTCATCGAAACAAAGCCTATTTCAGAATGGAAAAAAAATAAGGTCGATTTGCATCATCGACCTTGTATATTTATTATCCAAAAAAATTAAATCAGTTGATTTTAATTTAAATCGTCAATAGCATTAGATTCTTTGGTGTCATCACGCTTAACTTGTTCAATTTCAACAGTATTTTGGTTGTCAAAAGATTTTGTTTCCACCGTGTTCGTTTCCAAATGACTTAGATTTACAGATCGCTTGGCAATGATGTTGGATGTATCATAATTAGCAAACATCTTTAAATAAGTCTTTACAGATGTGCCATTACCATCCCTAAATTCGTGCGAACCATTAGAATTTAAAAACTTTTGAATAGAGCCTGCACCTCCAAGATGAGCTGCAGCCAAAATACCAGATTCTGTAATCTTTACACCATTAATGGTTTGATTAACATACTTATTAATCTCATTTCTTAACATGTATTTATTAATTGATAATAGCGCTTCAAAACTTTTTTCTTGCAATTTAGGATTATGCAAAAAAGCTTCTGTGTCTTTAATACCAATCACACGTAAAGTGCTTTTACCAAACTGATATTTACCCATATAACCAAAACGGTTGATGACATTATATCTGCCTCTAGACTCTTTTTGACCTAATTTTTCTTTAAAAGAAATAAAAGATGGAGAGGTTTCTGGTATTTCGATAATTTTTAAATTATTTTCTTTTGAAATTTCAGCAAAGTTTGGTACTGTTGAATAATATATAGAATCTTGTTCTATATGAAAACCTTTAATATGTTTAAACTCATAACGCTTGAAACCTGAAGCAAAAAGTATCACTATACCTGCAAATGTTATGTAGAAAAATGTTTTTTTTATCATGTATTGTTTTTTCTCAAGAGCTGTCACCTCATTGAATTTCACGTGGCAAAAATACTCAATTTTATCTAACTATTGATAATCAATATGTTAAAGTTTTTAAAAACTATGATATTTGTAATTATTCAACCTAATTATAAGAATATGCTTAATGAATGGGCGGTTTTATTTTCAAATTCTTATCAAAAGCGTATATTTATTGAATTATTGCAGGAATTAATAGTGTTGTTAATGTATAAAGTGTTGATAATCATAAACTAAAAATAAATCCAATGCCATTTTACAACGTTATTTGTTGATAACTCCAGCGTTGGGAACGGTACTTTTATGACATTTAAAAGGCTGAATATTGTTTTTAACCACTGTTTATTTGTCGGAATTCGTTGCAAATCGATGTCAAAACTTAAATAAAATTGCCGATATCTTTGCTCAGTACCAAAGTTATTTTTTGTAGCCGTTAACATATTTTCTGCACCATATCCGATTGCGATATTCAAAAATGCAGGAATCTTATCTTGTTTTAAAAAGGATTTGAGGTTGAATGAAAGCCAATAAGTTTGGCCATTATAATCTTTAAGAAGTTGTTGAGACAGATTATTGCCTAATACATCGGGTCTATTTCTTGCGAATTCACTTTGCATGAATGAATACTTTGGAATAATTCGTTGCTCTTGCCAGATTAATTCTTGCGATACATATAAGCCTGTTCCCAATAAATTTGCACCAAAATCTGTTAAGGAAAACCCCCAGTTTTTTGAAAAAGCATCAAATATTTCTACAGTAGTCAAAAAGGTTTGGGCATAAAGTGCGCCATAAATAAGTTGCGTTTTTTTTGTTGTGCCACTCCACGCCATCAAATCGGCACTGAGCCTAGTTAGATGATAGGCGCTATGTAGATGCCCTGCCTTGTCCATTTGTAGCCAATGTTGACTGTCGTCTTTGAAATGAAAAGATGATTGTTCAAAATCTTTATACCACAAATCATATAGGCCAATCATGGCAGTTGCTGTTAAAATACCTTGCCCAATTAAAACGGTATTTCTTTTACAATAATTTATTGAATCATTAACTTGATTTTGTGCTGCTGAAATTATTGAAAACAGAAAAAAAAAGATAAATATTGTTTTTTTCATCTTCTGACGCCTTGTGCAGATATCCATGCACGATATTTTGCGGCATTAACTTCATGTTCACTATGATTTCTAGCAAATTCATGATAACCAAAATTAGTAACTGATGCACAAAAATAAATAAAATCATGATTTTCTGGGTTAATCACTGCTTCAATGGCATTGATGTCTGGCATAAAAATAGGACCAGGGGGCAGACTGCTATATTTATAAGTATTGTATGGAGAATCAATGGTTAAATCGGCATTAAGTACTCTTTTTATTTCTTGGGAGAAATTGTTATCCATTAATTTTTTGGCAAAAATCACAGTTGGATCAGCTTGCAAAAGCATGCCAGATTTTAATCTATTAAGGTAAACGCCTGCAATCTTTGGTCGCTCGTCTGCTTTAACGGTTTCTTTATGAACAATTGAGGCTAGCGTTGTTGCCTGAATAGGTGTTAGACCCTGCGCTTTTGCTTTGTTTATTCTATCTTGTGTCCAAAATTTACGATATTCTTTTAGCATGCGATCTCTAAACTGCTCTGCAGTGGTATTCCACTTAAATTCGTATGAATTAGGCAAATACATGGCAATGGCTTGTTGCGATTCAAAACCATTATCAGATAAAAAGCCCAAATCAGTCATTATATGAACTAGCGACGTACTATCAGCTTCAATTTGTTTAGCCACTCGGCCGGCTAAATTTTCAATGCGCTCTTGGTTATTAAATGTTAGATTAATCAAAACTGGATTTCTAAGTGCAGTAACGAGCTCGTTATTAGTCATATTTTTCTTCAAAACAACTTTTCCAAATTTGATATATTGTGGATATTTTTTTTGAGTAGCCAAGGTTTCAAAAGTATTGAAATCTTTAATTAGGGGTTTAATCATTAATTTCACATCATCATAGCTGCTATTTGTTGCGATATATAAATCAACTTTTTCTTCATTAAAGGTGGTATTTGGCACCAGCATAATAGCATAAACATTATAAGCTAAAAAGGCCATAACAGCTAGTCCAATAATAACTACTGGTAGAATTAATTTTTTCATATAGTGTAAAATAAAGTCGTCAAAATTAATTTTTTTTAAATTAAAATATGGAATTGAATCGAAGTTTTTTTCGATATAAAAATCATTTTCAGTAATGTCATAAAAAAAGACTATCTTTGCACCCAAATTTTTATAAGTATATATGACTAATTTTCAAGCTTTAGGTTTAGAAGAAAACCTATTAAAAGCTATTTCAGACTTGGGGTTTGAGACACCAAGTGACATTCAAGCAAAAGCTATTCCTGCCTTATTAGAAAGAGATACAGATTTAGTGGCTTTAGCTCAAACAGGTACAGGTAAAACCGCAGCTTTTGGTTTTCCGCTTATTCAAAAATTAAATGCAAAAGATAAAAATACACAAGCATTAATTTTATCGCCAACACGTGAACTTTGTTTACAAATTACAAATGAAATTCAAAACTACGCGAAATATGTAGATGGGCTATATGCCGTTGCTATCTATGGTGGTGCAAGCATCACAGACCAAGCTAAAAAAGTAAGCAAAGGTGCGCAAATCATTGTGGCCACACCTGGTCGGATGAAAGATATGATGAGCAGAGGTTTAGTAAACATCTCAAAAATCTCAATTTGTGTTTTAGATGAAGCAGATGAGATGCTTAACATGGGCTTTTATGAAGACATAAAAGAAATTTTATCTGATACGCCAGATGAAAAAAATACTTGGCTATTTTCTGCGACTATGCCGTTTGAAGTTAGCCAAATTGCAAAAAGATTCATGAAATCTCCAGTAGAGATTACAGTAGGTCAGAAGAATTCAGGTAGTTCAACTGTTTCGCATGAATATTATGTGGTTAACGCTAGAGATAGGTATGAAGCCTTAAAGCGTTTAGCAGATGCTAATCCAAATATTTTTTCTGTTGTTTTTTGTAGAACTAAACGTGATACGCAAGCGATTGCAGATAAACTAATTGAAGACGGCTATAACGCCGCTGCTTTGCATGGTGATTTATCTCAAGCACAGCGTGATACGGTTATGAAAGCCTTTAGAAATAAGCAAGTGCAAATGCTCGTGGCTACTGATGTGGCTGCTCGTGGCATTGATGTGGACGATATCACTCACGTTATAAATTACCAATTGCCTGATGAAATTGAAATTTACAATCATAGAAGTGGTAGAACAGGTAGAGCAGGTAAGTTAGGCACTTCTTTTGTTATTGCAACAAAAAGTGAAGTTAAGAAAATTAAACAAATTGAAAAAATCATTAAACAAACCTTTGAGGAAAAGAGTATTCCGTCTGGTATAGAAATATGTGAAGTTCAATTGTTTTCTTTAGCTAATAAGATAAAAGATGTAGAAATTGATCATGAAATAGATGCTTATTTACCAGCTATTTATGAATTATTTGAATCTTTGAGCAAAGAAGATTTAATTAAAAAAATGATTTCAGTTGAGTTTAATAGATTCTTCACTTATTATAAAAAGAAAAAAGACTTAGCGCAAGAAAAATCTGGTTATGATGCTAGTAACAATCAAGATGGAGATGCTGTTAGGTATTTCATCAATATTGGCTCAAGAGATGATTATAACTGGATGACCTTGAAAGATTTCTTAAAAGAAACACTTGAATTAGGAAGAGATGCAGTTTTCAAAGTTGATGTAAAAGAAGGTTTTTCATTTTTCAATACCGATGCTGAACATTCAGACAAAGTGCTGGATATTTTGAACGGCATGACATTGGAAGGTAGAAAAATTAACGTTGAAATATCTAAAAACACCACTTCTAATAATAGGAGTGAAGGTAGAAGAGACAGAGGCGGTGATAGAAGCGGTAGAGAACGAAAAAGCTTCGGCGGTTCAAGAGATGGCCAACGTGACGGAAAAAGTTTTGGCGGTTCAAGAGATGGCCAACGTGAAGGTAAAAGCTTTGGCGGTTTTGGCGGTGATAGTAGAAAGTCATTTAGAGACAAACCCAAAAGCGATGGTTTTAAAAAATCTTTTGAGAGTGCAAAAAAAAGCAGACGATCATAATGAAATAATTCAAACCTTTTCCATTTTAGCGAAAGGTATAAATCACTTCCATTACAAAGCAGGTATAAAAACCTGCTTTTTTTTTGTTAATTTTAAAATAAAATAAAAAAAAATTATTGTAAATTTTGTAATTTTACAACTTTAAAAGATACATGTATAAATTTATTTTTTTATTTGCCTTTTTTTCTTTTGTATTCGTTAATGCCCAAACGGCCGATAAACCAAACAGAGTAAAAGGAACAGTGAAAGACCAAACAAATTTATTGCCATTAGCCAATGTGCATATTTTAAACCTTAATTCTGTAAAAGGTGGTCTGACCAATGAAAAAGGAAAATTTGAAATTGATGTAAAAGTGAATGATACACTGTATATTTCATATTTAGGCTACCAATCCATTAAAGCTATCGTTACGAATGACTGGATAAAAAATGAAACTGCCGACATCAAATTAACGGCCAAGTCAATTGCATTAGAAGAAATTACTGTTTACAGGTATAATTTAACAGGCTATCTTCAAATTGATGCCAAACATATTCCTGTAAAGGACGATTTTCGTTATGATATTCAGGGTTTAAAGTATGGTTATGAAAGTGGTGGAAAGTCAACTAGTGGTGTTAATCGTGTTTTGGGTTCAATTTTTAATCCTGCGGATGCATTACACAGTTTATTTGGCAAGAAAGGAAAAGAACTAAGAAAATTGCGTGAAATGCGCAGTGATGATGCCACCCGATTGTTATTAGAATCTAAATTTGATAGAGAAATGATTGCGGTAATGCTTGGTGTTGATAAAAGTGAATTACCAGAAATTTTGCAACGTTGCAACTATTCAGAATCATTTATAAATTCGGCTAATGACCTTCAAATTCTTGATGCTGTCAATGATTGTTATGAAGAACATCGCATTTTGAAACGCAGAAACTAGTTTATTGAAATGGACAGGTCAAAGATAGTGTTCGCCACGCACAATGTCAATAAGTTAATAGAAATTCAAGCAAGTTTAGGTGATGCTTTTGAATTGATTTCTTTAGCTGATTTAAACTATTTTGACGATATTCCTGAAACAGCTAATACGTTTGAAGGCAATGCTTTAATCAAAGCTAGGACCATTTTTTCAACCTTTAATTTACCTTGTTTTGCAGATGATTCAGGTCTTCAAGTAGCAGCGCTTAATGGTGAACCTGGTATTTATTCAGCTAGATATGCAGGTGAACCCAAAGATGATCAGGCAAATTATCTTAAATTACTTCGAAACCTTCATGGTAAAGAAAATAGACAAGCTAATTTTAAAACCGTTATTGCTTTCGTTAGTTCTTTTGGTGAATTTACTTTTGAAGGGAAAATCAATGGAGAGATATTACATCTACCAATAGGAGATAACGGCTTTGGTTACGACCCAATTTTTCAGCCAGATGGTTATAATTTGTCATTTGCTCAAATGACCTTACTTGAGAAAAAAAGTATTAGTCACCGCGCTATAGCTTTCAAAAAATTCATTGAATTTCTTAAGGCACCTCAAAAATACTAAGTTTTATTAGTGTACAACCATACATTTTTTTTGTCGTTAAACCAATTAACATCAGAGATATATAAAAAGAAAGCCCAATTTTGAATGAATCAAAAAAGGGCTTATCAACCAAACTTAACCTAAACTTATTTTTATGAATTTATATATGAAACTTTAAAATTGAAAAAAGAAAAGAAAAGCCCAAAATTTTTGAGGTAATGGGCTTGTCAAACTTAACCTAAACTTATTTTATATGAGAACGTATTTATTTACAATTAGGATATTGCAATACGCGTGCCAAAAAAAAACAAACTAGTTAAGACAAAGTTAAATTTGTATGCTTTTATGTTAATTTCAGGTTAAACAAAGAATCGTACCTGCGTAGTTCAATTTGATTAATAGAAAATTTAATAATTTTACCAAAACTTTAATGTTTTAAATATACTAAACCATCAAATTATTAGTTTGATAACAAAAGCCACAAAAGATGAATGAAATAAATGTATTATGGGTTGATGATGAAATTGATTTATTAAAGCCGCATATTTTGTTTTTAAAGCAAAAAAATTACAATGTCACGCCATGCAATAATGGTTATGACGCATTAGATTTATTCAAGGAAAATAATTTTGATGCCGTTTTTTTAGATGAAAATATGCCTGGTATGGGGGGCTTAGAAGTGCTTTCAGAAATGAAAGAAATTAAAGCCAACGTGCCTATTATAATGATTACCAAAAGTGAAGAGGAGCATATTATGGAAGAAGCCATTGGTTCTAAAATTGCAGATTTTTTGATTAAGCCAGTCAATCCAAATCAGATTTTGTTATCACTTAAAAAAAATCTAGACCACACGCGCTTGGTTTCGGAAAAAACAACTTTAGATTATCAAAAAGAATTTAGAAAAATATCCATGGATTTGGGTATGGTGAAAAATTATGAAGGTTGGGTAGACATTTACAAAAGACTGGTTTTTTGGGATATGGAACTTGATCATATTGGTGACCATTCTTTAATCAGCATATTAGAGTCGCAAAAATTAGAAGCCAATTTGCAGTTTTTTAAATTTATAGAAAAAAACTACGAAGACTGGTTTAAGTATAAAGAGGATAAACCCATTTTGTCTCATGAAGTTTTTCGAGAGTATGTTGTACCAGAATTAGTAAAAAAAGACAAACCAGTTCTATTCGTTGTCATTGATAATTTGCGTTTTGATCAGTGGCGTGCTATAGAAGCCACCATATCAAATCATTTCAAAATTGAAAAGGAGCATATGTATTATGCTGCTTTGCCAACAGCAACACAATATGTTCGTAATTCTTTATTTTCAGGGTATACACCCCTTGAAATGGAAAAGCACCTGCCACAATATTGGAAAAATGATGTAGACGAAGGCGGAAAAAATCTTTTTGAAAAAGAATTAATGCTTCATCATTTGAATAGATTAGGTTTAAAAGTGAAAGCAGATTATTTTAAGATTACCAATTTAACTGCAGGAAAAAAGCTGTCACAATCTTTTAAACAACATAAGGATAATGATTTAATTGCTGTGGTCTATAATTTTGTTGACTCCTTGTCTCACGCCAAAACAGATACGGAAATCGTCAAAGAATTGGCTGAAACCGATAAATCATATCGGTCATTGACGCAAAGTTGGTTTAGGAATTCGCCCCTCTTAGAGATTATTCAACAAGCACAAAACATGGGCTTTAAATTGATTTTAACTACTGATCATGGCACAATAAACATAAAAAACCCATCAAAAGTAATAGGGGATAAGCAAACCAGTTTAAATTTACGTTACAAAACTGGTAGAAATCTTTCTTACGAAAACAAAGATGTTTATGCGGTTAAAAACCCAACCTTAATTGGATTGCCTTCAATAAATTTAACCAGTAGTTTTATTTTTGCCAAAACAGACATGTTTTTCGCCTACGTTAATAATTACAACCATTATGTCAATTATTATAAAGACACCTATCAACATGGTGGTGTTTCAATGGAAGAGATGTTAGTGCCATTAATAATAATGCAACCTAAATAGTATGGTATTTAAGTATGAATTAAATGATATTCAATCAGTAGCCTTTGAACTTTCAAAACAAATTAAACATCAGGTCATTTTGTTTAATGGTCAAATGGGTGCTGGGAAAACCACATTCATTCAGGCATTGCTTAAGATTAGAGGTTATGAAAAAGACGCTTCTAGTCCCACTTTTTCATTGATTAATGAATATCAGACACTAAACAGCACTATTTATCATTTTGATTTATACAGAATAAAAAACCTTGAGGAAGCTTTAGATATAGGATTTGAAGAATACTTAGACACAGGTCATTTGTGTTTAATTGAATGGCCAGAAAAAATTTTACCTTTATTAGACCATTACCACGTGATTAACATTGAAATCGTTGATGAAAAGACGAGAGAGATTAGTTTTTTTTGATCGTGTTTTTTGTAATTAAGTTGTTAACATTTCAAAAAAATGTTGATAAATTTTGTTTTTTGAAAAATCTTTATATATTTGCATCAGTTTAACAATAAAAACACCGATGCCTATAGCATAATTTTACTTATTAATTTCTTACAAAAATAGATTTTTGTGTGATTTAAAAGTCATAATTATGAATAGAGTGTACCTTACAGATTCGGAGTTGATTACCTCATATGGTAATGGTAGTGAGCATTGTTTGGCAATTTTGATAGAAAGACATCAATCAAAGATTTTTTCATTTATTTATTCAAAAACTTCAGATAGAGAATTGTCCAATGACATTTTTCAGGATACTTTTGTCAAAGTGATTCATAAATTGAAGTTAAAAGCCTACAATGACGAAGGAAAATTTACTTCTTGGGTGATGAGAATTGCGCATAATTTAATTATTGACCATTACAGAAATGAATCAAAGGTTAAAAAAATGCGTGATAATGATGATTTTAGCATATTGGAAACATTGACTGATGGATCACCCACGATAGAGAATTTTATGGTTACTGAGCAAATTAATCAAGATGTGGTTAAATTGATTGATTTTTTGCCATATGATCAGCAAGAGGTTTTAAAAATGAGGATTTATGATGACATGTCATTTCAAGAAATTGCAGATATAATTGACGTTAGCATCAATACAGCACTGGGCAGAATGCGTTATGCTGTAATCAATTTACGTAAACTTATTGAAAAGCATCAAATTATTGTCACCAACTAAGCAATATATTTAATTTTCTTGCGTTGTTAGTTTATAACATTTTAAATCAACTATATGCAAGAAAATTACTCTAAACAAAAACAAGCTTATTTAGACCCAAATCCTGAAACAATTAGCTTTTTGCTCAATTATTCAAAAGGTTTTAAAGTGTTTAAATCAAAATCTAAAACCTTTGAGGTTTTTATTAATTAATTTTTTAAAGTTTAACTATTAGTGATTAAAAGGTGCATTCATAAATGCACCTTTTATTTTTCCATTATTTTTTTTGTTATGACGTCTTTTTCCAAGTTCCATCCTCTGGCTGGAGAATATTCTCTGCCATACCAAATCATTTGTAAATGAAGATCATTCCAGCATGATTTTGGAAACAGTCGTTTGGCATCTTTTTCAGTTTGGGTGACACTTTTACCATTCGATAACGTCCAGCGATGCATTAACCGGTGGATGTGTGTATCAACTGGAAAAGCAGCTACACCAAAAGCTTGACTCATAACAACGCTTGCTGTTTTATGGCCAACACCCGGCATTGCCTCTAGGGCTTCAAAACTTTTTGGCACTTGGCCTTGATGCTTTTCAATAATTATTTGTGATAAACCGTGTATGCCTTTTGATTTCATTGGTGATAAACCACACGGTCTAATGATATCTTTAATTTCTTCAATACTCAATTTTACCATGTCAAATGGATTATCGGCCTTAGCAAATAGGAGAGGTGTAATTTGATTAACACGCACATCAGTGCATTGCGCAGAAAGCAATACGGCAACCAACAGCGTGTATGGATCTTTATGATCTAGAGGAATTGGAATGCTGGGATATAAATGATTGAGGGTTTCAATAATAAAATTGACCTTTTCAGCTTTACGCATTTTGATTAGCTTGCAATGATTTTTTTTCACTATTATTATAACCAAAAAGGCCTTGATCTTTGATCATTTCTGAGACACCTTTTGGCAAAGTGTCTTCCCAACCTTCTTGGTTTTCAATAATCTTTTTAAGTATTTCTCGTGAAAAGATTTTTAAATTTTCTACATTATAGTTTTCAATATCGACGACCTTACCATTAAATTTGAAGAATTTATAAAGTTCTTTCATTCGTGGATGCACCATTAAGTTTTCTGAATTCACAATTTTACCATTTTCATCTAGCATAGGATATAGAAAAACTTTCAAATCCCGGTAAAACAATTTTCCAAATGCCTCCAAGATTCCACCACTTAAATGGCGGTAATATTTTTCATCAAAAATAGGTACTAAATTATTGACGCCCATTGCCAGGCCCATGCGTTCCTTCGTATAATTTGAAAAATATTCCACTAAACGATAATACTCTTGAAAATTAGAAATCATAACCGTTTGACCTAGTGAACAAAGTAATCTGGCACGATCCATAAAATCTACCTCATCTATTTCTCCTTCATTTCTCAAATTTGAAAGCGTAATTTCAAAAATCACCATGGTTTTGCTTGGGTCAACTTTTCTTTGATTGAGAAACATTTCTAAAGAATTTTGATACATGTCCATGTTAACTTTAGTAACAGGTCTAAAACTTCCTCTAATGGCTAGCACATTTTTTTTATAAAGGACATTTGCTGGCAAAATATTATTGCCTTCTGGGTTAAACATAACCGCGTCGGTCATACCATTTTTCACCAATTGCAAACTCATCAGACGATTGTCAATATCTTTGAATCGCGGCCCTTCAAAATTAATCATATCTATTTCAATCTGATCTTTGTCTAAATGGTCATACAGATATTTTAATATTTTTTTGGGTTTATTATGTTTATAGAAAGCACCGTATATAAGATTTACGCCTAAAGTCCCTAAAGTTTCTTGTTGTAATTTGGCGTCGTTTTCTTTAAACCTGATATGTAAAATAATTTGATTATGCGCTTCATTGGGATCCAACTGATATTTTATTCCAACCCAGCCATGACCTTTGTA
>Ga0208222_1000450_pt1 | contig 11813 bp, 11 predicted proteins | sample LakMenEpi13Sep09_FD_150694 | JGI IMG/M metagenome (GOLD analysis project Ga0208222, IMG submission 150694) | Freshwater microbial communities from Lake Mendota, WI - 13SEP2009 deep hole epilimnion (SPAdes) | ecosystem: Environmental > Aquatic > Freshwater > Lentic | place: Lake Mendota, Madison...
GCAGCCTCACCGGCTCGGCTGGCGCCTCTTCGACGCCGGTCTCGGTGGTGCGGAAACGGACGAGGGTCACACGGGCTTCGGCTTCGCCGCCTGTCACGCTGGACAAGACGATTTCACGCACCCACAGCTTGTCGAACAGTTTTGCAGGCACGTCCAGCGGCTCGGCGCAGTACAGCGTGGGGATGTCAGCCATTGATCCTCTCCTCTAGTGCGGCGATGCGTGCGTTGCTCTCTTGGAGTGCCTTAATCAACACCGGCACCAGTTTCTCGTAGGCCAGCCCAAGATGGTCGCCACACTGAGCGACCACGCTGTCGGCGTAGTCGGTGCCTGCGAGCGCCGCCTGCGCCTCTTGTGCGATCAGTCCGACCTGACGCTCGGTGGCGAAGTTGCGGTCGGTCTGCGGAATGAAGTCGAACGCAACGGGCCGCAGCGATTCGATGACGCTAGTGGCGTCGGTCAACGCTTCGACATTGGTCTTGAACCGTGCGTCGGACGTAGCGATCGTCGCGTTGGTGGCGTAAATCTGGGAGTTGACTTGGAGGAGGTAGGCACCGTTGTCGGTTGTGGTGCCGATGAGCATTTCGCGGTTCTGAGTAATGCGCATCGACTCAGACCATGTCGCAGAGTTGGCGCGGTTGCCAACGATAAGCGCTCCGTCGTCTGCGCCGAGAATCTTGACGCCGTAGCCGCTTCCGAAAACGCTCGTCTTGAACTCAATCCCGCCGATTGATTCCAGAGTCGTCAGGCTGCTCTCGTTGATTTGCAGCGTGCCTTCATACGTGGCACGCGCAGACGAAATGTTAGAAGACCCGCCGGCAACCATCAGCCGCGTGTTTGCTGAGTTGGCTTCCCCGATGGTGACGTTGCCAGCCGACGACACCCGCACCCGCTCGCTGCCGTCCGTCACAATCGCCGCGACGTTCGCTGCCGGGAAATACAGTCCAGTATTGGGATCGCCAGACGCTGCCACGCTGCACGCTGAGACGCTGCCTGCGGATACAAGCAGTTGATTCTCTAGCGTGACGTTACCCGTCGCCCGTGCGATGGAGATCGGCGTGCCAAGAAACACGCCAGCGTCCGACCATCGCGTGACCCAGAACGTGGACCCGACGTTGCTGCCGCTCTCCGCGTCGAATCCCGGACCCACTTCCCAGCGAGTGCTGCCGCTTGTCTGCATCCGCAGTTGCCGCACGTTGCCTGCGACGGTGCCAGTGAGGACGAGCGGCGATGCGACGGTGACCTGCCCGCCAAAATAGTTTTGCGCCGTCCCGTTGGCGTAGAAGTTCCACCGCCCGGTTCCACTGGCGATGTTGCTCCAGAAACCGAAATTGTTTGTGGCTCCAGTGAGTGAATCCCTCGCGACGAAACCGTACTGACTCCCAATGGCCGATCCAGCGCCCAATGACTGCTGCGCTGCCGCGTAATGCTCAAGCGAGTTGACCGTATAGGAAGCCGCCTCTGTTCCAATGTTGCTCAAACAAGATATGAAGTTGTTTGTGCTGCTGGACGGAACCAATACACGCAACACAAATCCGGCAGTCACGCCTGCCGATGAAGGTAGGCCGCCAAGTATGGCGAACTTGTGCGAGTCGGAAAACGCAGCGGTAGCGCCGATCGCAATGCGCCCAGCCGCATCGATCACAAATGGGTCGGAGTCGCCGCTCGCGTCGTTGACGACGAACGAGTTGACGGTTCCTGTGTTCGTCACGGTCAGCGGGACCACGTCGCCCGTGTTGGCAAACGTCGCCGCGCCGGTGAACGCAGGGCTGGCTGTCGGCTGCACGGAGAGCGTGGTGCGTGCCGCAGGGGCATCGGCTGACGAAATCAAGGAACGACCGAACGACGTGCAGGTGATCTCCTCCACACTGCCGGCGCCGGCGGAGGAGCGGCCCAGCAACTTGTCGGTCGCCGTCACGTAGGGCGTGACATAGGAGAGCGAGGAGTATGCGGTGCTGCCGTCACCCAACTTGAACCGACGGGTGTCGGTCTCAAACACAAGCTCCCCGGCCGCTGGCGTGGGGTTAGCCGACGCCACCGCAGAGGCGGTGCCACGCTTGTGCTTGATCTTGATGGTCATCAATAGCTGCCGCCGTCCAACTCCGTCGCCCAGGCGATGGTGTCGGTGCTGGCCGTGTAGTACAGGACGCCGTTGCTGGTGCCGCCGCCATCCAGGGCGCTGATGGTGTTTGTGTCATTGGCGACCAACACGGTCCCCTTGGCTGCGGAAGTCAGGCCGGTGCCGCCTTTGGACACGCCAATGGCCGTGCCGTTCCATGTGCCGCTGACGTTGCCGCTGGCGGTCACGTCGGTGCAGGACAGGTCACCCGTACCCAGGCTGATGTCCTTGTTGGCATCAACGATCAGGGCTTTGGACGCTGTAGCGGTGCCGGCCGTGACGCCGGCCAGCGTATTCAGCTCTGCCGCAGTGGAGGTGACCGCTGTACCGCCGATCTTGAACGTCCCGGACAGGTTGACTGTTCCGGAGTAGGTGTAGGTGCCGCTGGCCGTCTGCGTGGCCGTCAGGCTGAGAAACGCCCCAGGCCCGCCAATGGCCAGAACGGACGCACCGCCGCCGGATCCCTTGCCGATGTGCAGGATGTCATCGACTTCAGAGAACGCCAGCTCTGACTGGGCGAGCGTGCTGGGCGCCCCACTCGCACCGCCGGTCGCACGCCTCTTGATCCGCAGCGTAGCCATTAGAAATCACCTCCGTTGACAACTTCCTGCTCTGGATAGTTACGCCATTTCCCTGACGAGTAACGCAGCACATCACCCGTTTGGACGCTGGTCAGCTCAAACTCAGTGATGTTGTCCAGGCTGGCGGAGGCGGTGTAGTACGGCAGGGCATTCCACGCCGTTTCACCGTCACCAATTTTGAACTGGTTGGTATCCAGTTCCAAACCGAGTTCGCCCGCCAGCAGGACCGGGTTGCGCTCTGTCCAGGTCGCCGCCAGACCCCGGCGGAGTTGAAGGCGGTTTCTGCTCATGGCGCACTCCGTTATCTATTGCCCGCCATCCTCATTGCGGGCTGCGAAGTACCTGCGGACCCAGGCACGCAGGCCGTCCGGGGCGGAGTCGGTCCACTCCAGGAGTCCGTTGTCCGCAACGCGGAGGTGTTCCACAGGATCGAATCCAGCGTTGATCACGGGCTGCCAGCGGTCCACGTATTGCCTGTCCTGACGGGTTCCGTGGAAGAGGTGAAACGCCTCGCCCTTCAGGGCTCCGATGTTCCCGCCCACCTTGCTCCAGGCCGTCTTGGCCCAGGGCTCGTAGTCACGCTTCATTGCCTCGCTCATCCGGCCCAGGCAACGGGAATGCTCCAGGCCCATCCATCCCTCCAGGCACATGGCGTCCCCGGAGCCGACGATGTGCTTGTCATAGAGAGGGAATATGGACCTCCTTGCCGCCCAGGCCCCGCCAGGGGAACTCACTCCTGCCCCCATGTATCGCTCTGCCATCGGCCCCACGCCGGCCAGGACCTGGACCACCGCACCGTCCTCGTCACAGCAGTGCCAGTGGTTCCAGAGCTGGACCACCGGATACTCAGCCAATGCCGCCATGGTCTTGGAGGGCCAGTCCCTGTCCAGGAACAGGATGTCGGCATCGATCCAGGCTATGTGCGTGAAGTCCTTTGGGAGGGCCTCCACCAGCAGGTTGATCAGCCGCTCCTTTTGCCAGATGGCCTGTCCATCCCGTGCGTGGATCTGGAGGAAGGCGTCGGTTGTTGGAAACTCCTGCCCAGGAAACGCTACCTCTGCATTGAAAACAGGCACTCCGTGCCACTCCATGGAGTGCAGGAACCGCAGGTAGTTGTCCCTTGGCCTGGACCAGTTGGCTGGATTGAAGTGGCAGCACACAACCGCCAGCCTGCCGGGCCGTTTGGTCCTGGCGGCTCGCTTGGCCATGGCGAGGATGCGAGACACGGACCTCCTGGGAAGGCTGACGCCACGCTTCTCCGCCTCCTCGGCTATCCATGACTCCAGGACGGCGTCTTCGACGCGGTCTGCCTGGGCCGCGCGGGCCATCGCCACGCCGCTGCGCAATGGCGCACGCAACAGCAGGCTGCCGATGCGGAGTAGCCGCTGGCCGATCACGTTCCGCCGCAGCAGTTGGGCACCACTCGCCAGCGTTGGCTGGTTGGGTCGTAGCGCCCGTGAGCCCACTGGTTCTCGCCCAGTGAGAAGTTCACCCCACCCGGGCACAGGAACGCCGCAGAGTCGGTGCTGTGATTGTGGACGAACGTGACGTTGTTGACTCCCACATTGACGAACGTGGCCCTGGTGGACCCGTCACGCACGGCGTTGGTGATGCCACGCAATTGGGTGTTGGTTGACGAGGTGAGGCGGTACACGTCGGCTACCGTGGAAATCACGGAGTTGCTGATCGTCACTGTGGCCCATCGCTCTCCTGTAGCCACGGCAGTGACGAAGTCTGTCACCGCGGTTGAGTTGTGACTGTGCGACGATGGGGCGGCACCAATCGTTGTCGCGTTCAGACTGACCGCCCCCGTAAAGCCGTTGATTGACGTGACCGGGGCAGCCGTTCCGGCGACGATAGCCACGGCGCTATTGAAGCCGGTGATGTCTCCGGTCGAATGACTGTGAGACGCCAGGGCTGCGCCGATTGATGTGGCGTTGAGGCTCACGGCCCCCGTGACGCCGTTCACAGACGCCACTGGCGAAGCAGTACCGGCGACCACAGCCACTGCCGTGTTGAAGTTGCTGATGTCGGCCGACGTGATGGCTACCGCTCCAGTCCTCCCGGCTACCGAATGGACCGGACCAGACAGTGCCGCAATCGCCCCAGCCGTCACACGCTGGGTCTGCGTGTTGCCGGCGTTGTTGATGATCAGTATGGCGTTTGGGTCTGCGGCACCGACCGGAAGCGAGGAGATTTTGATCGACGGCATGTCACTTACCCTTCGGTCGATAGGAGTGCTTGGCGATGATCATCTCCCGTAGCTCGCCCGCCTTCTTGTTGGGATGGAGCTTGCGGTAGCGCCGCATGTCCTCGGCAATGATCTTCTCGGACAGCGGCGCCCGCTTGGGAGGAACAGGAATGCCCTTGTGGCTGACGATCCCCTCCACGGTCAGATTGCGTTTCCGGGCCACGCGGACGATGTCGGCCGTGGAATCGACCCACGCCTCCGGGTCCTTGTGAGCCCGCTTGTCTGCAAGACCGCCCACGTACTGCTTGCCGGCCGTGCTGATCCCCGCCTCGCGGGCCTCGCGGAGCATGTGTTCCGCCATCAGCTTGGGCATGTCATCGAACTGCTGCTGGTTGTACCGGCCCTGATTGAACGCCCGGTCCGTTCCCTTGGTGCCGGGGGGACACTGGAGCGCACACATCGACGCCCACTTCTCGCCGTAGGGCAGGGCGGCCTTGTAGGTCCGCACCGCCTCCGGACCGGCATCAAGCACCTGCTGGGGGATTGGCATTCTGTTGCTCCTGCGGTGGAGGTGGAGGCGGAGGCGGTGGGACCATGTACCGTGCCACGTCGATGTCCATGGATCGTCCCCAGTCTTCCAGGAGTGCGTTGAACAGCTGCGGCTGCCCAGCCTGGAGCATGCCCTGCGCTACGGGCATCATGACCTGGAGGGCCTGGTTCATTTGTTCGACCTTGGTCCCCTTGTTGGGCTTCCTGGCGCTGCCGGCCTCAACGCGGTAGTCGAACTCACGGACGATCTCGTCCGGGCTCGCTGCCAGGACGTGCATCTGCCACGCGCCCGCAGCCATGGGGCCAAGCAGCGGGGCGATGTCCTGCGGCTGCACCAGCCACCTGGCACAGAACGCCTCCTTCCGGGCCAGGAGGGACATGGCGTCTTCCAGTTGGTTCGCCATGTCGTCTGGCCGGACTGATATCTGCTCGCTCTTCACGGCGGCTTCTGCGGCTGACCTGAACTGATTTCTGGACATGCCGTAAATCAGCTCTGTCAGACCGACACGCCGGTCGAACAGGTTGGTGACCTCGGCCACAATTTGGAACAGCTCATTCGGCACACCGGGAAGGTTAAAGACGCTGATCACGTCATTCACCGAACGGCCGATCGCTTCACTGATCTCAACGATCTTGAAGCCGGAATCATCGGAATCCAGGATCTTGGCCTTCAGGTCGTTGTCCGCGGCCTTGGCAACGCCGATGAGCGTCTGGCTGGAGGTGGCGATCTTGGTGGCTATGAAGCTCATCGCATAGTTGATGAAACGCAGCTCACCGATGCCTGGCTTAATAAGCGAGATGGGGTATGAATACCCCGGCTTGCCGTGCCACTGGAGGATGGTGCAGGGCCACCCGTCCGGCTCCACCCAGAACGGGATGGGCCACTGAGCCGCCTGGAACAGTCGCTGCGGCAGACCGCTCTCGTCCACCTCGTCCTGGATGATGTCCGGCGGCAGGTTCAGCGGATACGGCACGCCCTCGCAGACGACGATGTAGCAGAAGTCCCCCAGGGCGTCGAACTTGCCACGGAGCTTCTGGTCCGCATCCTTCAGGCGATCTCCGAACCCCGTCTTACTGTAGATTTCCCAGTACGTGACGAGGTCGTTGGTCTTGCCGTTCTTCTTCTTGTTTTCGTAGCCCACCTCACGGCGGCGGCTACGTGAGTCATAGGACTCACTGTGGCCCTTCAGGTCTTCTTCCGGGACGCCGAACTTCTGGGCGACAAAGTCCCGTGAGTGCGTGCGTCGGCGGGCGATCCAGCGGATGTCCTGCTGGTCGTCTGCGTCCGGATCCCAGAGGACGGCGTCGAACGTCTCATAGAACGAACCGGCGACACGGGTTTCCGTTCCTGGGAACTGGAACAACTCCGTGAACCAACACCCGGCACCCTTGATCAGCGCCTCGTCCACCACCTTGCGGCTGTGGTCCTTGAGGTGCAGTTCGTTGGGCGTGTAGTTCAGGTACTCCTCAAGGAGCTTGGCGATGACGCCACGCTTCTCAGAGAGGAACTGGGTCTGCTGGACCAGCTGCTGGTACATCTGCATGCCCGGATCAGGCATCATCACCGGCTGGCCGTCCGGGCCGATGACGGGCTGGCCGTCAGGCCCCATCTGCGGCACGGGAGGTTGGGGAAAGATCCCCAGCATCTGCGGGCTCACCATGGGGTACTGGCGAGCCGTAACGTTCCGCACCGGATTGCGGTGATGGATGACCGCACCGAAGAGGCGAACAGCCTCCCAGACGCGGTTGATGGTCATCCGGAAGGCCGGCGGTGCCAGGCCCTTCACAAACCCCTTGACGCCCCGCGTGTAGTCATTGCGGAACATCCAGGCGTTCTCGCCGTCATAGAACTGCATGGCCTCATCAGCGTCCTCCTGAAAAGGCCGTTTGTGTTCCTTGGCGAGTTCGATCTTTTCCAGCCAACCCTGGACGATTGGCCGGAGCGGGTGTTCTTGCATGGCAGGGCCCTGGGCTACTGCTTATTGCCCCGCACCTTCTGTTCCAGCATCGCAACCCGCTCGGAAAGCTGGGCGACACGCGGATCCCGCGGGGCGTAGGTCCAAGTGCCAAACCGCCGCCATTCCGTGCTGTCGTCCAGGCGAGGATCGTCCCGGTGGCGGACGCTGGGCTTCTCCACCCCGCCGTACCCTGGAGACAGGGCCCAGAGGGTGAGCGTGTCCTGGCCCACCTTGATGACGAACGCCATCACCTGATCAGACCCCTCATGGGCCTGATACAGCACCGTGTCGCCCACGGAGGCGGCCGGCATCTTCCAGTTCACTTTTTCGTCGGTCCCAGGCATACGTATCCCTTTCCGTCATCGCCCTGACGTTTCAGACGCTCGGCTCGCCATTTGACATACCACGGCTCAGGGCCTGGCCGGGCTGGCGGTTGGTGGTACTGCGGCTCATAGGCACAGAGGTATTCCAGGCATTGGCAGCTGTGGACCTCGCCGCGTGTGTTGGGCATGTCCGTGACGAACGGACCGTTGTTGGACTGCACCACCTTCTTCTTGTACCGACGCAGCTCGCGGTACAGCTCTGGCACAGCGTTCTCCAGGAACTTCAGTTGAGTGCTGCCGTCACCGCGGATGTGCAGCATTTGCCGCACTAGGGCGGTTCTCGCCTGGATGTCGTCGGACCCGGGGACGAACTGGAACCCAGACATTTGTGCCCGGATGTTTCGTTCCCGGAGTTGCTCCGAATACAGGTCGCATGGCAGCCTGCCTGAACCAAGGTCCCTCAGTGTACCTCCGTGCATGTCCATGATGAAAGCGTAAAAGTGCTGCCCTTCGCACTTGGCTGCGAATGCCTCGCCCCAGATCAGGGCGTTGGCGTTCCGCAGGTACAGCTCGTCATAGACCAGGATGAACCGCTCGTCCGGAGGCACTGCTGCGAACACGCAGGCCATGACGGTGTGCCCTGGGTCGATCGATACGTAGCGTGTCCAGTCAGGCGGAACGATGCCGTCCGGCAGTTCCGATCTGGGGAGGGTATGGACCATGGTGTTGAACGACGGGTACATGAGGATGGAGTCCTGGGTGAACTCGCCCTCTGCACGCATCCGCAGCTCATCGACGCCCAGGGCTGACCACCGGGCGATGTTCTTTTCCTTCTCCTCCCGGTCGATGTGGTCGTTATCCAGGAACCGCAGGACGAACTTCTTGATCTGCGGGTTTTCCTTACCCTCCTCGGCCTCCTTGTCTGCCCGTTCGCACAGTCCCAGCAGGGCGTCGTTCTTGGAGTGCGGCATGGCACTCCACACCAGCCGGCCCTTACGGTCAGCCAAGCGGGCCTGCATCTCACCCACCCAAGAGGGATTAGAAATATCCTCGTCCAGATGCACCAAATCGGCCTGAAAACCCTGGGGTGGCTCACCCTCAGAGGAAAAGAAGTTGACCGTCCATCCATTGGTCAGGACGACACGCTGGCAGTACCCGGCGTTCTTCAGCACCCATGACACGTCTTCAACCAGTCTGGGTGGCACCAATGGCGGCGCTGGTTTCGTCTCCGCTCGGCGGGCGGCGTCCTGGCCAGGGCGGTACGCACGCCACTCGCCCGTCTCCAGGTCCTTGATGATCCGGAACGCACCGGCCTTGAAGAGCATGGGGTAGGCCACCAGGCCGATGTGCGGCCAGTTCCTGCCCACCACCACTAGGTTGCCGCCCTCCTTGGGGTACTTGTCGAACGGATCAGTGCCAGTCAGTGCGCGGGCATCCTCTACAAACGTGGAGAGCGATTTGCCGGATCTGTTCCCGCCAAGCACTATCCGCTCAGACGCCATGCTGGCGTGCATCTGCTGCTGAAGCGGCATGGGCTCGTACAGCCTGAGCGCTTCGATCTTCCGACTCTTCAGCTCCGCCTGGACCTCTTTGAGGTGGCCAAGCGTGTGCTGGGTCACGCCGGGGACGACCGGCGGCTTAGGATGGTCCGGGACCTTCCGCGGGTGCGGCTTCACTGAGGACCTCCACTGCACGGCTGACCGGCAGGGCCTTGAGCGTGATGGCCGTCTCCATCAACCGCTGCCGCAGTTCCTCCTCCAGCTCGTCTTCGGTCCACACCGACAGAGGCTTCTTGGCACCGCCCATGGCTGTGTTGGCGTTCACCAGCCGCACCAGCGTCTCCAGCATCTTCGTCCGATGAGCCCCCCCAGGAGGCGAATCGTAGTACTGTTTCATGAACACATTGCCGAAACCACGCACGCCGCCGAAGTACTCCAGAAGGACTTCGATCAGCTCGGCACTGTGGGGGATGGTCGATCCGCCCAGCCTGGCCGCCTTGCAGAACACGTCCACCGCGTCCTGCTCTATGGCGTCCAGCCGCGAGTCCTTCTTCTTCTTGCGGCGTTTTCGTTCGTAGGACGACCGGCACGTCTTGCATTTGGGGTGCATCCTGCCATCGGCTGACCGATGGAAACTGGTCTCTGGCAGCTCCTGCTTACATTCGATGCAGGTCTTCTTCATAGCTTGCAGTGCCAGACGTTCCCGTTAACCACTGGCACCAAGCCGCAATCCGCCACCGCCCGCTTCACGCCATCGAATGCGTGGTAGTCATGGCCCGCCAGGATGTGCTTGGCCTTGGGCTTCCAGGCCATGATGTCCTGCTTCACCGATTCGTAGTCATGCTCGGCATCGATGTAGACGATGTCGAACTGGCCGTCCCGGAACTTGGCTGCGGCGTCAGGCGACTTGGCCTTGACGGCGGAGATGTTCATGCCGGCGGTGTTGCGCTGGAACACCTCAAACGGCGACCCGGCTTGTCCGCTGTACTGCTTGCACCCCTCATCATTGACGTTCCCGCCCCACGTGTCCACGCAGGTCACATGTGCCGCCCCGGACTGGGCCATGATGATCGCACTGCGGCCAGCCCATGAGCCGACTTCCAGTACCACCGGCTTGCGGCGATGCTCGTCGCGGAACTTCTGCACCAGTGCAGCCAGGGCCTCGGCATCCGACTGCGGCAGGTCCATGCCCATGTCGTTGAAGCTCTTGGGCAGCCAGGTTGGTTCCGGGAGATCCACCAGCTTGGTGACGCAGCCGGCCTCCACCGCACCGCGGAGCTTCTCCGACACATGGGCGGCTGTGATGATCACGGGCTTGCCAACGCACTTGGGCTTCCAGTGACCGGCCCAGGCGTCCCAGTTGCAGAACACCGGGTTGTAGCCCAGCTTCTGGACGCAGACGAGCGACAGGTCCCGCGTCATCGTCACGTCTTCGGTGCTGGCCTTCTCTGCGGCGTAGCGGTCCTTCCACTCATAGTAGAACCACGGCTTGTCCGCCTCGGACCGCGGCTCGGTCACGTCAAAGGCCCGCATGTCGTACATGATTAGGCCGGTGGGTAGTGCAGCGCACTCCTGGATGCCGGTCATGTTGTGGCCGGTGTTCCGGTCATACATCTCCAGCTGGTAGTCCGGATTGGCGTGTTCCGACTGCATGTTCTGCCAGCGGAACACGTACACGCACTCCGCAGGCGGAGGGCCGCAGTAGGGGGCCCCAATCACACACGGCCCCTTGAAGTAGTGATTCACCAGGAAGTCGAAGCTGCTGTGGAAGAACGGCTTCGCCCCTGGCTGGCCGGCGTTGATGTCCGGCTTCATGTCGGAGTCCACCATCACCAGCACATCAAGCCCGTAGTCCCGGGCCATGAGGACAGCCCGGTTGCGGGTCATGGTGATGGGCGTGTCAGACAGGTTCCAGATGCGGACCTGTTCGATCCTGTCGGACTTGGACAGGTCTGCGACCAGCGGCACCATCCACTCTCGGATGTCAGGCACCTCAGAAGAGATGCCGCCGTTGCCGCCGTAGGAGAACGTACAGAATCCGACGTTGAACTTCTGGTGCATGCCTGGGCTCCAAGGGGGAGCCGTCAGTGTACGGGCGGCCAGTATAACGGTGCAAACCTACCGGCGGCGTGTGCCCTGCGTGCGCGTCGGCGTGGGACGGGCCCGGCCGGGCGTTGCTTGCGTGCGGATGTACTCAGCCATAGCCGCCGACTGATCTTTTTTCTGGCTTGCAGGCTTAGGCGCTGGCAGCCAGCTACCCGTTTGCCCGGGTGCCCTGGGCTGCACGTATCGCCTGCCAGTTTCCTGCTCTCGGCGCTTGATCTCAGCCTGGCGTGCCTCTTCGGTCATGATCTGCTCGCCACTTGGCCCACGCCTCATGCCTGGAAGAAGTGGGTAGGACCAAGGGTCATTGGAGGACCAAGGGGCGGAGGGATTGGGCTGCGCAGCTGGCGGAGTATCCATGGCCGGTCCACCAAGCTTGGTGTCAACCGGAAAACCCCAGTCAGGCATGCGGCCGGGAGGAAGTCGCCGGCTCGGATCCTCCCGAACCATGCCCATTGGGATTGGCCGCGCGGCCCCTGGGGTGTTCAGGTC